>Ga0209249_1000430_pt1 | contig 52204 bp, 64 predicted proteins | sample SaaInlV_200m_DNA_4_FD_184653 | JGI IMG/M metagenome (GOLD analysis project Ga0209249, IMG submission 184653) | Marine microbial communities from expanding oxygen minimum zones in the Saanich Inlet - SI037_S3LV_200m_DNA (SPAdes) (version 2) | ecosystem: Environmental > Aquatic > Marine >...
GATATAGAAATAAAAGAAATGAGTGTAGATTTTCCAAAAGAAATTATAGAAGAAATAGAAGAAAAATATGAATTAAGTTATAGAACTGGAAAAAAGGTATATTATGCAGCAGCTGGAATTTATGTTAGTCAATCAAGTGAGTTAGAAGATATAGAAGATGTAGATAGTTCAACAGCAAAAGAATTTGAACTATATATGGGAGAGAGTAGTACAAAATCAGCTTTTGTAACAAAGAGTATTGTGAGCCTTGTAGAAAGAAATATGGGCGAAGAGATCTTAAGTAGCTCATTTATTGAATCTAGTTAATTTTATAAAGAAAGTTAATATTTTTTTGAGTATGTTTAAATTCCTAAAAGATAAAGTAAAGAAAGCAGTTTCTAATATTTCGGATAAGTTTGAAAAAGAAGGAGAAACAGTAGAAGAAGTTCCTAAAGTTAAGAAAATAAAGAAAGTTGAAAAAAAGAAAGAAGTAGTAAAAGATAAAGTAGAAATAAAAGAAAAATTAAGAGAAGATATTGCCCCAGTTGTTGAAACTGTAAAAGAAGAATTAAAAAAACAAGAAGTAGAAGAAAAAAAGAAAGAAGTAAAAAAAGGATTCTTATCATCAATTAGAGAAAAAGTTGTTACAAAGAAAATATCACAAAGACAATTTGAAGAATTATTCTGGGATTTAGAAGTAGAGTTATTGGAAAATAATGTTGCGTTTGAAGTTATTGAAAAGATTAAACAAGATTTAGCAAAGGATTTAGTAGATGTGCCAATAAAAAGAGGAGATGTTGAAAAGAAAATAACTACTAGTTTAAAGAAAAGTATTGAAGAAGTTCTTGATGTTGAGAAAGTTGATGTTATTGAAAAAATTAAAAGTAAAAAACCTTATGTGATTGTTTTTATTGGAGTTAATGGTTCTGGGAAAACAACCTCTATTGCAAAGTTTGCACACCTTTTGAAAGAAAAAGGATTTAGTATTGTACTTGCAGCAGCTGACACTTTTAGAGCAGCATCCATTCAACAGTTAGAAGAACATGGAAAAAATTTAGGAATAAAGGTTATTAAACATGATTATGGAAGTGATCCTGCAGCAGTTGGTTTTGATGCAGTTAAATATGCAAAACAAAAAGATTTAGATGTAGTTTTAATTGATACAGCTGGAAGACAACATTCTAATATTAATCTTAGAGATGAAATGAAAAAAATAATTAGAGTTGTTAATCCAGATTTGAAAATTTATGTTGGAGAAATGATTGCAGGAAATGATTGTATTGAACAAATTCAAGAATTTAATAAAGCAGTTAAAATTGATGGAGCAATATTAAGTAAAGCAGACATTGATGAAAAAGGTGGAACTGCAATTTCTGTTTCTTATGTTACAAGAAAACCAATCTTCTATTTAGGTGTTGGACAAGAGTATGGAAAGTTAGAAGAATTTGATCCTCAGAAAATAATTAAGAATCTAGGATTATAAAAAAACTTATAAAGCCATTAAACTATATCAGAATAAAATAAGAGGTAAACTTATGGCAAAAAAGAAAAAAAATGATGATAGTAAAGTATGGGCTTTCTTAGGAGTTTTTTTAACTCTAATTGGTTTTTTGATTGTTTATTTAACCAAAAAGAATGATAAATATGCAATGTACTATGCAAAACATGGTTTAGTATTGTTCATTGGATGGGTAGTATTTGCAGTTCTAGGAGTTATTCCGTTAATAGGATGGATATTTGGACTTGTAGGTAATTTACTACTATTAGTTGCGTGGGTAGTAGCGTGGATTGGAGCTCTTTCAGGTGAAGAGAAGAAGATTCCTGTTATAACTGATTTAGCAATGAAATTTAACTTTTAATTTTTTTATTTTTTTATAAAAAGCTTTAAATACTGATAATCTACTGTTTTTTCTATGGTTTTAGACAAATTAGGAAGTTCACTGAAGGATACGCTATCTAAGATAGCTAAATCTATGTTTGTAGACGAGAAAGTCGTGAACGAGCTTGTAAAGGATATACAAAGAGCTCTACTACAAGCTGATGTAAATGTTAAGCTAGTGTTTGAATTGTCTAAGAACATTAAGAAAAGGGCCTTAGAAGATAAACCTCCAGGTGGTGTAAGCCAAAGAGAATATTTAGTAAAAATTGTATATGAAGAATTAGTTAAATTTCTAGGTGGAGAAAAGAATGAAATTAAAATTGATAAAAGTCAGAAGCCTTTCAAAATAATGATGGTTGGTTTGTTTGGTTCAGGTAAAACTACATCCATTTCTAAACTTGCAAAGTACTATATGCAAAGAGGATTCAAAGTTGCAACAATGGGATTAGATGTACATAGACCTGCAGCACCATTACAGCTAAAACAATTATCAGATAAATTAAAATTAACTTGTTATATTGATGAAAAAGAAAAAGATGCTTTGAAAATTTATAAAAAATTTGAAAAAGAATTAAATAAATTTGATTTGGTTTTAGTTGATACTGCTGGAAGAGATGCATTGTCAGATGATTTAGTAAAAGAGATTAAAGAATTAAATGATTATATTAAACCACAAGAAAAGTTGTTAGTTCTATCTGCAGACATTGGTCAAACTGCTTTGAAACAAGCTGAAAGTTTTCATGAATCATGTGGAGTTACTGGAGTTATTGTTACAAAATTAGATGGTACTGCTAAAGGAGGAGGTGCAATAAGTGCTTGCTCTGCTACTAATGCAGCAATTAAATTTATTGGTGTTGGTGAAAAACCTGATGACCTTGAAGTGTTTAATCCAAAAGGTTTTGTTGGAAGACTATTAGGTATGGGAGATATTGAAGCTCTATTAGAAAAAGCACAATATGCATTAGATCAAGATAAAGTTGAGGACTTAGGAAAAAAGTTATTGAAAGGAGATTTTAATTTCTTAGATCTTTATGAACAAATGGAAGCAATGGGAAAGATGGGTTCACTTTCAAAAATAGTTGATATGATCCCAGGTTTAGGTGGAGCAAAAATCCCTAAAGGTATGTTAGAAGGTCAAGAAGATAAATTAAAGAAATGGAAAATAATTATGCAGTCTTGTACCAAAGAAGAATTAGAAGATCCTAGTTTGTTAAATAGAAATAGAATTGATAGAATTGCAGAAGGTGCAGGTGTAGAAGTTTCTGAAGTTAGACAGTTGTTGAAACAATATAAACAAAGTAAAAAAATGATGAAGATGATGAAAGGTAGTGAAGACCCTCAGAAGTTAATGAAAAAGTTTAAAGGTAAAATGCCAAAAGGGATGGGTTTTTAGTAAATTGATTGTTGTTCTCTTGATGTTATAATTCTTTTTAATGTAGGATGAACTTGATGTTCTACAGGAGTAATTAATGGCCAAAAATTATCTCTTCTTAATTTATTTGAAGGATTAGTTAATTTTGTAAAATGTTGGTTTTCTGTTAAGTAAGTTTTTAATCTTTGTAACTTAGCTTCTTTTGGAAGATATAATAATAATGCTTGAGCTCTTCCACTAGCCCTAAGTTCAAATGAATTTAATAAAGAATCTATAGAAGAATTTCTAGAAACACCGGGAGAGACATAAATATCTTTGATAGGTAAAAGAGAAACTTTTCCAACTCTAAAAGGAGAAGAATAAATTCCAAAAGCAGAAACAAATGAATCTTTCATTAAAACGATTGTTTCATCTCCTTCTTCTAATTTATCATGAGTAAATTTTCCAGTTCCAAGAATGGATTCTGCCTCAGTATCTTCTAAATAAATAGAAACATCCTGATCAAGTAAACCTAAAACTAATTTCTGTTTAATATCAATTTTATCAAATATAGAAAAATGAGAATACAAAAAAGTATAATCTAGTTGGTGCAATGTGTTTAACATAAAATAGAGTTTAAAGATAGTATTTATAAAGTAATAGTTAATTTTTACTTATACTATGAAGTTGATTCAAGAGGGTGCTGAAGCTAAAATTTATTTCAAAGATGGCACTGTAATTAAGGAAAGAATAAAGAAAGTCTATAGACATGAAGATATAGATAAGGCTATTCGAAGAGGAAATACTAGACGAGAAGCTAAACTATTGAAAAAAGCTGCTGATCTAATCCCTGTACCAAAAGTTATTGATTCTTGTGATAAAGAAATGAAAATAAAAATGGAATTTATTGAAGGTGAAAAACTTCGAGATGTTGTAGATTCTGTTGATAGAAAAGATATTTTTAAAAGAGTTGGAAAGAAAATTGCAAAATTACATAATGCACATATTATTCATGGAGATCTAACTACTTCAAATATTATTGTTAAAGATAAAGTTTATTTTATTGATTTTGGTTTAGGTTTTGTTTCTACAAAAGTAGAAGATAAAGCTGTAGATTTGCATTTGATTAAGAAAGCTTTAGGAAGTAAACATTACAAACATGCAGAAGAATGTTTTAAGTATATTCTTGAAGGCTATAAAAAAGAAAGTAAAGAATTTTCTGAAGTTATGACTAGATTAGAGAAAGTTGAGAAACGAGGAAGATATAAAAGTTAATCTTTAGAATTTTTCCACATGAAATTAAAATAATTCTCAAAAGTTTTTGCAACACTTTTATTTTCAATTAAGATTGCTTTAGGGTTGTCATCCCAAATTAATATTGCTATTTTATCACCATAAATATTTACTGTTGCTTCAGAAATTACCTCGGAAGGAGTAGTTCTATATTCAGACAGTTTCCAGTTAGATTTATTTTCTCTTTTTTTTCTAACCAAAACCTTGGATTTAATTTTTTTCATCTCTTTCCTTTTCTTGAAAACTGGAGCGAAATAAGGCATCTTTTCACTAAAGTATCCTTCAGAACCCATTACATAAAAAGGATTTTTATTGTCGCAAGAATCTAAAATATCTTGAAGGATTGTTTTAATCCCTTTGTAACCTTGGAATAATTTTACAGAACTTTTTTTCTTTGTTGAGAAATTTTCTCTTAACTTAGGAATTATTTTTTTTGCAATTTCCTCTTTCTCTTGATAATAATCAATTATTTTTTTAGGATCTTCAGGTACAAAAATATTTCTTTTGTTCTCATGAATGGTTGTTACTATTCCTCTTTTTGTTAAAGTTTCTAATGCATTGTAAGTACTTGAACGATCTAATCTTGCTTCCTTTGCAATAATTCCAGCTAAAGAAGGACCAAGCCGAATTAAAGTTAAGTATACTTTAGATTCATTGATACTGAAGTTTAGTTTTTCTAAATCCCTAAAGATTGTGTCGCTAAATATGTCCATATCAATATACAAAATTTCTAAGTTTATATATTTAAGCTTTTGTTGTAGAAGAATCTTCAACAAAGATTTAAGTAATAATTGTAATCAAAAGATTTAAAAAGAAAAAGTAAAGGAAAAATGAATATGAGAAGAGTAATACTAGCATCAGGAAGTCCTAGGAGATTTGATTTACTGAAAAGTGTATTAGAAAATTTTGAAGTAATTACTAGTAACTATGAAGAAGATATGACTCTAGATATGAAACCTTCAGAACTAGTTAAATTCTTATCTAAAGGAAAAGCTGACGAAGTTGCACAAAGAGAAAAAGGAATAATTCTTGGTGCAGATACAATAGTAGTACTAAATGGAAAAGTAATTGGAAAACCTAAAAGTAAAGAAGAAGCAAAAGAAACTCTAAAAGCACTATCAAATAATTCACATCATGTTTATACTGGATTTACAATAATTGATACAGAAAATAATAAAGAGATCATAGATTTTGAAAAAACAGAAATAATCTTCAAAGAATTAAGTGATGAAAAAATTGAAGAATACATAAAAACTGGAGAACCAATGGATAAAGCAGGAGCTTATGGAATCCAAGGTTTAGCAAAAGAATTTATTTTAAAATATAATGGATCATACAACAATATTGTTGGTTTACCAATAGAAAAAGTAAAAGAACATTTGATTAGCTTAGAAATTTTATAAAATTACCAAAAGGTTTATTAAGAAACTTATTTTGATTTACTTTTAGATGGCTCAGACGACATTAACAGGTGGAAAAGAAAAGAAAAGTGTTGCAGAACACATGTCAGATAAACAAAGAGCAATTTCAATCTCAGAATTCTTTACAAAAAATAGACATTTATTAGGTTTTGATAATCCGAGAAAAGCTTTGTTAACTACAGTTAAAGAAGCAGTAGATAATAGTTTAGATGCTTGTGAAGAAATGAAAATTCTTCCCGAAATTAAAGTTTTTATTGATCCAACAACAGATGAAAGATTCAAAATTACTGTTGAAGATAATGGACCAGGAATTGTAAAAAACCAAATCCCAAAGATTTTTGCAAAACTATTGTATGGAAGCAAATTTCATAGATTGAAAATGTCTAGAGGTCAACAAGGTATTGGAATTTCTGCTGCTGCATTGTACGGACAGTTAACAACAGGAAAACCAATTAGGATTATTTCTAAAATTGGACCAACAGCAAAAGCTCATTATTATGAATTACATTTGAATACAAGAACAAATGAACCAGAGATAATTAAAGAAGAAGAAAGAGAGTGGGAAGGAAAAGACCACGGAACTAAGTTACAATTAGAATTAGAAGGGAAATATCATAAAGGAAAATTAAGTGTTGATGAATTTTTACAATTTACTGCAATTTCTAATCCACATACTACTATAATTTATAGAGCTCCAGGACAAGAAGCTGTTGAATATCCTAGAGGTTCAAATATTTTACCAAAAGAAGCTAAAGAAATCAAACCTCATCCAAAAGGAATTGAACTTGGTATGTTAATTAAAATGTTGAAGGATACAAATCAAAAAACATTACAAGGTTTCTTAACACATGATTTTTCAAGAGTTAGTTCAAAGTTAGCAAAAGATATTTGTGGAAAAGCTGGATTATATGAAAAAGCAAGACCAAGTAGAATTGCAAGACAAGAAGCAGATAATCTTTACAAAGTTATTCAAGAAAGTAAAATTATGAATCCTCCAACAGATTGCATCTCACCTATTGGTGAAGATCAAATGCTTAAAGGATTGAAAAAAGAAATTGATGCTGAGTTTTATGCAGCTGTTACAAGACCTCCTTCTGTTTATAGAGGGAACCCATTCCAAATTGAAGTAGCAGTTGGTTATGGTGGAAATATTAGTTCAGATGGATTAGCAAAAGTAATTAGATATGCAAATAGAGTTCCACTTCAACATCAAGCAGGAGCATGTGCAGTAACAAAGTCAGTTGTACAAACAGCATGGAGAAATTATGCAATACAACAATCAAGAGGAGCATTACCATCAGGACCACTAATTATTATGGTACATATGGCTTCAGTTTGGGTACCATTCACATCTGAAAGTAAAGAAGCAATTGCTTCATATCCAGAAATTATAAAAGAAGTAAAATTAGCTCTACAAGAAGCTGGAAGAAAATTAGCAACATATGTTAGAAAGAAAAAGAAAGTTGCTGAAGAAGGAAAGAAAAAATCTTATATTGAAAAATATTTACCACACTTAGGAATTGGAGTAAAAGATATTTTAGGATTAGATGAGAAAGAAGAAAAAGCTATGCTGGAATTATTAAAAGAAATATTGGAGAAAACTAGAAAATGAAAAAAGATGAAGTTAATGTAATAACCAGAATAAAAGATTCTGCTCAAAAAGTTTATGATGCTATCCATAATGGTAAAAAACCAGAAGTTGATTTTCCAATTAGATCATTAAATAATGTGAATTATGATATCAAAAAAGGTTTCTTTGAATTAAAAGGAAATATGAAAACAAGAACTTTGACAGTAAATACTGTAAAATCTTTTGCACAGTCTCTAAGAATGATGGCTTTCTCTAAAGAAATTATTGAGAAAGAAGATATTGCAACAAAGAGAGAGATGTATTATGTTTCTAAAAACTGGGGAGATGCTAAATTTAATGAACAACCTGAATCCGACACAGTAATGGATGATGTTGAAGCTATGTTTATGGTTAATAGAGAACAATTAGGTTTTATTCCTGAAGAAAAAGGTGGAGATGTTGCAGGAAAATTAATTGTTGTCGATAAAGATTCAGAAACTGGAGAAGATATTAGAATAGATTGTACAAGATTTGGTTCTGGAGCTTATTCAGTACCCTCATCAGTTGAACATTTGAAATTTGAAACAAGTGCAAAATTTATTTTAGCAATTGAAACTGCCGGTATGTTTCAAAGGTTAGTTAAACATAATTATTGGAAAAAAGCTAATTGTATTTTAGTTTCTATGGGAGGAGTTCCAACAAGAGCTTGTAGAAGGTTTATTAGAAGATTAGCAGATGATCAAAATTTAGAAGTTTATGCTTTTACTGATGGTGACCCATATGGATATTTGAATATTTATAGAACTTTGAAAGTTGGTTCAGGAAATGCAGCACACATTAACAAATATTTTTGTGTACCACAAGCACAGTTTATTGGAGTAACACCAAAAGATATTGAAGATTTTAAATTACCAACCCATAAATTAAAGGATGTAGATATTAAAAGAATAAAAGATGGAATTAAAAATGATCCATTTGTAAAACATCACAAAGAATGGCAAAAAGCTTTAGAGAAAATGCATAAAATGAAAGTAAGGGTTGAGCAACAAGCTTTTGCACAATGGGGATTAAATTATGTTATTGAAGAATATTTACCAAAGAAATTAAAAAATAAAAAAACTTGGTTACCTTAATTACATTAAATAAGATAGATCTAAATCAGATCTTGAAATATTTTGAGATTCTAAATATTGATTTAAATCTTTTTTAGTAATTGGTTTTTCTCGTCTATCTTCTCTCAAATCGTTTACAAAATTAACAATCTCATTAATTTCTAAATAAGAAGATTCGTCAAATTCGCCTACAGTTGAAGAACCACCATTATAACCATTTGCATGAGTTACCAAGTCGACAGCAAGATTCATTCTTGTATCATAAGTCCATTCAAAAGAATCGTAAACACCTGAATCAAGATTAATTCCTGTTCCTTTTTTCTCAGTTAAACTTTTTGCAATATTAACAGCAATTAATTGTCTAATACCTTCAGGACCACCAACTAAGTTAATTTCAAAATCATCTATATCAACACAAGCGTCATCTAAACAAGTTGTAGCAAGTGATTTATAATCCATTAAAGATTTAGATAAATCAGGATAAGAAAAATCTTCTAAAGGTGTGTCATTAACTAAGGGATCGTAAGTTATAGCTAAATCATTTAAGATGATTTTTTCAACAGTGTTACCTATATCGACTCTAAGAGGTTCTTCTTCAGAAACTTCTACAGGTTTGTCACCAGCATATAAGAAAGTTCTATTTCCACCACCAAGAACAACATCATCATAAGTTAAGCTTGGTTCAGGAACATCTTGAGAATTACCAAGAACTTTTGCAACATCTTCAATAATTTGATCTCTATCAACAGAAGTTATTTCTTCCAAAGAATCTTCCATAACACTTTTATCAGGTTCAATTACAATTTCTTCAATTGAGTCTTCTTCAGGTTTGTCTCCACAATATAAGAAAGTTCTGTTTCCTCCACCAAGAACAACATCATCATAAGTTAATCTTGGCTCAGGAACTTCTTGAGAAGCTTCTTTGATATATTGTTTTACAGTTCTTTCAGTGTAACCTAATTCTTCAGCTTGTTCTCCAACAAATTGTTTTGCCTCTTCAGATCCTAAATCAGTTAAACCTTGTTCTACAAAAGTATTGTAAACTTTTGTTTTTCTTTCTTGTCTTGCAGAACTTCTTTGCCCATTAAGAGCAGCTAAAGTACCTAAACCAGATCTTCTAAAGTCAGTTGAGTTTCTAATGTCCTTTGCAGTAATAGCTTTTTCTTCATCAGCTAAATTTAAATTTGCACTCTTAACAATTTCATCAACAGTCATATAAGTTTCTCTGTCTCCAGGATTTGCACAAGTTTTGTACCATTCAAGAGCTAAAGAAATTCTTTTATCATATGCCCACTGACTTACATCAACATTGTCTAAACCATCATTTGAATTATATTGTCTAGCAACTTCTTGAGCTAAATTGGTTCTTGCATCGTTAGCATCTAAATTCCTCTTTGCAAGCAAAGTCGGATTTTCTTGAACTAAAGCTTCTAAATCTCTGAAAGCAGTTAGTGATTGTTCTAAAGAAACATTAGCTGTTGCTGAATAAGCTACAGATTCAATATCATCAATTATTCTTCCTTGAACTAACAAAGTATTATTATCGTCAGCATAAGAATCTGGGATTAGATTTACTGATAATGGAACATTAGTATAAATTACATTTTTAGTTCCATCTCTTAGACCTTCTGCAGTTAAATCAATATTATGTACTAAATCAGGATTTTGTTCAATAATTAATTTAGTTAATTCTAAATTTGCAAGAAGAGATTCTCTTGTAAAAGATTGTCCTCTTAAACCTAACCTTAAATTATCAAGCCCTTCTTCAGACATTGAAGCAAAAGTGTAAACATCAATACTCATATTTTGACTATCTGCATAAGCAAATTGATTTATCATTGCAGCTAATTCAAAAATAGAGGAACCTTCTGTTGGAGTAAAAGTAATTGCATTTCCATCAAAAGAAATATAACCATCTTCTTTAACATCTGGAATAATTGTATCAATAATTTCTTCTTCTACAATTGAACTTAAAGTTGGATAATTAACTCCATCATTAATATCCAATTCAGGTTCAGGTTCGTCAGTATCTAATAAAGCAAGAGCTCCTAGATCAGGTAAAGCACTTGAAGCCATTAAACCTGCAAAAGGTTTTCCAATAAGATAATCAAAAGTTGAACTTCCTAAATCACCTAATTGTTCTCTACCAGCAAATAAAGCTAAAGCTGCAGCACCTAATAATGCAACACCATAAGGCCATCTTGTAGATTTTCTGTGTTCAATTGGTTCATCACCCATTGCAAAATCTCTTGTTTGTGTAATTGGTAATTCTGAATCTTCTCCACCAGCTAACAAAGCTTTGTGATCTATACTATCAGCAGGAGGTTCAAACATCCCAGAAATTAGATTTGTAGGTTCCGAAGTGTCTTCGACTGTAACAGCAACTGGAGGTCTCTCATATCCAGCTTGACTTTCACCAGCTAAAGAAAGCCTAGCAGAACCATTAACTTTTGTTTCTAAACCACTGTCAGTAGGAGTTTCTTCTTCAAAATCATTAGATGAAAATTTAAAAAAATCAATTAAATAATCAGATGTTGGGCCTTCTTCAAAAATATTATTAACGACATTATCTAATGCCCCATCTAAACTTACTTGAAGTTTAGCCATTTCATAAAAATTAGCAAATCCATCTTCGCCCTTTAAAGGCACTTTAACTTGACTTAATACGTTATTTGCAGCACTATTACTAAGGCTGTGGTTTTCTCTTAAAAATCTTAAAAATCTTTCTTCTAGTGTTTCATTTGACATAAATCATCTTCCTCCATGGAACATTCAAGAAAAATAATATTTGGCTTTAGTTTATAAGTTTTACCTAGTTGGTTGAGATATGTAAATAGAATAGAAAGTTATATAAGGAGAATAATTTTGTTTGATTTCATATGCCTCGGTAGCTCAGTGGTGGAGCACACGGCTGTTAACCGTGCGGTCGCAAGTTCGAGTCTTGCCCGGGGCGCTTTTACAATTCTAAGAAAAGTTTATAAAGAAAAAATTAAATCAAAAACTATATATTGGCCCCATGGCTTAGCCTGGCTATAGCACTCGACTGATAATCGAGAGATCCTGAGTTCAAATCTCAGTGGGGCCATATTCTTAAAATAAACTATTATGAAGAAAATTAACTACTTCTTTTCTATGTTTAGGATTAAAAGCAAAAGTTACATTTGTTGAATGAAGAGAAGATCCCCCATCATAAGTGTTAATCCTTGCACCAAATTGCCTAGCTACTGCTAAAACTTTCCGATATTTAAATTTAGGATCTACAAAAAAGAAAATTCTTCCAACAGTTGTTGCAATCCCTTTAAGATCTATTTTTGCTTCCCAAAGTAACTCTTTATGTAGTTCAATAGTATAACCAGATTTGGCATGCATCTCAGGGTCAATAAATTCTAAACAAGTTTGACCTTTAGGAATTGAAGGAGCACCATAAACTTGTGAAGGGAGAGGTAATTGATTTTCTTTTAATTGTTCTATTAAGTGTGAAGCAAAAGTATGAGAATCACCTAAACTTCCAACAATAGAAATTAAAGCAGATTCTGCTTGAGATAAAAGTTTAGTTTTAGAAAAATCTATTTCTCTTTTTAAATTTCTCCAATCTACAGAGATAGACATACCTCCATTAACTGTATTAATCATATCAACAGAAATTCTTTGTCTAGAAAATGCAACTAAAGAATCTAAATAAGGATAAATCTTATCTTCCTTTTCAAAAGAATAAACAGTATAATTTTCTCTGGAAGTAATTCCAACTAAAGGCATAGAAGGTACAAATCTTTCTCTAGTAATTTGAGTAGCATTTTGTAATAAATCTGAAGCTGAACCAACTAAAAGAAGCATATCAGATTCTTCACAAGTCTTTATTGCTCTTGGATGAGTAGCAGCCATACCACTAATAGCTTCTTCAATAGCTTCAGAATATTTTAAATGTGGAACTCTTCTTGCAGATGAAACTAATCTTGGATCAGCAGTATAAATACTTTCTAGTTCTTTTAAAATTGCATAAAATTTGGCATCAACTGCTACAGCTAATGCAGCTCCAGTGTAATCTGTTCCACTCCTCCCTAAAGTTTTAGTGTTACCAGAAGAAAGATCTTTACCCTGATATCCGGGAACAACAACAATTTGAGCTTGTGAATCTAAAAGTGTTTTTTCATTAACATAAGCAATTTTTGCATTTCTAGAAATTGAATCAGTTAAAATAATCTCTCTAGGATCAATATATTCTGAAGAAAAACCTAAAGAATTTAATATTTTATTAGCTAAATTACCTGCAACTCTTTCACCAGAAGCTTCAAATTCATCTAAAGTTCTAGCTCCTTTTAATTCTCTTTCAAAATGAGACCTAGTATTAAAATCTAAATTATAATGCCCTACTAAAGGAATATGAATACTTGTAATTTGTTCAAGATTATTTGAATTATCTCTATACATTGCTTCAAGAGATTTAGTTGTTCTATCTTCTCCTCTAGCTAAAGCAGAAGTTGTAAGAAATATTTTTGCCTCAGAGTCTTCGTGTATAATATGTTTTATTAATCCAATAGTTGAATCAAAATATTCTGGATCTGCAACAGGGTTTCCACCAAGTTTTAAAACATAATTTGCCATCTAAATCACATCATCAATTTTTTCTCTTTCTCTTATCACTTCAATTTTTTCATTATCAACAAGTATCTCTGCTGGTCTCAAAAGACCATTGTATCTAGAAGACATTACAAAACCATAAGCACCAACAACTTGAATTGCTAAAATATCTTTTTCTTTAACTAAAGGCATAGCCCTATTCTTTGCAAAACAATCTGTGTTTTCACAAATAGGACCAACGATGTTTGCTTCTTGAATATATTCTGATTCAGTATTATTTGCTAAAACAATAGGATGATAAGCATTGTATAAAGCTGGCCTTAGTAAAGTGCTCATTCCTGCATCAACACCTATAAAATTATTTTTTATAGTTGTAACTTGAGTTAGTAGAGTTCCAGATTCAGCAACAAAGAATCTTCCAGGCTCTAAAAATAAAGTTGCAGGATAAGTAAATGCTTTTTCAACTCTCTCACCAATAGATTTTAAGTTCAAAGCTTTTTCATGAGGTTCATAAGGGACACCTAAACCTCCACCAATGTCAATAAATTCAAAATTAATATCTAAGGATTGTGAAATTCTATTTGCAATTTCCTGAATAGCAAAAGTTAGTTCTTCAAAATAATCTTCGTAAAGAACACAAGAACCTGTCATCATGTGAATACCAAATCTTTTGATTCCTTTTTGTTTTGCTAATTTGTAAGCTTCTCTTGCAAGATCTTCATTCATTCCAAATTTGGTCCCAGAACCACCTACGACAATACCAGGAAATTTACCTTTTCCAAAACCAGGATTTATTCTAAAAGAAATAATTTCTGGAGTTCCAAAATTTAATAACCTTTTTAGAATTGAAATATCATCTAAATTAATTGTTACTCCTGATTCTAATGCAAATTTTAAATCTTCATCTTTAGGATTTACTGCAGTGAAAAGAGAATTTTTTAAATTAAAACCAGCTTTTTTTGCATAAGATAATTCAATTGCATTTGAACAGTCAGCACCAAAACCACCGTTAGCAATTATTTTTAATATGTCTAAGTTAGAATTTGCTTTTATTGCATAACAAATTTTGGAATTTGGAAAAGAATCCTTTAATTCTTTCATTTTGTTTAAAAGAATAGATTTATCATAAACATATAATGGTGTTCCGTAAGTTTTTGCTAATTCAATAGCAGATATATTTCCTATTTTTAATTGCATCAAAAAAAATTAATAAAAGAGATTAATAAATCTTTGCTTAACTAATCCTAGCACCAGTTTCGATCTTTTTATCAGGTTGTAACAAACAAACTGTATCTTTAAACCCAGCTGCTAAAAGCATACCATTGCTTTCAATACCTCTGATCTTTGTAGGTTGAAGATTTGTAAAGACTATAACAGGTTTATCAATAAGATCTTTTAATTCATAATGTTCTTTAATTCCAGCGACGACCTGCCTATCATTTTCACCTTCACCTAAATCGACTAAAAGAACATAAAGTTTGTCTGCATTTGGATGAGGTTGTGCTTTTATTATTTTTCCAACTCTGAATTTCATTTTTTCCCAATCCTTATATGGGACGTAATGTCCAGCTTCTGGAGTTGAGATTACTTCTGCTTTTTCCATTTTTTTCTCCTTTGTTTCATCAATTTTTGTAAATAAATGTCCATCTTTCTTAACTTTATTATTTCCAAGTAAACCAAATTTAAGATCCTTGAATGTTTCTTTCTTCTTTAAGCTTAAAGATTTCCTAATCTTACTTGTAGTGTTAGGAATAAAAGGTTCTAATACTATTGAAAGAATTCTTAAGGATTCTGCTAAATTGTAAATTACAACTTCTAATTGTTTTTTATTTGTCTTTGCAAGTTCCCAAGGCTTTTTATCGTTGATATATTTATTTGAAGCATTTATGAATTTCCAAATCTCCGAAAGAGCATTGTGAGTTTCAAAGTTATCCATATGATTTTTTATTTTTTTGAAATTGAATTTTTTAATTAATTCATTCTTTGAAGATCTTGGAACTTTCCCATCAAAATATTTTTCAATCATAGAAAGACTTCTAGAATGTAAGTTACCTAAATCATTAGTAAGCTCATTGTTGTGTCTTTCCTTTAATGCAGTTTTTGAGAATGCACCGTCAGAACATAAAGGAATTTCTCTAGTTAAAAAATACCTTACAGAATCAACAGGAAAAGTCTCAAGTAGTTCAAAAGGATCAACTACATTCCCTATGGATTTTGACATTTTATGGCCACCTTCGCCTAAAATAAAACCATGAACTAAAAGTTTCTTTGGAGGTTTAATACCTGCTGAAAATAACATAGATAACCAGATTATTGAATGATGCCACATAATATCATGAGCAGTCACGTGAATATTTGGTGGCCAAAAATTATGCCTATTCTGTTCTAAAGTAGTTGAGTAATAATTCCAAATTGCATCTGCCCAAACATATGCCCTATGTTTTTTATCAAAAGGAAGTTTAATTCCCCAATTAGTGTTTGATCTTGAAATAGATAAATCGTGAATGCCTTCTTTAAATCTATTTAGTAAAAACTTTTGTCTTGAAGCAGGAAAAACATAAGCATTTTTTGCCATATAATTTTCTACTTTTTTTTGATATTTAGACATTTTAAAAAAATAAGTTTCTTCTTCAAGCCAATCTACCTTCTTTTTATGAAGAGGACATTTACCTTCAACTAAGTCTTTCTCTTGATAATAAGTTTCACAACCAACACAATACCAACCTTCATATTTCCCTTTGTAAATATCACCCTTATCATAGATCTTTTGAATTATTTCTTGACAGAATTTTTTATGAAAAGGATTAGTAGTTCTAACAAATTTGTCATAAGAGATATTATAATTTTTGAAAGCTTCTTTAAATTGAGGTACAATCTCATCAAGATAAGCTTTGGGAGTGATGTTTTTTTCTAAAGCTAATTTTTCTACTTTTTGAGCATGTTCATCAGTACCAGTTGTAAATAGGACTTCCTTGTTATCAAGTTTATTCCACCTAGCATAAATATCACAAATAATGTTAGTATAAACAGTACCAATATGAGGTTTTCCGGAAGGATAATAAATTGGACTAGTTATGTAAAATGTTTTCATCTTAAAAAATAATAGAATAGATTTTATATAGCTTTCTAAGCATTCTTCTCAATGAAAGAAAGCATAGCCTGATCATTTAGTTTCTCAAAAATACTTATTGCCTCACTTAGATAACCTAATTCTAAACAATGGAAAGCACAAGATTTCATTTCTTCAACATTAGTAGAATGTAAAAAACAATAAGAAGCTTCTCTAAACCTAGCTCTTTGTTTGTACCAATTCCCAAGTTTAATTAAATCAGATTGATTATTTGCTAATGCCAAAGCTTTTGCTGCTTCAATGGGTTTGTTTTCTTTCACTAAAACAGACGCTGCTTCAGTTAAAGCTTGAAATTTAATATTATCAGGAATGGTGAGATTATCAACACCTTTTTCTAAAATTAATTTAACTACAGCTGGATATTGCATAGGGAGTTTAGAAGTATGTCAATTAAAAAGGTTTTAGATTCTAGAAGATAGATTTATAAAATAATAATAAAACATAATTCTTATGAAAGAGAAGCTAGAGCTGCGAATGAGTAAGTTATGTGGACATAAAAATGTTAAGATAACGGATAGAGGTAACTCTGCTATATTCATAGCTCTAAATATTGTTAAAAGAATTAGTGATAGAAAGAAAATATTAATTCCAAAAGAAGGAGGATGGTTTTCTTATAAGAAATATCCCAAATATTTTAATTTTCAAACTGAAGAAGTTGAAACAGATAGAAGTTTGATTGATTTAGAAGATTTAGAAGAAAAAAGTAAAGATGCTGCTGCAATTATTTTTTGTTCATTTGGAGGATATTTTGTTGAACAAAAGTTAAGACAAATTTCTGAGATTTGTAAAAAAAATGATTGTTTAGTTATTGAAGATGCTTCTGGTGCAATTGGGGATGAGGTTCTTTGTAATGGGAAATATTCAGATATTATTGTTGGAAGTTTTGGAGAATGGAAACCTGTGAATAATGGTTATGGTGGTTGGATATCATGTAATGAAAATTATTTTGAAAAAGTTTCAAGCGCACTTTCACTTGTAAGAGTCTATCCAAAAGCTTATGAAGAAATATTTAATGCTTTGAAAAAAAATAAATTGAAGAAATTAATTGAATTACAAATGAAGGTAAAAGCTGATTTGAAAGAATTCGATGTATTTCATAAAAATAAAAGAGGAGTGAATGTTGTTGTGGAAAATAATCCTAAAGTTATTAAATATTGTAAAGATAAAAAATATCCATATGTTGAATGTCCAAAATATATTAGAGTTGGAGAGAAAGCAATTTCTATTGAGTTAAAGAGGTTAGACTTATGAAGAAAAAAAAGAAACATTTTGGAAAATTAATTTTGTTTGTAGGATATTCGATAAAGGGTTTGTTAAAATTATTATTTGTTGACTCATTCAAAATGATAAAAAGATCTTATAGTTATGCAAAAAATCCAGAAAAGAAATTAATGTTGAATAGAGAATTAGAATTAGAAAAGAAAGTAAAAGTACAAGAGAAAAAAATAAAAAGGTTGGAAAGATTAGTTTATAGTATATTTAATGATCCTGATTATGTTAATTCAGATAAAGGAAAAAATGATGTAAAAGAAATAAGGAGCGGATTGAAATGAATTTTATAAGAAAAATTACAGAAGAGAAAAATGATGTGTGGGTTAAGAAACAATTTACACGATATGGTCGAGGAAATTATAAAAACAAAGCTATTCTAGAAATATCAAAAGGTGCAAAAAGAACAATAATCAAAAGTACTTTTGAGTTTGCTGGAGAGTTTGCTTATGAACTTGCAAATAGTATTGAAGGAAAAGTTCAAGTTACTGGTGGGATGATATCTACAAAAGATCTTAGTCTTGAAGTTGATTTTGAGTTTGCAGGTAAAAAACAATTTGCAGGTGTAAAAACATTTTTGATTGATATGGAAATGTCTAAAGAGGAAATTCAAAAATTATATGATAAATTTCCAAGTACATTAATATTCTTAACATTTAAGACTGAAGAAGGACAGCTTAAAACAAAAGTAAAATCCCCTAAAGCAGCGAAACCAAAGAAAGGTGAAACAGAACCTAAAGCAGATTTTTGTAATTTTAAGACAACAAATGAAAGTATTGTTGAAGATTTAACATTTGATGTAGAAAAAGAATTTAAGAAAGTTAAACTTATTCATACATTTGAAATTAATGATCTAGAAATTCCTGAAGAGTATAAAAATGATTTTGCAAAAGCAAGAACTCATGCAATTAGAAAGGGAAAAATAATTAGAGAGATTACAATTAATGAAGAAAAAGAAGAAAAAGAGTATAAGTTAGAAGCTTAATTTTTTTTATTTTTTAATAATAAGTTTAATAAAAGGTTATGTCTTAGAGATTTGTATGGCAGATGCAGGAGAAATTGCAAAAAAGATTTTCAAAGGAATTTATGTTGTAATAATTGCATTTTTTGAATCTATAACTGTTTCTTTCTATAAAAATATTAAAAAAAGATGGTCTGGACCAAGTAATGAATTTAAAGAAGTGAAAGTGCCAAAAGACTTTAAGAATGATTGGCAAGAAGAAAAAATTGATTCTGAAGGATATAAAGAGGTGCCACAGAAACCTGATTCTGGAAATAATATTGGTGGTGGATTTGCTAATATGATGAATTTTTAGAGAAATGTATATAAGTATAATGAAGTAAGAATAATATATGAGTATAAGAGATTTACATATTGAAGATTTATTAAGAATTGCAAGAAAACAACACAGGTTGTTAGAAAATTATTATGTACCAAATGAAGTGAAGATAGAAAAGATTAAAGAATTTTTTAATTTAGTTATTCAATTTGAATATGAACAAATAGTAGAATTAGAACAAAAAGGAGAGTCTATTTTTATTGTACTTTGTGAGGACATTATAAGACAAGCTAAAATTTTTTTAAAAGATCCAAATAAACAAAACTTAGGAGAAGCAAAAAATTTATTAAATATTTTTATTAGTATAGAAGATTATCTAAGTTTCATAAATGAGCTCCCTTGGATTATAGGTAGAAAGCTTTCAGGAATAGAAAGAAGAAACATAAAAAGCAAATTAAGAAGAGTATTACAAAATTTAAAAGATGAATCAGGAAAACCTATAAGAGGGACTAGAGTAAAGATAGAACTTTGCGGAAGTTTAGCAAGAGGATATTCAGATTGGAAATTAATAAATGGAGGAAAAATCCCAAAACCTACTGATTTTAAATTGCCAAAAGAATATAGGTTAAGATCTAAAACAATATTGAAAAAAATTGATGCAGAATTAAATGTACCGAGAGATCTAAAACCTTATATGTCAGATGTTGATTTTGTTATAGTAAATGAAAAAATTTTTAATTCTATTCCTAGACAACATCGATTTAAAGACTGGAGTATAAAAATTGGAGAAAAATATAGTGTCCCAGTAAGTCCAATATTATCAAAGATTCATCAAAAATTAATAAATACAAAAATAGGTGGAATTAGAAATAGGTGGATAAACTATATATTATTAAAAGATGAAGATGGGTATAGAAGATATAAAGAAAGTAGAGAAAAAATATTAAAAGAAGTAGAAAGAAAAATAGGAAGAGAATTTATCATAAATGACATATTAATTTTAGACGAATTAATAAAATAAAATTATTCTAGTTCAATGACAGTAGCACTATTAAAAGACCTTTCACTAGTATGTGATTGTAAATAAGTTATCCTAGATTCATTGTAAGACCCTTCTAAGAAAAATGCATGTCTATGTCCAGAAAAAACATAACTTGGTGAAACTTTATTTACTAAGTTTAAAGTAGGAGGGTTCAAATTTTCATCAAATATAAATGGATTTACTTCTAGAGAGATATCAATAAGTGCTTTGGGTACTGCCCAGTCATGAGTTAATAAAATATCTAATTTATTTCGGGATAATTTTTCAAGATCTGATTTCCTATAATAAGCATGATTATAACAAGAGATAGAAGGAAAATCAGATTCATAATGTTTAGGAGAATAAATACCAGTTAAACCACCTATTTTTTTATCTCTTACTTCTAAAGTTCCTGCACGACCTAAGAAATAAATATTAGGAGCTAAAAAACCACCATCTTTATGATCATTTAGAAAACCCCAAGATTCATGATTCCCACCAATAAAAAGAGTTAAAAAAGGAGCTTTTTTTAAACCACTAAAATAATCCGGAAAATCACTTAACCAAGCATATTTTGGAGGAACATATAAATGTTGAAAATCTTTTTCATCTCTTAAAACTTGAAAATCTCCAACTTGCAATATAGCATGAATATTCTTTTTATGTTTTCTTTCCCAATCAATGAAAAATTTATACATTAAATCTAAATTCCCATGAATATCTCCAACTACTCCAAATCTTGTAACCATAAGAAATAAAAATTAAATTAGAGTATTTAAGGCTTACTCTTAAGTAGTAATTTATTTTGTTGCTTCTTTTATATCTACAGCCTTCACAGTTTTCCTTCCAGCATGTTTAGCTAACCTAATTGCTTTTTCACCTATTTCTTCTCCAATTTCTTCAAGAACTTCAACAAGTTTTAATTTTGCATCGTCTGAGACTCTCTCTGCTCCAACTTTTTTCAATAATTTTTCCATTGCTGCTGCAGGTAATATAGTTTTTCTTGGTGCCATCTTATTTTCCTTAATAATTGTAATAAACCCCAAAATATTTAAGTATTGCGATAAAAAGGTTAAAATAAGCTTAGTTTGGAGAATCATTTTTTGCTTTCGAGGAGTACATATCAAAAATTTAACGAAATATTTATAAAGAGAGTGATTTTTCTGAACTATTAATTATTACTCGCGTTCGCACTATGTGTTGAACACAAGACCGAAAGGTCTTGTTCTGAGAGGCGAGAAGGTCTAAAGCCTTGAGACCTGCTGTCGACATAAAGACAGGATTGAAAATAAAATAGAAATATGGGAAGAAAACATCATCCAAGACGAGGGAGTCTGCAATTTTGGCCTCATAAAAGAAGCAAAAAGCATTGTGCTAGAGTTAGAACCTGGGCTACTGTTAAGGAGAATAAATTATTAGGTTTCTTAGGATATAAAGTTGGAATGACTCACCTACTAGTAAAAGATAATAATCCTAATTCACATCTTAAAGATAGAGATATATTTACACCAGTTACAGTTATTGAATGTCCACCTATGAAAGTTTACTCTATAAGATATTACTTAGAAAATGAAGATAATGATCAAGAAATTGTTTCTGAAGTTTTTTCAAAAAAAGTTGATAAAGAATTAAAGAGAAAAATTACAGCTTCTAAAAAAGATAATAAAGCACCTGAAAAATTTGATAGAGTTACTGCTACTGTATATTCACAAGTAAGCAAAACTGGAATTGGTAAAAAGAAACCAGATCTAATTGAAGTTGGTATTGGCGGAAATGATTTACAAGTTCTATCTGAATATGCTCTAACATTATTAGACAAAGAAATTAAAATTTCTGAAGTTTTCAAAGATAGTCAATTTGTTGATGTTCATTCTTTAACAAAAGGAAAAGGTTTTACTGGAGTTATTAAAAAATATGGTGCAAAAAGATTAAACCATAAATCCGAAAAGAAAATTAGAGGAATTGGTACATTAGGTGCTTGGACCCCTTCAACAGTTCCATACACTGCTGCACAGCCAGGTAAATGGGGATACCATCTAAGGACAGTCTATAATAAAACTAGCGTTAAAGTGGGAAACAAGCCTGAAGAAATCAATCCTAAGGGTGGATTTGTAAGATATGGTTTAGTTAAGAATGATTATATGCTAATTAAAGGTTCAGTTCCAGGAGCTTCAAAAAGACCTGTGACAATTACTGAAGCAATAAGAATAAAAAATAAAATGTACGATCAAGAAATTAAATATGTGAGTTTGGAGTCAAAGCAAGGATGAAAACAAAAGTAATTAGTATGATTGGAAAAGAAGGAAAGGAAATAAGTCTTCCAAAACAATTTAGTGAAGAATTTAGACCAGACCTAATTAAGAAAGCTGTAATTGCAATTCAATCACATAAAAGACAGCCTCATGGAACAGATCCTGAAGCTGGTAAAAAAAATTCTGCTTATTTAACAAAAAGAAGAAAAAAATATAAAACAACTTATGATAAAGGTCAAGCAAGAACCCCAAGAAAGGTAATGACCAAGAGAGGATTACATTTCTATTTCGTTGGTGCTTTTGTACCTAATACTGTTGGTGGAAGAACTGCACACCCACCTAAAGCTTCTAAAATTTGGGATTTGAAAATGAATATCAAAGAAAGAAGAAAAGCTATTAGAAGTGCTATCGCTGCAACTATGGATCTTGACAGAATTAAAAAGAGAGGCCATAAAGTTGAATCAAAAGTTTTAGATGCTAAAATGGAAGACTTAAGCAAAACAAAAGATGTTGAAAAAATGTTAAAAGCTGTAGGATACCAAAAAGAATTAGAAAGATTAGAAGTTAAAAAAATTAGAGCTGGAAAAGGAAAAAATAGAGGAAGACCACATAGAATTAAGAAAGGTCCTTTATTTGTAGTTTCAAAAACTTGTCCTTTAGTTAAAGCTGCTAAAAATTTACAAGGAATGGATGTTTGTTTAGTTTCAAAATTAAATGCTGAATTGCTTGCACCTGGTACAGATGCTGGAAGAGTTACAATCTGGTCAGAAAAAGCAATTGAAATAATGGGAAAGGAGAATTTATTTTGTTGAAAATGGAAGAAAAAGCAAAAGTGGAAATATTGAAGTATCCTTTAACTACTGAGAAGAATGTTCGTTTAATTCAAGATGAAAATAAATTAGTTTTTATTGTTGATAGAAAAGCAACAAAGCCAGAAATTAAAAAGGCTGCTGAAGAATTTTTTAAGATTAAAGTTTTAAAAGTTAATACCACAATTTTACCAAGTGGAAAGAAAAAGGCATATTTAAAATTATCACCAGAACATCCAGCATTGGATGTTGCAACAAACTTAGGATTAATGTAAAATGGGTAAGAGACTAATAACGCAAAGGCGAGGAAGAGGAACAAACACCTACCGTGCACCTAGTCATAGGTATCATGGGAAAATAAACTATAGAAGGTTAGATGAAGAAGAAAAGACTTCAGTAGTTTATGGTAAAGTAATTGACCTAATCGCATGTCCAGGACATAGTGCACCTTTAGCGAAAATTAAGTATGATACTAAAGAAGAAGTTGTTTTATCAGCTCCATTGAATGTAAAAGTAGGAGATGTTGTTGCTTCAGGAGCTTCAGCACCAGTACAAACAGGAAATGTTTTACCTTTGAAAAATATTCCAGAAGGATCCTTAATCTTTAATATTGAAATTAAACCAGGAGATGGTGGAAAGTTAGTTAGAAGTGCAGGTTCATTTGCAAAAGTTGTTGGAAAATCAGGAGACAAAATTATTATTAGATTACCTTCAAAAAAACAGAAATTAATGTTGAGTGAATGTAGAGCTATGTTAGGAGTAATTGCTGGAGATGGAAGATTTGAAAAACCATTATTGAAAGCTGGTACAAAAATGCACGCAATGAGAGCAAGAAACAAATTGTATCCTAAAACTTCAGGAGTAGCTATGAACTCAGTAGATCACCCATTCGGTTCTGGTAGAGGAAGGAATGCAGGTAAACCTAAAACTGCACCTAGATTCGCACCAGCTGGTAGAAATGTTGGTTTAATCAAAGCAAGAAAAACAGGAAGAGGTAAATAATCATGGCAAAGAAAATATTCACATATCGAGGAAAAAAAGCTGAGGAATTGAAAAATCTAGATCTAAAAGAATTTTCAAAGTTAGTTCCTGCTCGACAAAGAAGAAGTATTATTAGAGGATTTACAGATATGCAAAAAAAGTTATTAGAAAAAATTAAAGCTTCAAAAGAAGGAAAATGGAAAAAACCTATCAAAACACATTGTAGAGATATGATAGTTATTCCAGAAATGATTGGATCAAATATTCATATCTATAATGGGAAAAAATATTTACAAGTTGAAATTGAACCAGAGATGGTAGGACACTATCTAGGGGAATTTTCACATACAAGAAATAGAGTTGCGCACTCTGCTCCAGGAGTTGGAGCTACAAAATCTAGTGCAGCAGCATCAGTGAAATAAAAATGACAGACGAAGAACATAGTGTAACTGCAAGAGGATATAACCTTCCAATATCAAGGAAGTTTTCAGTAGAAGTAGCTAATTTTATTAGATATAAACCTCTAACTAAAGCTAAAACTATGATAGTAGGTGTTATTGCAAAAAAAGTAGCTGTACCTATTAGAATCTATAATAGAGATCAAGCACACAAAAAAGGAAAAATTGCAGCAGGAAAATATCCAGTGAAAATTGCAGAAAATGTTTTAATGTTATTAAACTCAGCAGAAATGAATGCTGTGAACAAAGGTTTAGATACTGATTCATTATTTATCAAAAATATAATTGTAAACAAAGGCTCAAGTTCTGCAAAAGCAGGAAGAATTAGAGGAAGAGTAAATAAAAGAACTCATATTGAAATTACACTTGAAGAAAAAAAGAAAAGAGTAGTTAAGAAGAAAGAGGTAAAAAAGAAATGATAGAAAGAAAATTTGTTGCAGAAAAAATGAGAGAGTTTTTAGTTCATGATTATTTCCTAAAAGAAATGGGAGCTGGAAAGTTTAGTTCCTTTGAAATAAAAAGAACTCCTCTTGGTGACAAAATTGTTGTTTATACTGCTAGACCTGGATTAATTGTTGGAAAGAAAGGAGAGAATATTAAAAAATTAACAAAAGTTTTGAAAAGTAAATTTAAAATGGAAAATCCGCAAATTGAAGTTGCTGAAATTTCTAATCCTAATTTAGATGCTCAAACAATGGCAGAACAAATTGTAAATGTATTAGAAAGATTTGGTCCTAAAAGATTTAAGTCAGTTGGATACAAAACATTACAAAGAATTATTGATGCTGGTGCAGTTGGAGCTGAAATTGTTATCTCAGGAAGAGGATTACCAGGAAGTAGAGCAAAGACATGGAGATTCTATTCAGGTTATTTGAAAAAATCTGGAGATGTAGCAATGTCACTTATGGATTATGGTTTATGTGTAGCAAATTTAAAATCTGGATCAATTGGAATTAAAGTAAAAATATTACCTCCTGATGTAGAGTTACCAGATAAAATTGAAATATTAAAAAGAAAGAAAAAAGAAATTATTGTTGAAGTTAAAGAAGGTGCAGAAGAAGTAGCACCTGTTAAAAAAGAAGAGAAAAAAGAAGTTAAGAAAAAAGTGAAAAAGAAAGCAGTGAAAAAGAAAGTGAAAAAAGAAGTTAAGAAAGAAAGTGAAGTGAAAAAAGAAGAGAAGGTAGAAAATGAAAATAAAAAATGATGAATTAAGGAAAATGAATGATAATGAATTAGATAAGAAATTATTAGAGATTCGAAAAGCCTTAATGAAAGCTAATGCTCAAATTGCAACAGGTACTGTTCCTGATAATCCAGGAGAAGTTAAAGTTTTGAAAAAAACAATTGCAAGAATTCATACAATAAGAACCGAAAAGAGGAGGCAAGTAAATAAAGTATGAGTGAGATCGACCCTATAACAGGTTTGCCCAAAGAGTTAGGCGTTTGGGAAAATATAACAAAACAAGACCAAAAAATCGAAGTGAAGGTTGTCAAAAGACGGTTCGGAAAGTTAGCGACTGTTGTTACAGGCTTCGACAAATCAATGAATGTTAAAGAATTGGCAAAAAAATTAAAGTCAAAGTTGGCTTGTGGTGGGACAAATAAAGATGGAGTTATAGAACTCCAAGGAGAACATACAGCAAAGGTTAAAAAAATACTGATTGATGAAGGATTTCAAGCAGAATCAATTAAGATTAAACCTTTTGATGCTAGACCCAGAAAGAGATGGTAACAAAAACAAACATCCTTAAACATGAGTTAATTGGACTTGATGTTGAGGTTGTTGATGCCAACAATAAAAGCCAAATTGGATTGAAAGGCAAAGTGGTTGATGAGACCCGAAATACCCTCATCATAAAAAGCCAAAAAGGCGAAAAGAAAATATTAAAAAAGGATCTGAAAATACAAATAAGTGTTTCAGGTGAAAAAATCATAATCACAGGAAAAAAATTGGTCGGAAGGCCAGAAGATAGGATAAAAAAATGACAAATAAAAAAAGTGTAGGAATGGGTTTCGAATTACCTAAAGAGAAGTGTGAAGGAGATTTAAGTTGTCCATTTCATGGAAGTTTGAAACTTAGAGGAAGAACCTTTGCGGGAACTGTCATAAAAAGAAATCCACACAAAACAGTAACAATAGAATGGCCAAGAACAAGTTATATTCAAAAGTATGAAAGATATGAAAAAAAGAGAACAAGAGTTAAAGCACATAATCCATCTTGTATCAACGCACAAATTGGAGACAAAGTTACAATTGTTGAAACAAGACCAATTAGTAAAACTAAAAATTTCGTAATCGTGAAGGTGAATAAATGAAAGCATTAACATCAAATAGAACAAAATCATTACCAGTAGGAGCAGAAGTTCCAACTTGTGATAATTCAGGAGCTAAGGTTGTAAAAATCATTAGTGTGAAAGGTCACAAAACAGTTAGAAGAAGAATTTGTGCTGGTGGAGTAGGAGATCTTGTTAGAGCTTCAGTTATTAAAGGTAAACCTGAAATGAGAAGACAAAAAGTTCAAGCTGTTATTGTTAGACAAAAAAAAGAGTATAGAAGAGCAGATGGAACAAGAGTTAAATTTGAAGATAATGCAGTCGTAGTATTAAAAGATGATAAAGGAAACCCTAAAGGAACAATCTTTAAGGGTGCAATTGCTAAAGAGGCTACAGAAAGGTGGCCCGGAATTTCAAAAGTAGCAAAGATAGTGGTATAAGAAAATGAAAGCTGAATGGTCAAAAGCATGGAATGGGAGTAAACAACCTAGAAAGCAGAGAAAGTATAGGTTCAATGCACCGCTTCATATTAAGCAAAAACTTATGCATGTACATCTTAGTCCAGAGTTAAGAACAAAATATGGAAGAAGACAAATCTTAGTTAGCAAAGGTGACAAAGTAATAGTTATGAGAGGACAACATAGTAAAAAAACTGGAGAGATTAGTAAAATTAGATTGAAAATGGAAAAAATTAATATTCAAGGAATTGACAATATTAAAAAAGATGGATCAACATCTCCAATCGGATTTAAAGCAAGTAACTTAATGATTATAAATTTAAATTTAGTAGATAAAGTTCGAAAAGCAAAATTAAAAGTAGAAGATAAAGCTAAAAAAACAAAAGTTGAAGATAAAGTTAAAAAAACAAAAGTTGAAGTGAAGAAGGAGAAAAAATAATATGGTTAAGAGACACTTATCAAGATTGAATGCGCCAAAAAGTTGGCCAATAAAGAGAAAAGGGATTAAGTTTATTAGAAAACCTAGTCCAGGTGCACATACATTAAGACAATGTATCTCTCTATCTTTAGTAATTCAAAATATGTTGAAGTATGCAAAAACAAGTAAAGAAATTAAAAAGATACTTCATGAAAGAAAAATTTTAGTTAATGGTAAAGTTAAAAGAGATTCAGCATTTGCAGTTGGAATTATGGATGTTTTAAGTATTCCTACACTAAAAGAAAATTATAGAGTACTTTACAATACAAAAGGTAAATTTGTATTAATGAAAATTGAAGAAAAAGATGCAAATGAAATCTTAATGAAAATTATAAATAAAACTTTAATAAAGAAAGGAAAGATTCAATATAATTATTCAAATGGGCACAACCATTTAATTGAAAAAGATGATTATAAAACTGGAGATTCAATCTTACTTTCATTGAAGGATAAAAAAATTACAAAGCATTTTGAATTAAAGAAAGGTGCACAAATTTATTTGACAGGTGGAAAGTTTATTGGAAATACAGCAATCTTAGAAGAAATTAAAGAAGACAAAGTTACAATTAAAATTAAAGATGAAATTTTTGAAACTGCAAAAAGATATTTATTTGTTATTGGGGATGTTAAAATAGAAAATGAATAAAATGAAAGAAATTAGGGTAGAGAAAATTACTTTAAATATTGGAGTGGGTAAACCAGGAAAAGATTTAGAGAAAGCAAAAATCCTATTAGAAAAAATTAGTGGAATGAAAACATCAGAAACATTAACAAAGAAAAGAATTCCTGGTTGGAGTTTAAGACCTAATTTAGTTATCGGTTGTAAAGTTACAATTAGAGGTAAAAAAGGTGAAGAAATATTAGGAAGTTTATTAGATGCTAAAGATAAAGAACTAAAATTAAAAGCATTTGATAACCAAGGAAATTTTGCTTTTGGTATTCATGAGTATTTAGACATTCCAACATTAGATTATATTCCAGAAGTAGGGATTAGAGGATTAGAAGTTGCTGTAACTTTAGTAAGACCAGGTTATAGAATTAAGTATAGAACACTAAGAACTAAAAAGATTCCTGCTCGTCATAAGATTTCAAAAGAAGAAGCAATTAAATTCGCAAAGGAAAAGTTTAAAATTACAATAGCAGAGGAGGAAATGGAAGAAGAATGACAGCAGGCAGTTATAAAAAAGTGTTTAAACAGTTAAAAAATAAACCAGTTAAATTAAAAAAGTTTATCAAACATAATGCTCCAAAGCAAAGAGCTTTTGGTGTTGCATCAAAACCATGTAAACTTTGTGGAAGATTAGGTGGACATATTCAAAAATACAATCTAAACATATGTAGACAATGTTTTAGAGAAAATGCAAAAAAATTAGGGTTTAAGAAATATTATTAAAATGGCAATGAACGATACATTAGCAACAGCATTATGTAACATAATGAATGCTGAAAGAGAAGGGAAACAGGTTTGTGTAGTTACACCTGTATCAAAACTTATGAAAAAAGTTTTTGAGATTATGAAAGACAACCACTTTATTGGTGAGTATACAGAAATCAAAAATGGAAAAGGAAATTTAATTGAAGTTAATTTAATTGGTGGAATAAATAAATGTGGAGTTATTAAGCCAAGATTTTCAGTAACAAAGGATGAATATACAAAGTTTGAGAAAAGATTTTTACCAGCTCTAAATTTTGGATTAATTATTCTTTCAACCTCACAAGGAATTATGACCTTGAGTGAAGCTAAAGAAAAAGATATTGGAGGAAAATTATTAGCATTTATTTACTAAGATGATAGAAGCATACAAACTAAGGAAAGTTGTAGAAGTCCCTGAAGGAGTTGAAGTTAACATAGTTGACAGAGAGATCCAAGTTAAGAAAGGGAGTCTGGAAGTAAAGAGAGTATTATATTTTCCAACAGTTGAAATTAAAAAAGAAGGAAATAATATTGTATTAGAACCAAAGAGATTTACAAAAAAAGAAAAAAAGATTATTAATACTTACAAAGTACATATTTTGAATATGGTAATTGGTGTACAAGAACCTTATACTTACAAAGTTAAAATTTGTGCAAGTCACTTTCCAATGACTGTAAAAGTTAAAGGAAAGAAATTAGAAATAAAGAATTTTTTAGGAGAGAAAGTTCCTAGAATAGCAGATATAGTAAATGATGTAGATGTTAAAATTGAAGGAGATGAAATTATTATTACTTCCGCAAATAAAGAAGCTGCTGGACAAACAGCAGGTAATTTTGAAAAAGCAACAAGAATCACAAATAGAGATAGAAGAATTTTTCAAGATGGTTTGTGGATAATTCAAAAAGCAGGTAAGGAGATATTAGGATGACTGAAAACAATAAATTATTGGAATTAAGAAAACAAATTAAGAAGAGAAAACCTAATTTCCTTAGACAATGTTCACATAAAGTTATTAAAATTTCCGAAGCATGGAGACGGCCAAAAGGTATTCAATCAAAAATGAGATTGAAACATAGAGGTAAAAGAAGACGTCCATCTTTAGGTTATTCATCACCAAAAAAAGTTAGAGGATTAAATAGAGATGGCTTTGAAGAAGTTAGAGTATTGAGAGTTGAAGATTTAGAAGGAATTGATTCAAAAACACAAATGCCTATAATTGCAAAAATTGGTTTAAAGAAAAAATTAATGATACTTGAAGAATGTAAAAAAAGAAATTTAAAAGTTAGTAATGTTAAAGATATTGATGAGTTCATAAAAGATTCACAAGAATGGTTAAAAGAGAAAAAGAAAGTGACAGCTGAAAGATCAAAGAAAAGATCTGCATCTAAAGAAGCTTCAATTAAGAAAGCTAAAGGTGAAGAAGTTAAGAAGAAAAAAGAAGAAGAGAAAGAAGAAGTTAAAAAAACTGATGAAACCAAAAAAGGTGAAAAGAGTGAAAAAATCAAAATACTGGAGCAAAAAGAATGAGATTATCAAGTCAAAAAGGGATTAGTGCAAAGATTTTGAAAGTGGGAACTGGAAAAGTTTGGTTTGATAATACAAGATTAGATGAAATTAAAGAAGCTATTACAAGATCCGATCTTAGAGGTTTAATTGCTAAAAAAGTTATACAAAAAAAAGCAGGTAAAGGAACTTCAAGAGTTAGAGCTAGAAAAAGAATTGTTCAGAGGAGAAAAGGTAGACAAAAGGGACAAGGAACAAGAAAAGGAAAAAGCTCTGCAAGATTAAGTAAAAAAGAAAATTGGATGAATGTAATTAGAGGTCAAAGAAAGTTTATTAGAGAATTAAAAACTAAAGAACTTATTGACGTAAGTACTTACAGATTATTATATAGAAGATCAAAAGGTGGATACTTTAGAAATAAAAGACACATTAAATTATACTTAACAGAACAGAAATTATTCAAGGAAAAGAAGAAATGAAAAGAAAAAAGTTTGTTCAATATCGAAGGAAGAGAGAAGGAAAAACTAACTATAAAAAAAGGTTAGAATTATTAAAATCCATGAAGTTGAGATTAGTAGTAAGAAAATCATTAAGAAATGTTATTGTCCAAATTGTTGAATATAATGTAGATGGAGATAAAACTTTAGTTAAAGTAAGCAGTAAAGAACTGAAAAAATTTGGTTGGACAGGTTATGGTAGAAATACACCTTCAGCTTATCTTGTTGGTTTGTTATGTGGAAAAAAAGCTAAAGAACTAAAAATTAATGAAGCTATTTTAGATTTAGGATTACACCCTTCAAGAAAAGGTACTATTTTATATAGTGTATTGAAAGGAGTAGTTGATTCCGGACTTAATGTTGCTCATAGTCCAGAGATATTCCCAAGTGATGATAGAATAATGGGGAAACATATTTCAGATAAAATTCCAGTGGAATTTGAAAAAGTAAAAAATAATATCATGCAAGGTGGAAAGAAATGAGAGATAAAAGACCTAAAAGAAACCAAAGAAACCAGAGAAAGGATCCTAGTGTTTCAAGAGAGAGTATTTTAGAAAAATGGAAACCTAAAACTGAAATAGGAATAAAAGTTAAGAATGGTGAAATTACTGATATTAATGAGATTTTAGATAATGGTATTGCAATTTTAGAATCTGAAATTGTAGATGCTTTAATGCCAGACCTAGAAGTTGAACTATTAGAAGTAGGACAATCAAAAGGTAAATTTGGTGGAGGAAAAAGAAGTATCTGGAGACAAACTCAGAAAAAATCTAAAGAAGGAAATAAACCTTCGTTTTCAACAATTGCAGTTTGTGGAAATAAAAATGGTTATGTAGGTATTGGATTAGGAAAAGCTAAAGAAACAGTTCCAGCGAGAGAAAAAGCAACAAGAAAAGCAAAATTGAATCTTATAAAAATTAAGAGAGGATGTGGATCTTGGGAATGTGGTTGTGGAGAAGCTCATTCAATTCCGTTCGAAGTTGAAGGTAAATGTAGTTCAGTTATAATTAAATTAAAATCAGCACCTAAAGGAACAAGATTATGTGTTGAAACAGAATGTCAAAAGATTTTAAAATTAGCTGGATTCAAAGATGTATATTCAAAAGCAAGAGGACAAACAAAAACTAAATTAAATTTAATCTTTGCTTGTTTCGATGCATTAAAAAAGTTAGGTGAACAAAAAGTTAAACCAGGTTTCGTAGAAAAAGCAGGAGTTATTGGAGGAAGAAATGAATAATAAACCAATTGCAGTTATTAGGATCAGAGGAAGATCTGGTGTAACTAAAAAGATAAATGATACTCTTGATATGTTGAGACTGTATAAACAAAATGGTTGTGTTATAGTTCCTAATAGTCCAACTTTTGTAGGTATGATCAAAAAGTCTAAAGATTATATTACTTGGGGAGAAATTGATGAAGAGACTCTAGCATTATTATTAGAAAAGAGAGGAAAAATTGTAGGAAACAATCCTCTAACTGAAGATTATTTGAAAAGTAAAATAAATTTAGATTTCAAAGCTTTTGTAAAAGAAGTATTTGAAGGTAAACAAAATGTTAAAGATATTCCAGGGATAAAGGCATACTTTAGATTAATGCCTCCTGTAAAAGGATTTGCAAGACAAGGAATAAAGAAACCATTTAGTATGGGTGGTGCTTTAGGATATAGAAAAGATAAAATTAATGATTTAATCAAGAGAATGATTTAAGATGAAAAAAACAACAGGCCAAAGAAAGAATAAAAAGCAAAGAGGTTTTAGTAGCCACGGCTGGGGTTCTAAGAAAAAACATCGAGGAGCAGGTAACAGAGGTGGAAAAGGTAATGCAGGTAGTGGAAAGAGAGCAGATACTAAAAGACCTACAATAATCAATCTACATGGTACTGTTGATTTAGCAAAGAGAGGGTTTGTAAGACCTGATGCTAAAAAAATAATTGCAATTAATTTAAGAGACTTAAGTTTAATTGTTGAAAAAAAGAATGTTAATGAACTAGATCTTAACAAAATAGGATATTCAAAATTACTTGGTACAGGAAATTTATCAAAAGCAGTTAAAATAACTGTAAAGATGGCTTCCAAAAAAGCAGTAGAAAAGGTTAAAAATGCTGGTGGCGAAGTAATACTTACAAAATAAACTTAGGGATTGCTAAAAATGTCTTTCATAGATATAATATTAAACAACTTACCGGAAATTAAAGCTCCTTTACAGAAGAAGCTATCTTTTAAGCAGAAGTTAAAATGGACTTTAGTTATTCTTGTTGCATTTTTTATTTTAGGTTTAGTTCCCTTATTTGGTTTAGGTGAAAATTCCTTACAACAATTCGAATTTCTTTCAATGATTTTAGGAGCAAGTTTTGGTTCTGTAATTTCTTTAGGTATTGGACCTCTTGTAACAGCATCGATTGTATTGCAGTTGTTAAATGGTTCGGGTATTGTAGATTTTGATTTAACTAGTCCTGAAGGTAAAAAAAGATTTCAAGGATTTCAGAAAATTTTAGCAGTTTTCTTTATAGTGTTTGAAGCAGGAATTTATGTTTTTATGGGTGGTTTGTCGCCCTCATCTTCGTTAGCAGCAGCTGATTTTAGAGTTATGCAATTTATTTTAGTTGGACAATTGATTATAGGTGGATTGTTAATTATGTTTATGGATGAGATTATTAGTAAATGGGGCTTTGGTTCAGGTATCTCATTATTCATTGCAGCAGGAGTATCTTCACAGATTGTGATTAGAGCATTTAGTCCATTGTCAACAGTAGGTACTTGGGCTTTAGGAACAGGACAAGCAGCAGTAGGTAAAGTTTGGGTATTAATATATTCCTTAGCTAGTCAAAATCCAACTGGTGCTGTATTAGCATTGTCTTCAATACTTGCAACAATAATTATCTTTGGTATAGTTGTTTATGTGCAAGCTATGAAAGTAGAGATTCCATTATCCTTTGGTAGAATTAGAGGACACGGAATTAGATGGCCTTTACATTTTTTATATACTTCAAACATTCCAGTTATTTTAATTGCAGCACTTTTAGCTAATGTGCAATTGTGGGCACAGTTATTAGAAAATTGGGGATATCCATTATTAGGAACATTTTCAAATGGTGCTCCAGCGACTGGGTTTGTTTCATGGATTTATGCTAGAAATTTAGTTGAATTAATTATTACAGGTGGTTTTACTTGGATACATATTGCACAGTCAGCAGTATATGCAAGTTTTATGATTATTGGATCAGTTATATTTGGATTTTTTTGGGTACAAACTTCAGGAATGGATGCTAAAGCACAAGCAAAAAATATTATTGCATCAGGTTTACAAATTCCAGGATTTAGAAGAGACCCAAGAGTTATGGAAACAATTTTACAAAGATATATAGGACCTTTAACAATTATGGGTGGAATTGCAGTTGGTTTCTTAGCAGCAGGTGCTGATTTAATGGGAGCATTATCTAATGGAACAGGTATTCTTTTAGCAGTTATGATTGTTTATAGGTTGTATGAAGAAATTGCTCAACAACACATGATGGACATGTATCCAGGTTTAAGAAAAATAATGGGTAAGTAAGATTTATAAAGTATAGAGGAGTATTAAAAATATATGAGTTTTTCAGCAATGTTAGATCCGGTTTTGAATCCTGTAATGAGTATTCCATCACCTTGGAATTTAATTCTTATTTCATTTATTATCACGTCGATAGTAACTCTAGCTTACAAATTTTTTACTGATCAGAAATTAATGAAAGAATTAAAAGGTGAGATGAAAAGTTTGCAGAAAGAGATGAAAGAATTTAAAAATCATCCTGAAAAAATGATGGCTGCACAAAAGAAAGTCATGGAAAAAAATATGAAGTACATGATGCAAAGTTTTAAGCCAACTATAATTACAATGATTCCAATTATCTTTATCTTTACATGGTTGAGAGCATATTATGTTGATGCTGGTGATCCTGCAGTATTATTTGGGCTTAGTTGGTTCTGGAGTTATTTGATAGTTACATTAGTTCTTAGTATGAGTATGAGAAAATTATTGAAGTTACATTAAAGAAAAGGATTTTTTTCAAAAGTTATTATAGGAGTAGCATTAGAAATAATATCTTCATCAACACCATATTTAATATTGTAAAGAGTTGCAACAGAACAGAATAGAGCTTTTGTATAATCAAAACCTAATTTTTCCGAAACTAGTTTTACAAGTTCTTCAGATTTGCCTTCGACTTCTACAAAAGGTTCTAAAAAAGGCCATTCATCAATACAAACTTCAACTTCATCAAGAATCCAAAGTTCTCTTTTAGTTTCTTGATATGCCTTTTTTTTACAACCTAAAGTTGTTAAGAATAATTCAGCATCAGAAAAATGATCAATATTAAGACATACTTCTTTTTGATTATGGATTTGGTTTCCATCAATAACCTTTAAACTCATTGTAATCCTATCTGATTCATCTCTAACTCTTAACCAGGCATTATCAATTTCATTGTTTTTAGGTAAAGTAAATACGGATCTCTTCATTAAGAATTCTTTTTTAATCAATTTTGCCCCAAGTTCTATTAGTTTATTCCTAATTTCATCTTTGATAATATTGGGAAAAGTAGCTTCATATTCAATTTCCATGAATAGATGGATAAATTAATGATTTATAAAATTTGTTAGTTGTCGAAAGCTTTATAAATCCCCATTTTTTCAGTTCTTTCATGCAATTAAAACATAAAAATAGGTCTTTTAGAAGAGTAATTGTAAAGTTAGCAAATAGATTAACTGTACATTACAAAAGGAATAAGCCAAAGAAAGCACACTGTTCAAACTGTGGTGGTAAATTGGCTGGAGTACCTAGAGAAAGACCATACAAAATGAGAAATATGCCTAAGACAGCAAAGAGGCCAGAGCGACCATTTGGTGGTAAGCTTTGTTCAAAATGTTTAAGAGCTGAAATGAAGTCAAAGGCAAGATCTTTGTAAAAGATCTCTTTATGTGGCAGAAGAAGTTTTCATGGTAACATGGAAATGGATAAAACAATAATGAGGCAAAAAAAATGATTGAAGTAGGAAGAGTTTGTATAAAAATTGCTGGTAGAGATGCTGGTAAGTTAGGCGTAATTGTTGAAATTCTTGATGATAAAACTGTTATTATTGATGGTGAAGTAAGAAGAAGAAAAGTTAGTATCAAACATATTGAACCAGTTAACAGAACAGTAGAAATTAAAGCAAAGGCTACACATGCTGATGTTTTGAAAGTTCTTGATATTAAAGAGAAGAAAAAAAGGTCCGAAAAGAAAGAAAAAACTGTAAGACCAAGAAAAGTTAGAAAACAAAAAGTGAAAGAAGTTGTGAAGCCAAAGAAAGCTAAGAAAAAAGTTGAGAAGAAAAAGGCTGAAAAGAAAAATGGATGAACAATTACAAGAGTTAGGAATGAGAATGAAGTTTTTAGAACAGCAAATGATGCAGCTGGATCAACAACTACAAGAACTAACTAGTGTAAGAGATAGTATTGAAGAAATTTCTAAAGGTGCTGAAGGGCAGGAAATGTTAATCCCTCTTGGTGCTGGAGTTTTTGTTAAAGGTGTATTGAAAGATTGTAAAACTGTAAAAATGAATGTTGGTGCTGGAGCTGTTGTTGAAAAAAGTTTTCTAGATGCAAAAAGATTAGTTGAAGAACAAATTGAAGCATTAGAAAATGTTAGAGAACAAATGACAGATGAAGGTAGTAAGCTTTCTCAAAATATGCAAGTTATGCAAACTGAGGAATAATTTTATTTTTTTTATATATTAAAAAATTGTTTAGTTAGTTCTATGTTTACAGGTCTTTGTCTAATAGCTTTTATTAGTCTAGGATTAAGATTTTTAATTTGTATTTGTTCTTTTGCCCATTCTGTTTGTTCATCAATTTCGTCGTCAGTTTCTGCTTCTATTTTTATGTCTGTTTTTGCTAATGAGTCTACTAAATATAAGATTCCTAGTTCGTAGCTAAAGTTTTTGAAAGTTCTTGCTTTCCTTTCTATGCTTGCTTTTGTAATTTGGCTTCTAACAGTTTCAAGGTTATATCCTTCTTCAAATATTTTAAGTTCTCTTCTAAGATAACCAAAGGCAAAGTGGTTAGCTGCACAAAAAGCTACATAATGAATTTGGTGATCTGTAAGACCTTCTTCTCTTAAGAAATAAGTTATATTGTTTAGAATTATTCTTCCAGATTCTTCTTCGTGTTTATCAAAATTAGTTTTTCCTTTTTTTAGGAATTTTCCTAAGTCGTGTATAGGTAAAGAAAGTCTTAGTAGTTTTTCTTTAGAGATGCCATCAATTTGATCCCCTAAGTATTTGTCAACTTTTTCGATTATACTCCATTGAGTTAAGTAATCTCTTAGTTCAGTATCATAAGCTTCTCTTGTTTTTATGGAGTGTGTTTGAATACCCCATTGGTGCCAGGAAGGATTATGTTCTTCAATTGCGTCTGGGTTGCTTAAGAACCTTTGTCTTTCTTCTTCAGAAAGATGATAGTTGCTTTCAATAAGTCCTCTTGCAAATTCAGGTAGTTTTTCTTCCAATGTCCTTATTTCCATTTTAGTATCCCATTGCTTGTCTTGCAAGCCATTTTGCTTTAGTCTGTGTCCAATTTGGATGTTTTTCTAAAAGGATTCTCTCAATCCTTTTCAGTTGGAGTTGGGTTTCTTCTTTCATTTTATATTTAGAGTTGAGGATTATTAGTTAAATCTTTGTTGAAGAAATATCTACAACAGAACTAAGTGAAAATCTTTCGATTTATCTTACTAAATGCTTATATATTTCAAATCCAAAGGTATGTGTATGCGAGATAAGTTCCTAAAATATTATTTGAGGAAGGAAATTCAACAGAAAATGCTAGAGATAGCTGAAGATAGAGAGATCGCTCCTAGGTATGGAGATGGTTTTGGTCGAAGACCGGATGTATTAAATTTTTTAGGAGATATTAAAGATATGGCAAAAAAAGGTGCTACCTCTTTTCATGTTTCTGAAGAAAGATGGACTAACCCTTTACAATTAAAAGCAGGAATGACAAAAAGAGAATTAGATGCAAATAGAAAAGGTTGGGATTTAATTTTAGATATTGATACAGTACATTGGGATTATGCAAAACTAACTGCATATTTTCTTATTGAAGCAATAAAATTTCATGATGTGAAAAATGTTTCTATAAAATTTTCAGGAAATAAAGGATTTCATATTGGAATCCCATTTGAATCTTTTCCAGACGAAGTTAATGGAGTAAATATTAAAGACTGGTTTCCAGAAGGACCGAGAATAATTACAGAGTATTTAGAAAATATGATTTGGGATATGTTAGCAAATAAAATTTTAGAAAAAGAAAATGTAACAGACATTGCAAAGAAAATAGAAAAACCAAAAGAAGAATTAATGAAAGATGGAAAGTTTAATCCTTTTGTTCTCGTCGATATTGATACAATATTAATTTCAAATAGACATTTGTTTAGATGTGTTTATTCCTTACATGAAAAAAGTATGTTAGCTTCAGTACCAATACCTATCGATAAAGTTATGGATTTTGAAAAAGTTGATGCAGATCCAGAGAAAATTCAAACAACAATGAGTTTTTTAGATAGAAGTAAAAGTGAAAATAATGATGCAAAACAATTATTGATTCAAGCTTTTGATTGGCACGGGAAAAAAAATGCTATAAGAGGAAGTGAAGGATTAGTTGAAGTTGAAAGAAAAATGATTAATGTTCCTAAGAATGCAATTGCTGAAAACCATTTTCCAAAGTGTATAGAAAAAATATTAGAAGGGAAATTAGAAGATGGAAAGAAAAGAGCTTTGTTTGTTTTAATTAATTTTTTGAAATCTATGAATTGGAGACATGATGATATGGTTGAAAGATTAAAGCAATGGAATAAAAGTAATAAACAGCCTCTGAGTCCAAGTTATTTTATTGGACAAATGAATTGGCATAAAAAACAAAAAGAAAGTATTCTTCCACCTAACTGTAGTAATAATGCTTATTATAGAGATCTTGGAATTGCTTGTGAAAAACATATTTGTGAGAAATTTAAGAACCCTGTGAATTGTGCAAAGAGATCTCAATGGATTGAACAAGAGAATAAAAAAAAGTCTGCAAGAAAAGTGAAAAAAGTAAAGAAAGTAAAAAAAGTAAAAAAGAAAGTTAAACCAGAGAGTTGAATAATTCTTTAACGGGGGCTTTAAATAACAGCCTCGGTGAATAAATTAAGTTATGAGTGTAGCAGAATTAATAGAAAGAGAATATTCCTTTTTAGATCAATTTAGAAAGAGTACAATTGGACAATTGTTTAATGAAGATACTACTGGAGGTTTTATTAGTGATAATGGAGTTAGACATTTTTGTAATAGATATGAAAATCCAACAGAATCATATATTCAAGCAATCCAATATTTACAAAGTATGGGAGCAGTTATGGAAAATACTGTAGGTAGAGACTATTGGATTTTAAGAAATGAAATAAACCTTGTTGATAGAAGTTTTGATCCTGAATTATATTCTAAAGCAGAAAAAGCTATGAATGGGATTAGAAAGGAAGTTGAAGAAAGAGAACAAAGATTAAGAGTAGTAGAATAATTCTTTTATAGTATAAGTTTAATCTAATTAATATGATAGCAGTTACTGATTTAACATCTTTTATGTATTGTCCTAGAAAGTTATATTTTAGAAAAGTTTTGAAAATTAAAGAAGATATACAAGAATTGCCAGTAAAAGGAATAATAAAACATAAAGTCTATGAGTTAGTTGTAAGAAAAGATAGAGAAATAATTGCTTCTTTAACTGAGAAAGAAAGCTTAGAAGATTTTGAAATGAAATTTAGAAGAAATTACTATCAAACAATATTGTTAGTTCTAAGAATGTATAAAAAAAATTTGAAAGAATTAGAATTGAAAGGTTTAGAAGTTTATCAAGAAATTTGGCCGTTCTTTTTAGATGAAGCAAAAGCAAGAAGTAAAGAAATTTATGATTTTGCAAAAGAAAATAATATTTATGGTGAAGCATTGTGGATGAAATTACCAAAAGGTTTACCAGAGATTAGAGTTAGTTCAGAAGCATTAGGAATGAGAGGAATTGTGGACCAAGTAAATGTTGATGAAGGATTTATTCCAATTGAAATCAAAACAGGGAAGGCACCAAAAGATGGAGTCTGGAAAGAACATAAAATTCAAGTTGGAGCCTATATGATGTTACTAAGTGAACATTATGGAACTGAAATTAAAGAAGGTTATGTTGAGTATAGGATGGCAAATGAAAAGAGAAAAGTTGTTATGAATGAATTTCTTAGAGAAGATATTTTAGATTTAATAGAGAGAGTTAATGAATTATTAAAAAGTGATTCAAAACCTGAAAGAGTAAAAGTAGAATGGAAATGTGAAAATTGTGGAATTAGAGAAAAATGTTATTCTGCTGAGTAAGTTTTATAAAAGTTTGATTTAATTATAGTTCTCATGAAAATTGGTTTTATAGGTTCGGGAAATATGGCGAAAGCTTTAATGAAAGGTATTTTAGATAAAGGTATAAGTTCAAATGAAGAAATTATAAGTTCAGATATTTTTCCAGAAGCTTTAGAATTTGTAAAAAAAGAATATTCAATTAAAACTACTGAGGACAATAAAGAAGTGGTTAGAAATTCAGAGATTATATTTTTAGCTGTGAAACCACAAATTATGAATGAGGTTTTGGAAGGAATAAAAGAAGAGATTAATGAACAATTAATTGTTTCAATTGCAGCTGGAGTTACTTTAAAACAAATTGAAAAGGTTTTAGAAGGAAAGAAAATAATTAGAGTTATGCCAAACACACCTTGTTTAGTTGGAGAGATGGCTGCAGGATTTAGTGTTAATGAATTTGTTAATGAAGAAGAATTAAAAAAAATTGAAACTGTTTTGAGATGTTCTGGAGTTGCATATAATTTAGAAGAAAAAGATTTGGATGCAGTTACAGGATTAAGTGGTTCTGGACCAGCATTTGTTGCAAGGTTAATTGAAGCATTTACTGAAGCTGGAATTGAAAATGGTTTGGATAAAGATGTAGCTTATTCTTTGAGCTTGAAGACTTTTTTAGGAACAGCGAAATTGTTGGAAGAAAAAGGATTGGAAGCTGGGAAATTAGTAGAAATGGTGAGCTCTCCGAATGGAACAACAGTTGCAGGAAGAGAAATTTTAGAAAGTTCCGACTATAAAGAGATCATTAAGAAAACAATAAATAGAGCTAAAGAAAGAAGTATAGAATTGGGAGAATAGAAAGCTTTATAAATTCCCCATTTTTCTGTACTTACGAGCGGCCATAGTGGCCTGGTCCCACCTGTTCCCGTTTCGAACACAGAAGTGAAATAGGCCGACGTTCCGTTGCTGTACTGCATTTAATGCGGGAAACTCGGTGCGCTGCTCACCCTTTATTTTTCTACATAAATCTTATATATTAGAAGTAAAAGTGAAATCTTAAGATGGTAAGTACATTATTAGCAAAATATGAGAATAATCCTAGATTAGATATTATTATTAATTCTTCTTTTAATCAAATTCCAGATTGGGATACTCTTAGATCTATATTTGGAGAAGGAGTTTATATTAATCCTGGAGTTCCAGAATTAGAATGGAGAGAACTTTCTTTAGCAACACCTTATGATTTAGGAAAGGATTTAGGAGAAAGAACAATTCTAGGTAAAGGTAGAGTAATTAGATTTGAAGGAAGAATGATTGATTCTTTTACAATACAAGCACAAAGAAGAGGAGTTATAACAGATCTTTCTTGGATGGAAACAGGCCAATATTGTTTTACTTTAACAAAAGATGGAAATAATATAATTGTAGGTACAAGAGGAGGAAGTGAGAGTGTAGGACAAGTTATTGCTTTGCCTGTAGGTAGTGTTGGATATCCAAGTGAAGAAGATGAATATGTAAAAAGATTATTTTTTGGCAATTCAGAAATGGAAATTGATCCTTGTAAGTTAGCAACTATGAAGGAAGGCTGGGAAGAAGGAGCAATTCATCCTAAAGAAGATTTAGAATATTTAGATTTAATTGGTGTTTATAGACAGGATAAAGGAAGTGCTGCCCCTTCAAATATTTTTATGTATCTTAGTAGATTAAATATCGATGGAAAAGAAATCATTGAAAGACATAGAAGATCAATGAGAGAATATAATGCTATTAAAGATAAATTTAAAACAAATGCAGACTCTTCTCAAGTAGAAATAATGGCAAGAACCCATTTACAAATCTTGGCTTTTCATTTACCTGAAAACGGTTGGGCAAAAGATGCTTGGGAAAATGAAAGTTTAAGTTTGTGGCCAGCAGATCCAAGAGATTTGGTAAAGATGTTTGAAGCAAAACCAAATGAAAATTTAAAACATGGAATGTATGGTGCAATTGCTCTTTATGTTTTAGATACAAATGAGAATTTATTTGGTAGATTAATGAGCCTTCCACAATTTAAAGAACAATTAAAAGAAGATTTTTAATTTTTATTTTCTTTATCTTAGAAAGATATATAAATAAAATTATCCTTTAAATGAATGTGATATCTAGAGCAGAAGAAAAAAGAGTTAATAAAAAAATTCAAGATGAAGTTCTATTAACAGAATTATCAAGTTATATTGAGAAAGTTCTAAAAAGAGAGATATTAGAAAATAATAGTGGACCTGATAAAAGATTATTTGTAAATTATATAAATTTAAGAAATATATCCAAAAATTTAAGAGTGGAATTATCAAGTTCTTTTGTAAGTTTAATCCCTAATAAAATCTGGGGAAGAGATTTTTTAATGTTATCTATAAGTCTTGATGTATATCATCATAATTTTGATAGAAAGGACCACTCTAATTGGGAAGAGATTTCTCAAAGCGCTATAAAAGAAGTGAAAAATATAAGAGTCAGAAATGATGAGGATTTAGGAACTAGTTTTAATTTTTTAGTTCCAATAAAAATAGGTAGAAATAATATTGTTAATATAGAAGATGCAAAAAAAAGAGTAAGAAAGGAAGTTAGAAAAAAATTAATTAAAGTTTTTCAAATAATAAAATGTCACTTTAATGGAGGAGCTATCTCTATTGACGATATAAATAATAAGTTAGGTTTAAAATTAGAAGAGATATATAGTGATACAGTAAAAAGTAATATTTCCCCAAAAAGAAAAATATCCAAAGTTATTGAAAGATTTGATCGTAGAGAAATTCATATAATTAATGGAGAATATGAGGGAGTTAAAGTTGCAATACAATTTAATCCAAAGGAATCATTCCCAAAAATTAGAACAAAAAGATTCCCAAAAAGAGTTATGATAATGTGGGATATTGAATTCCATATGTTTATTGATCAAAATTTTAGAAGCTTACCTGAAAAATATAAAAGCCTTAATACTTGGTCAAGATTTGCTGATAGAATTAGAAAAAGCAAATTATTAAGCCTCTCACAGGTTGGAGACGGTGATTTAGTTGTGTACTGGAATTATCCTTTAGTAATTACTGTAAAAAATGAGTATGATCTAGGAATAAACTTGAAAATTTCAAAGCAAATGGATAACATGAGAAAGGATACTTCAAAAAGACTTAAAGTAATAACTAAAACAATTAATACTATTTTTGGAAATTAATTTCTTTATCTTAGATAATTTTATAAATATGTTAAGTATCATAATCAATAATGGAAAAAAAGAGTGAGAAACAGAGATTTGGTACTCCACACCAAAGAGTTGAAAAAAAAGTGAAAAAAAGAAAATTAAACTTTCTAAATAAAAATAAAGACCATAAGAAAGATCCTAAAAAAGATTCTAAAATAAAGGAGCATGGAAGTAATTTAAAAGTTCTTTTAACAAAATCAGCTATTCCAGTTATTGTTTTAATTGTATTAATTTTAGTACCAAATATTATTGGATTTGCAACTTATCAAAAAGTTAGTGATGAAGAAGTACAAACTGTAAATTATGCAGCTGAAGTTGAAACTCTTGAAGAAGAATTAGGAATCTTAAATACAAATATGACTACAGTTTCTGGAATAAATGGAGAATTAATAGATTTAGTTCAAAGTAGTACTGAAGAATATACGACCTGTGTGCAAGATAAAAGTAGTTTACAAGTTAGTTATGATAATGTATATTCTGATTATCAAAGTTGTTTAAATGAACAAGCTAGTTTAAGTTCTGTTAGTGATGAAGTTGAAAGTTTAGAAGAAGATATGGAAGAATTACAAGAGAGTTTTGATAGTTTAGCTGAGAGTTCAGCAAATAATATTTGTTGTAAAAAGAAAGTAGATGATTCTAGTATTAGATATTATAATGTTGCAGGAAATGAAGTTGTTTGTTCTTCAAGCTCAGGAGAGAGCTTATCCTGTTAATTCAGATTTTCCAGTGACATAAACTTTATATATTATGAACATTTTGTTGTGATTAACAAGTAGTTAAGGAGAATAAAAATGACACAATACGATGAACATACATTATATTTAACACAATTATTAAGACTAAGTTTACCATTAGATGTAGCAAAAAGAGTTTCTAGAGCTAAAAATAATATTGCAAACCTTGTTGGTGTAAATGCAGATAATGGAGTAACAATTGTACAATACCATATGGATGACCAATCAGAAGTTTTAGGGACAACAGAATATGCAACAGATAAAACAAATGCAGCACTAACAGCTTGGAGAGAACAAGTACATAATTTTGCAAAAGGATTATCTTTAGATGCACCACAGTTTTTACCTTTAGCAGTTGGTTTAGACGAAAGAAAACTTTTAGACTTAGAAGAAGCTTTAAAACTTAATATTGAATTAGTGGCTTTAGAAGACCCAAGAGATTTTGCAGACGCTTATCAAGAAGATTTAGATGAAGGGATTATTGGTGTTCCAGGAACAATTGCAATGATGGCTGTTGATTTGAAATATTTAAATGCAGCTGGAAGAGCAGGAGTTAGTGGAGAAAGTTTTGTTAGTCAAATTAGTAGAGATATGAGATTAGGTAAATATGAACATGTTAAAGCTTTATCACCAACTAGTACCTTGAGAACAGTTTTACCAGGAGAGGCAAGAAAAAATCAAGAGTTTGTTCTTTTTGGACCGAATGCTTATTGTACACCTTTAAGTAAAGGATATGGACCAAGAGGAGATGATGATAGACCTATAGGTGCAAAAGTAATTGGACATAGTATTGATATTACAGCTGGATTTGTAACTCCTGTTAATCTAGGTCAAGGTTATAACAAGGCACCAATGTTTCCTTTTGATAGAAGGTAAATAAATTTTTATTTTTTTATTCAAATTTAACTAAAGTTTTTTCTGGAAAATTAAGAATAGCTTCAAGATTATTTTCACCCTTTGGCACATAATTTATAGTTCCACCATGATCACCAATAACTCTTCTAATAATAATCTTTCCGCCTCTTTCAGTTTCAGCATCAGAATTTAAATCGTCAATTACTGTTTGTGGAGGAAGATCACAAGTATTACCTAAAACAACTTTAAATCCTTCATCCATTTTTTCAGCCTGAACATAAATTTTTGGTGAACTATAATCAAGTGTTGCTTTTAATCCATTACCTAATAAGTTTGCAAATAATAATCCAATATTTTCTCTATGTCCTCTCATAGTTAAATCTGAAGAGATAGCTAATTCCAAATTAATTTGAGAAGCTTGACCAGGGAAGTTAGTTCTAAATTCATCTAAAACAAGATCTCTTAAAGAAAATTCAGCCCAAGATTCAGTAGCATATTCTTTCATCCATCTTCTCATAATCTTGTCATAATCTTTACAAGTTCCAAGCAATAAATTTAAACCAGTTTGAAAATCGGAAATAATTGTTTTTGTTTCATCAGTTAAAATCGGAAGAGTTGATAATTCTCCATTAAGGAAGTTGATACCATCTTCTACATCTAAATAAGAATAAGAAGGAGGTCCACCTCTTCGTCTTCTTCTAACTCTTTTCTTTTTTTCTCCAGGATTAAATCCTTTCCTTAATTCTTCATAAGATGGAGCTCTACCAAAGAGCCTAGTTAGATCTAATTGAATTTTTTCTGGATGTTCTAAATTGTAATTAGTAATTGCAGCTTCAGCAGAATTATGAATTAATCCTAATACAGGTAATGCAAGAGAATAACCTTGAGCAACAAGTTCAATTCCAAAATAGTTTGCAGCATGATGAAACCTTGCATGAAGTTCTTTTTCTATTGAATCCATTTGTCGAATAGTATTTGCAGCTTCAACTGTTTTATTTTTGAAAGCCTGTTCTGCAGCTTCTTTTCCAAGCTCTGCTTCTTTAATTCCTTCTGAAACAACATCTAAAGATTTTTTATCTGCACCAAATAAACCAACTATTTGAATAATACCCTGCCTCCACCATTTTCTTGCAGCACTTGGTTCTTCCCAAGTAAAATCATAAACACTTGTAAAAGAAGGTGTATCTAAACCAAAAATAGTTCCTTCTCTAAAAATGGATAAGTTTTGAGTTAAAGCGACATAAGATAAATCCCTTTTTGTTAAAGATTCAAGTGAAGCAATAGGAAGTTGTCTTTTATTAAATCTATTAGGGTTCCCTTGAACAATTTCACCTTCAGGAATAATTAATCTTGGTCGTTCTTTTGTTTCTTCTAATTGAATTTCTTTTATAACTCTAAACATAGGGTGTTGAATTTCAAGATAAGATAAATTAGTTTCATCAATACCAACTCTTGTTGCTAATAATTCATCAGTCTCGCTTCTATAAAAATCATCTCCTCTTCTCTCAAAATCAATTCCTAATTCTCTAAAAACATTTTCAACTTTTTGATCAAGCATTCTAATGTTTGAGAAAATATCTGTATTACAAACAACACCAACACCATGGTAATATCCAACAGAAGTTAATGGAGCTAAAAGATATTTATTTGAAGCTAAACCAATATTGTAATGTAAAATTCTTGCTTCTCCTCCTTCTTTAGGTAAGTGATTAACAATTATTCTAGAATCAATATTTAATTTTGGATTCATACCTGTTTCAGATTGATCAAAGATAAAATAAGGAGATTGTAAAAGTCTTGAAGCCATAGCTGCTTGATCATATTTATCTTTTCCAATGTATGAACCAATTTGTAAAAAATCTCCAGGTGTTGCCTCTGTGTGTTGCATAACAAAATGAGACATATCTAAAAAATCTTGATGAGAAATTAAATTTACTTTGTATAATTCTTCTAAAGTTTGACCACCTTGTTCAAGATAGGTTTGATAAACTTCAGGATAGTTTTCCATTAAATAGTGAACTTGTATTCTTTTTGAAATAGATCCTAATTCTTTCCCTTCTAATCTAAACGCCATAACTAATCAGTAACAACAAATGAATATATAAGCTTTTTGTCACTAAAAACATAGAATTGGAGAATACACTTAGAATTTTAAAGAATTAAAAAGAATAAAAGAAAAGTTTATAATATTAAGTTCTTTAAAAACAAATATGTTAAAAGAGACTTTGTTTCCCTTCAAAATAATAAATGGAGTTGGAAAAAGATTATTAGATAACTATTGGTTGTCAAAAAAAGTTATTGAAAATGGTTCTCCGGCATTATTAGAAGAAATTTCTAAGCAAAAAGCATTCTATATTCATAAAAAAGCATTGAAAAATGTTTCTGCATATCAAAAATTTATAAGAGGAAAAAAATATAGTTTAATTGAAGATGTTCCTTTAACAGATAAAAAAAATTATGTTAAAAAATATTCTTATGAGTCAAGATGTGTAAATAATAAATTTCCAAAGAAAGGAATTATAGAAGAATCATCTGGTTCTAGTGGAAAACCTACAAATTGGATAAGAGAAGTAGGAGAAGCAGAGTTATTATACAAAGCAGCAAAGTTTGAATTTTATTATACTTTTAATGCAGATAAAAAAGATTATATTGTTTTGAGTGGATGGTCATCAGGACCATGGGCAACTGGATTAAAATTTTGTGAATTAATGGAACAGTATATGCTTGTAAAAAATACAACTGCAGATATTGATAACAATATTAGAACTTTAAAACAATTAGGAAAGAAATATAATTATTTGATTGCAGGATATCCTCCATTCTTGAAAAATTTGTTTGATAGTAAAGAAATTAACTGGAAACAATATAAAATTGATATAATTACAGGTGGAGAATCAACTACATTAGAATGGAAAAAATATATTAGAAAACAATTAGGAAACAAAAATGCAAAGATTATTTCTTCATATGGTGCTTCAGATATTGATATTGGGATTGGTTTTGAAACTCCATTTTCAGAATTTATTAGAGAATTAACAAATAAGAATCAAGTTTTGAATAAAAAATTATTTGGAACCGATCAAAACCCCATTTTATTCCAGTATAATCCCTTAATGCATTATATTGAAAATAATAAAGTTGGAGACTTTTCAGTTACTTTGTTAGATCCTGAAGTAGCTTCACCGAAAGTAAAATATAATTTACATGATAGAGGAGGAGCAATATCTTATAAAGATATCATTAAAGATTTAAATAAGTATGAAAGAAATAAATTGAAAACCTTTTTGAAGAAAAATAAAACTTTGAAATTACCTTTCTTGTATGTTTGTGGACGAGTAGATGGAACTATTTCAATTGGAGGGAATAATATTTATCCTCAACAAGTTGAAGAAGCAATCCATGCCTCAAAATTAGCTTCAAAAGTAAATAGGTTTATGATTGGAACTAGCCAAGATAAACATTTTAATGTTAAATTTGATGTACATGTAGAATTAAAGAAAGGAGTTAAAAAAACAAATCTTAAACCTTTCCTTGAAAAGATTATTTTGAAAAAATTATTAGAAGAGAATTTAGAGTTTAAAGAATATTATAGAAACCATAAAACTAATCAAGTTTATTTGAAACCAAAAGTTAGTTTGTATGATTTTAATAAAGAGCATATTTTTAAGAAACAAAATAAAAGTATAAAACAGAATTATATTCTTAAATCTTAAGTGAAGTTTTTAAGAAAGAAAATATTTCTAAGCTTAAATCTCTAGGATTTTCTAAAGGTAATTGATGACCAGCATTAGCAAAGATCTTTAGTTTAGATTGAGGAATTAGTTTGTGTAAATCTTCAGACCATTTAATATCAATAATAAGGTCTTTTGCACCACCAATAATTAAAGTAGGAGTTTTTACAGATTTTAAAGAAGATAATATTTCATCATGATTAAATTCAGAGAATTCTCTTGCACCATCTAAACAATAAAAAATAGTTTTTATTGAAGTATGATAAAATTCGTCAAATATTTGGAATAAGATATTTTCTTTTGGAAAAAACTTTAGTTGCATTTCATGAGGCCTAGGATAATTTTTATTATTAAGAAGGCCCCAATCTACAAGTTTTCTTAAAGGATAACATAACAAAGGAGATCTGTTCATTTCCCTATATTTTTTATAAGGATACTTATATGTTGATTCAACAAAAACTAAAGCTTTAGGTAATATATTCTTAAACAAAGAACAATAAACAACCATTACACTGCCACCAAAACTGTGACCTACTAAAACATAATTATTAATTTTTTCTTTTTTTACAATCTCTCTAATATCTTTTGCAAAATTTTCTAATTTATAATAAGTAGAATCTTCAGGAACAGAAGATAAACCATGACCCCTCATATCTAAAACTAAAGATCCATAACCTTCCTTTCTAGCAAGATTTAAACAATCTTCCCATTCACTCCAATTTCCACCTAAACCATGTAAATAAAGTAAAGTAGGTTTCTTTTTTTCTTTAGGAGTATGATAGTTATAAAGTAAAGTAAGACCATCCTTTGTCTTGATCTTTCGTTTCATAATTCTGATAATAGAGGACTAAGTTTATAAAAGTTTTTAAGTGTTGGACCTTAGATTCTCTAAATGTTATTTGCACATTTGGCTGATTGCCATATCGGAGGTTGGAGAGAAGATAAATTAAAAGAGTTGAACATGCAATGTTTTAGAGAAGCTGTTAAATTAATTATTTTAAGGAATACAGATTTTGTTGCACTCTCAGGAGATTTATTTAATAGCGCTCTACCACAGATTGATTATATTAAAGAAGTTACTCAAGAATTAAAAAAGTTAAAAGATCAAAATATTCCTGTGTATATTGTTGCTGGTTCTCATGATTATTCTCCAAGTGGAAAAACTATGTTGGATGTTTTAGAGAAAGCTGGATTAATTGTGAATGCTATGCAGTTTGAAAATGAAAAATTAAAATTTGTTGTTGATGAAAAAACAGGTGTGAAGATTTCTGGTTATTTAGGTAAGAGAGGAGGATTAGAAATTAAGGATTATGATAATTTAGCATTTGAACATTTAGAAAATGAAGAAGGATATAAAATATTTTTATTTCATTCACTTATTGAAGAATTTAAGCCAAAAGGATTAGAAGGTGTGCAAGGTTTGAATTCAAATAAATTGCCAAAGAATTTTAATTATTATGCAGGAGGACACGTACATTATATTTTTCAGAAAGAAATGGAAAAAGGAGTTTTAACTTTTCCAGGAGCTTTGTTTCCAAATAATTTTAAAGAATTAGAAGAATGGAAATGTGGTGGAGTTTATTTTGTTGATGAGAATGTAAAGTGGGAATATGTTCCAATTAAATTAAAAGAAGTTGAATGTATAAGTGTTGAAGTTTCTGGTTTGAGTCCTGAAGAAGCAATTGTTAAAATTAAAAATGAAGCGAAATTAAGGGAAGTTAGAGATAAAATTGTTACTTTGAGAATAAAAGGTGAAATTTTAGGTAAAGTTGGAGATATTGATTTTAAAGAAATTCTTGAAGAATTAAGTTCTGCTTACTTTGTTTTGAGGAATACTGCAAAATTAAGATCAAAAGTTCAAGAAGATATTAGTATGAAAGCAGGGAATGTTGAGGAGATTGAAGAAGAAATAATCAATGAAGTTGAAAGTTCTGTGAAAATAAGTGAAAATGATATTGAGTTTACTAAACAATTGATGAAAGTTTTAGATAAGAATAAAGAAGAAGGTGAAAAAGTCTTAGATTATGAAAAGAGAGTTGTTGCTGATGCAGAAAAGGTGTTGAACATTGAAATTAAAGAAAATTAAGTTGTATAATATAAGAAGTTATGTTAATGAAGAATTTGAATTCCCTAGTGGAAGCACTTTGTTGTGGGGGAACATTGGTTCAGGGAAGAGTAGTATACTATTAGGAATTGATTTTGCTTTATTTGGTTTACAAAGAGGGAATCTTACTGGAGCCTCGTTATTAAGAAATGGTGCCGAACAAGGATTTGTAGAGCTTAGTTTTTCTATTGAAAATAAAGATTATGTTATTATGAGAGCACTGAAGAGAAGTAAGACTAGTGTTGTACAAGATTTTGGTTATATTATTAAAGATGATATTAAAGAAGAGAAAACAGCTATTGAATTAAAATCTGATATACTTAATTTATTAAGTTATCCAAAAGAATTATTGACAAAGAATAAAGCTTTGATTTTTAGATATACAGTTTATACCCCACAAGAGGAAATGAAAAATATCCTTTTAGGAAGTCAAGAAGATAGATTGGATACTTTGAGGAAAGTTTTTGCAGTTGATAAATATAAGAAAATAAAAGATAATGCTAAGCTGATTTCTTCAAAAATAAAAGAAAAAAGAAAATACTATGAAGGTTTTGTTTCAGATTTTAGTGAGAAAGAATTGGAAAAAGAAGGATTGGTTCAAAATATTAAAAATGAAGATTTGAAGTTTAAAGAGTTAATTCCTAAAGTTGAGCTGTTTAAACAAGAAATTGAAAAGAAGAAATTAGAAGTTAAGATAGTTGAAGAGAAAATTAGTGAAGAGAAAAAAAAGAAAAAAGAAATTGAATTGAAACAATTAGAATTGAAACATTTAGTAGTAGAAAAAAATAAAGATGGAGAAAAATTAGAATTTTTGATTAAAGAGATTGAAGAGCTGACATTAGAAAAGTTAGAATTAGATGAAAATATCCTTGAAAAGATAGATCAAAGAAATATTTTACTAAAAGATAAAGAGAGAGAATTAAGATTAGTATTAAATAAAATTCAAGAATTAAAGACTAGGAAAATTCATTCTGAACATATTGGAAATAAAGTTTTGAAATTAAATAATTGTCCGACTTGTTTCCAAGAAGTTTCTCAAGAGTATAAACAAAAAGTAATTGATAAAAGTAACAAAGAAGTTGAGGAATATGATAAAGAACAGAATTTATTTGAAAGTAAACAAAAAAACTTTGATGAAGATATTTCTAAATTGAAAATGGAATTG
>Ga0209249_1000432_pt1 | contig 52022 bp, 52 predicted proteins | sample SaaInlV_200m_DNA_4_FD_184653 | JGI IMG/M metagenome (GOLD analysis project Ga0209249, IMG submission 184653) | Marine microbial communities from expanding oxygen minimum zones in the Saanich Inlet - SI037_S3LV_200m_DNA (SPAdes) (version 2) | ecosystem: Environmental > Aquatic > Marine >...
TCAACAATTACCCTTGAACTTTAAACTATTCCTTTCTATATTTGAGTTTTGCCTTAAACTTTATGAAACGTTTCCTGGCTTCAATATGGTTTCTTGCATTAATAATAGCTGTCCCGATTATTGTTTTTTGCCTGATTTGTTTACGGAATACAAAGCAACTTCCCAATTTAAAAAACCACGTTTTTATTATATTTTTTAGCTAAACTCAATCAACAAAATAATTTAAATGACAAATTTATTTCTAAGGGCGTTTCTTTTTTTGTTTTCAGTTGGTGTTATTTTCAATTCATCCGCACAAACCTATAGCCTGCAACTTGAAATTAAAAATCAACCCCAAAACCAGATATTATTTGGCACGCTTAAAGGAGATAAATTCAACCCAATAGACACAACACAATCGCTAAATGGTATCGTCAAATTTCAATTATCTGCCAACATATCCAAAGGAATGTACCGACTTATTCTGGGCCAAACTACTTACGCCAGAATAATGAACGAACCTCCACAACAATTGGATTTTATTTTCAACTACGAGAACATTATATTTAAAACCGATTTTAAAGCCCCGGCAGATAGTTTAGAGATAATTCAATCTGTGGAAAACAAGCTTTGGTTTGATTTCATAAAAAAAGAAAAAGAGCTGAAGGAAAAACAAAAGGAAGTGGAGATGGAATTGGACTATTTCCGGGAAAAAGGAGCAGGAGTATCCAACTCCGGCAATGCAATTACAAACTACATTACTCAATTTAACTATCTTCAACAGGAACGGGATAAATTGATAACTAAAACCATTAATGAAAATCCCAATCTGTTTGCTTCTAAACTCATAAAAATGTACCGCGAACCATTTTTAGATGGTACGCTGACAAAACAAAACCGCAATAAAATTTTCAAGGATGGATATTTCAAAAACCTTGATTTTACCGATGAAACAATAATAAACTCGGCGGTTTACACTGATAAAATTTTTAACTATTTAATGAATTATGCCCAACGTGGATTGAACCGGGAACAACAGGAAAAGGAGTTTAAAAAAGCTTCGGATATAATCTTAACTAATACAAACCAAAACGAAAAAGTATATGAATTTATCCTCGATTACCTTGTACGAGGATTTGAAAAACTGAACCTGGATAATTTAATAACATACATTGCCGACAATTATTCGGGCACAACTTGCCAAACCGATGAAGTAACTACTCTTGAACGTAAGCTTGAAGCACAAAAAATGAAGGTTGGCACAACCGTTTCCGATTTCACAATTAACGATATTAACGGGGATCCAATAACTCTGTCAGATGTTTTAAAGGAACGAAATTTAATCTTGTTTTGGGCTTCGTGGTGTCCACATTGTTTAGAAATGTTGCCTCAAATTAAACAGTGGCAAAAACAAGCTAAAAACAGTAATGTTGAAATTTTTGCCATTTCGCTCGACACGGATAAAAAGGATTGGAAGAAAATTGTTTTTGAACTTGGAACAGAATCGTGGCACAACCTTTCAGACTTTCAAAAATGGGACAGCAAAGTTGCCATCGATTATAATATTTTTGCCACTCCTACCCTTTTTATAGTTGATAAAAACTTACAAATTATTGGAAAAGCTGAATCTTTTTATGAATTAAACAATATTGATATTTTCTAAGAAATTAATAAAAATTACAGATTCCGGCCTTCGACGGAATGACGTTGATACTTAAAGGAAGTATCGAACCGGGAGTTGGAGTTTAAAACTCCAACAATGCGAATCGGAATTCGCATCACCCATTTATACAAATGAAACATAATTTGTGAATGTCAACAAAGTCGGCAGGTTTTGAAATAAAGCACCAAATCACAAAATTTAACTCACAAATAAATCGCAAATATCAATGTTCAAAATAGTATTCAAAATTGGGATTTCGGTAATTGTTATTTATTTGTATTTTGGAGATTGTCATTTGATATTTGTCATTTTTTGAATTAAAATACAGACTCCAATTAATACCTCAAAATATCATCCAATCCTTGTTTTAATTCGTCAAGTTGTACTTTGCTTATATTCCCAATTTTTCGGATAAGTCGTTCTTTTGAAATTGATCGAATATGAAAAATCAATATCTCTGAATCCTTTAATAAGCCATTTTTAACTGTTGGCTTTAAAATTATATTTCCTTTGTAACCTTTAATTTTGGTTGTTAACGGGCAGGCAATTACTGTTTTGAGATACTGGTTCAACATATTTCCACTAATAATAACTACAGGCCGGAATCCTTGCTGTTCGCTTCCACGAACGGGATTCAAATCGGCATACCAAATTTCACATTGTTTCATTCTTCCAATTGTTTCAGGTAATCCGCCATTCCCTCTTCGGCTATTTCCAAAATATTCTCATCTTCTCTGGCTTGTTTGTACGACCTAATGTATTCTGCCCGAACCAATTGGTCAAGATAAATATGAAGTGCTTTTTCAATAATCTTATTTTTGGGAATAGCCATCTTTTTTGCCATCTCATTCAATTTCAAAAGCAATTCATCGGGTAATGTACTTGTGAATGTTGTCATTATTTTTATTTTATATTTACGCTTTACAAATATATAATAAAAATATATTAGAAATTATCCGGGCGATATTAACAAAGATGCGGAATCTTTTTAAAAAGATTCAGATTCCGGTCTTCGCCGGAATGACGTTGATACTTAAAGGAAGTATCGAACCGGGAGTTGGAGTTAAAACTCCAACAATGCGAATCGGAATTCGCATCACCCATTTAGAAGTTCCTGTGCGGTTTTTAATGTATTTTCGGTAATATTATCGCCGCCAACCATTTTCGCGAGTTCTTCTACCCTTTCATTATCAGAGAGTTTTCGAATTGAAGTGAATGTTTTCCCTCCCTTCTCAAATTTATACACCTGAAAATGAGCATCGCCGCGCGCAGCAATTTGCGGAAGATGAGTAATATTTATTATTTGTGTTGTTGACGAAAACGACTTGATAATACTCCCCATTTTCAATGCAATCTCACCTGAAACACCCGAGTCAATCTCATCAAAAATAACCGTTGGAAGGGCTTTTGAACTTCGCAACAGGTTTTTAATGGCAAGCATTAAACGCGACATCTCTCCACCAGAAGCAATTTTTGAGATTTCCGCCGGATCTGTATCAGAGTTGGCATTAAAAAGAAATGAAATTGTATCCTGTCCGTTGGCTCCAAAATCGGGCAATATTTGATGCTCAACTGTAAACTTTGATTTTGGCATTCCCAGTTGTTTTAAATCAGAGACAACCGATTTTTCAATTTTAGAAAATGATTTAATCCTAATTGCCGACAGTTTACCGGACTTACTTTCGAGAATCTTGTAATGCTTTTGTAACTCTAATTCAACACTTTTAATTTCATTGTCGTAAGCAACAACAGCATTTATTTTTTCATCAAAATAATTTCTAATATCAATTAATTCTTTAACGCTGCTAACCCGATGTTTTTGTTCCAGACCATATAAAAGGTTTAAACGATTATTAACCTGCTCAATACGTTCCGGGTTGTATTCAACTTTTTCAGCAAGCATTTCTGTTTCATCGAGAATATCTCTTAATTCAAACAAACTGCTTTGCAAGCGTTTTTCAATACTCGCAGCATCGGAAATAAAATTTTCGATTTTGTTTATTACTTTTTGGCTTTCTTTTAAATTCTGAATTACCGAAAAATGATCGTTTTCCATTAATTGCTGAATTTCAAGCAACGCGCTTTTAATTTCTTCGGCATGTGTAAGTTTCTCCAACTCACTTTCCAACTCCAACTGCTCATTCCCCTCTAATTTAGCTTCTTCCAGTTGGTTAAACTGAAACTGGAAATAATCTAAATCGGCCTTGGCTTTTTCCGATTTCTGTTTCAGCTCTGCAAACGACTTTTGCAAAAATAAATATTCGGCGTATAACTTTTGATATTCGTTTAAAACGCGTTGTGAACCCGAAACAGTATCAACCAAATTAAGTTGAAATTTTTGATTGCTTAATTCCAGGTTCTGATGTTGCGAATGGATATCAATAAGTTTTAAACCCAAATCGCGCATTATTTTCAGATTAACAGGAGTATCGTTTATAAAAGCCCTCGATTTCCCGGCGGGTGTAATTTCTCTCCTGAAAATAGTCATCGATTCGTAGTCCAGGTCATTTTCAATAAAGTATGCTTCTGTATTGTAATTGCCGATTTCAAAAATTCCTTCAACAATACATTTTTTTGATTTTTCCTTTAAAACAGACAAATCTGCACGGTTGCCCAAAATCAATCCCAAAGCTCCCAGAATTATTGATTTTCCTGCTCCCGTTTCACCGGTAACTGTATTTAAACCTTTACTAAACTCAACCGAAAGTTCGTTTATTAAAGCATAATTTGAAATGGTCAATTTAATCAGCATTCAACTCAGAAATTAAGTAAATTACAAAGAGAACTAATTTGAACTAAAAATACCAAAAATCAAATTACAAAAGCCAAATAAAATTCAATTTTAAATTTTAAATAATAATTCTTCGAAATGAATAGAATAATAATGTACATTACAGAAAGTCTTAAATTTGGGTTGTGAAATTAAAATGAAATCTAAAAACCTTCGTTCTCTGCTATTTTCTCGTACTTACTTCCGTTAGAGGGATCCACTTCATTTAGAATGGCCATAACCCGATTTCTTTCATCGGGGAACGATTTGGAAAAAATATTTACCAACTCATCCGATTTCGAATCGAAAAACATTTGCAAAATATAAATTGAAGGCCGGCGGCGAAATACTTTTTGAATATCGCGCATTGAGTCGGCAATAACTGCCCTGCCCTCTTCCGGTTTTTCCGACATTAAATCGAGCCCGTTTCGGTGGTAATTGTACATGCAATTTCGATAATCGGAATACGATTTATTTAATATATTTTCAATTAACCAGTACCGGTTTCGCTCGCTTTCGAATGCTTTCCAACCTTTTTCCCTGGCATTTTGCGAATTATTTACAATGGCCTGTGCTTTTTCAAAATAGGGAGTTCCACCTTCAGGCGAAAATGTGTCGTAATCGAAACCCAGAATAATGTAGGCATAAAAAGCCAAAATATTAGTCAGGTTGTCTCGGTTCGAAGTTTCGTTAAATTCAAGTGGTTGAAACTCAACATACCTGCAATGAAAATCGTTGTCTTTAATATTTAAAATAGTGGTTTCGTAGCTTGAATTAAATACTGGCCGCGTCAACTGAACCTGCATTGTACCTTTAAATTCATCGGATGAAATTTGTTCTTCGAGCCGAATTAATATATTACACCTGATTTTTTCGTCGTAAGTATAAACATGGTCGGTCCATTTTCGGTTATTTACAAATTCGTACAAATCGGACTGCATTGTACGAAACAGGTTTTGGTTAGCACCCTGGATTTTCTGCGACGAAACTGTAATATTGCACCTCAATTCCTGCGAAAACAATGTGGTGGACAGGAAAAGAATTAGTATGATAAAAACTGATGACTTTTTCATAAACATTAAAATAGAACTATAAAAATATAAAAAATCCTCAAAAGGAAGTTAAACTACGGTAGAAGCGAAATCATTTTATCAACAATATCGACTGCTACCTCTTTCTTACTCTTTAACTCAAAAGATTGCTGATTATTGTTTTTATCGATGATTGTAATTTTATTGGTATCGACCTGGAAACCCGCCCCAAACTCATTCAAAGAATTGAGAACAATAAAATCAAACTTTTTCTTTTGAAGTTTCTTTTTAGCATTGATTATTTCATCGTTGGTTTCGAGTGCAAACCCGACTAAAATCTGTTTATCACTCTTTGCTTTACCGAGGGCAGCCGCAATATCTTTTGTGGGTTGAAGTTCCAAATCCCAATTTTTATTCCCTCTTTTGGTTTTCTGAAATTCGGCTTTTACCGGTGTAAAATCTGCCACTGCTGCACACATTACAGCTCCATTACACTCGCCAAAATGTTTTACACATTCTGAAAACATTTCATCTGCCGATTCAACCCTGATTACATTTATGCCTTTTTTATTTGTAAATACAGAAACGGGCCCTGATACCAAAATTACATCGGCACCCTGTGCTGCTAACTCCTCGGCAATTGAATATCCCATTTTGCCCGATGAATAGTTGCCAATAAATCTAACAGGATCAATTTTTTCGAATGTAGGTCCGGCGGTTACCAGAAAGGTTTTATTCAGAAGTTTTTTTTTTCGCTCGAAATAATCAATTACAATTTCCAGGATATTTTCAGGTTCTTCCATTCTGCCTTTTCCCTCCAATCCACTGGCCAACTGACCTTCACCTGGGTCAATAATAATATTACCGAACTCCTGTAAAATCTTCAAATTATTTTGGGTTGAAGGGTGGGCAAACATATCGAGGTCCATTGCAGGTGCAACAAAGACCGGGCATTTTGCCGATAAATAGGTAGTTACTAACATGTTATCGGCAATTCCATTTGCCATCTTACCAATGGTAGTAGCTGTTGCTGGTGCAACTAACATTAAATCGGCCCATAAACCAAGGTCAACGTGGCTGTTCCAAACTCCGTCGTTAGCACCAAAAAACTCACTTATAATAGGTTTCCCCGACAATGCAGAAAGTGTAACAGGAGTAATAAATTCTTTTCCGGCTTGCGTAATAACAACCTGAACTTCAGCACCCTCTTTTACAAGTAGCCTCAAAAGAAAAACTGCTTTGTAGGCAGCAATACTTCCGGTAATTCCAAGTATTATTTTTTTCTTATCAAGCCTCATTGGGCTTAAAATTATATCCGTTGTTTATTTTCGCGAGCCGGGTTACGGTGATAAATTTCCCCTTCTTTTAACTCTTCGAAAGCTATTAATGAAGGTTTTGGCAGACGTTCGTAAAACTTTGAAATTTCAATTTGTTCCCTGTTTTCAAATATTTCATCAAGATTATCGGTGTATGAAGCAAACTCTTGTAATTTTTGGTTCAGTTCTTCTTTTAATTCCGACGAAATTTGATTTGCCCTTTTGGCTACAAGCATTACAGTTTCATAAATATTACCGGTTTCCTGGGTTAAAACCTCAAGATCGCGCGAAATAGTTGTTTGTGCTGCTTTCGTTTTTTTATAATCCATTATTCTAGTTTATATTTGTTTCTTCTTCTTTATAATTCAACAATTTGGCAGTAGTTTCATAAAACCTTTCCACCTCTCTTTTATGATTGCTTTCCGGGTATTCGTCAACAAACGAAAAATATTCATCGAGTGCTTGCGAAAGCCTTTCGTTTTTCTTTTCCTGTACACTGTTTATGGCAAGCAAATATTTCGATTTTAATAACATGTACATTAAATCTTCGCGGTATTGGCTGTCGGGGTGATCTTTTAAACTATTTGAAAGCGCCACTACTGCAGCTTTATAGCTTTTAAAATCGTAATATAATTTAGCTGTTAAATACGATTTATAAACCATTTTATCCTTTAATTCATCTATTAAACGATTGGCTTCATCAACTCTGTCGCTAAACGGGTACAAGTTAATATACAACTGCAAGGCATCGATGGCTTCAAATGAAACAGCCTGATCGAGCAGTGGTTTTGGTGACATTAAATACGAACAATATCCCGTCATAAACTGGGCTTCCTCAACATTTTCACTCGTTGGGAATTCCTTAATCAGGGTTTTAAAATAATGGCCGGCCATCAAATAATCTTTCTGGCCAATCATACTTTTTGCATAAAAATAATAAATATCATCTCCCCGGCTGGTACCTCGATAAATATTCACTAATTCCTGAAACAAGGTACCCGCTCTTACATATTCACCAGCTTCGTAATATTCGGTTGCTTTTTTATATTTAAACTCATAGTCGGTACTTTTGACAATTTTATTATAATCGCCACAAGCACTTAAAACCACAACCAATAAAATCAACCCTAAACCAAAATTTCTTGTTTTCATAAACATTGCGCAAAAATATACTTTTTTTACATACCTGAAACTAAAAGAATTGTAAAATTTAACGATATTAATAATAATATTGAATTACGTAGTATATTCATTTTGAGTTTCATACAATTCAACACATTAAAATTTACCCGGTGAATATATGTATCTTTGATCAACCTCTCGCGAAATGTTAGTATAATTTAACACATTTGCCAAAAATTTAAAAAAGTTTACATTTGCACTAAAATAATCTCAAAAATTAACAAGGTGGATATATTTGCAAAATTCAGGACAAATCAAGGCGACATTGGTAAGTACATGAAACAGGCACATGGATACTTTGCTTTCCCAAAACTGGAAGGTGAAATTAGTGCAAAAATGAATTTCAGGGGAAAGGAAGTACTTACCTGGAGTTTAAACAATTATCTGGGTTTGGGAAACCACCCTGAAGTTAGGAAAACCGATGCAGATGCAGCAGCACAATACGGGATGGCGTACCCAATGGGTGCACGGATGATGTCGGGGCAAACAGCCAGGCACGAAGAACTGGAAAGAGAACTGGCTTCGTTTGTTGGTAAAAAAGATGCCTTTCTGTTGAATTACGGCTATCAGGGAATGGTTTCGATTATTGACGCTGTTTGTGGAAGGAATGATGTTATAGTTTATGATTCTGAATCGCACGCATGTATTCTCGATGGTGTTCGTTTGCACATGGGTAAACGATATGTTTATCCGCACAATAACATGGAAAATCTCAGGAAACAACTTGAACGGGCTACCAAACTTGCTGAAAAACAAAAAGGTGGGATTTTTGTAATTACCGAAGGTGTTTTCGGAATGTCGGGGGATTTGGGAAAACTTGATGAAATTGTGAAATTAAAAGAAGAATTTGAATTCCGCTTACTGGTTGACGATGCCCACGGTTTTGGTGTAATGGGTAAAACCGGCGCCGGTGCTCCCGAATTTTTTGGTGTTCAGGATGGAGTGGATTTGCATTTTGGGACTTTTGCAAAAGCAATGGCCGGAATTGGCGGTTTTGTTGCCGGCGAAACTGATATTTGTTATTACCTGCGTTACAATATGCGTTCGCAAACTTATGCAAAAGCATTGCCTATGACAATGGTAATTGGTGCTTTGAAACGGTTAAAAATGTTACGAACAATGCCCGAATTCAAAGAAAAACTTTGGACAATCGTAAATGCTTTGCAAAAAGGATTAAAAGAAGCCGGTTTTGATTTAGGGAAAACGAACTCGCCCGTTACACCTGTTTATATGAAAGGTGGCGAAATTGAAGCCGCAAATTTAGTTTATGACCTCCGCGAAAATCATGGGATTTTTTGTTCAATAGTTGTTTACCCCGTAATTCCAAGGGGAGAAATTATTTTACGATTAATACCAACTGCAATGCACTCGATTGAGGATGTTGAATTAACATTAAAAGCATTTAAAGTTGTTCGTAAAAAATTAGAAAATGGCAAATACTCAAAAACCGAAATGGCACATGTTCAGGTAGATATGTAATCTTTTAAAAATATTAATTAAGAAAGGGAGCCCAAATAGCCCCCTTTTTTAATTTTAATAATTTACACGAAAAAAAAATCATTTGCACAAAAAAAGCAGAATCTTTTATCCTGCTTTTTTAGATTTATTTTTTTAATCTTAACTAATTTTTTTCTGAAAGGTACCTTTCAGTATCGATAGCAGCCATACAACCTGAACCGGCTGCTGTAACTGCCTGTCGGTATTGTGAATCCTGAACATCGCCACAGGCAAAAACACCAGGCACTTTAGTTTTCGAAGTTCCGGGGATAGTGTTAATATACCCCACTTCGTCGGTATCTACATATTCAGCAAAAATATCGGAGTTGGGTTTGTGCCCAATGCCGAGGAAAAACCCATCGATTTTAATTTTAACTTCCTCTTCATTTTCCTCCCCAAGATTTTTTGCAAGGGTAGCACCTTCAACAACACCATCGCCAAACAATCCTTTGGTCTGATGTTTCCATAAAACTTCAATATTTGGGGTGTCCATCAAACGTTCGACCATTACTTTTGATGCCCTTAATACGTCTCGTCGTACTATTAAATATACCTTTTTACATAAGCCTGCAAGGTACATTGCCTCTTCGGCAGCAGTATCGCCACCACCAACAACCGCAACATCTTTCCCCCTGTAGAAAAAGCCATCGCAGGTTGCGCAAGCCGAAACACCACCACCGGCATATTTTTGCTCATCATCAAGGCCCAGGTATTTTGCAGTTGCGCCGGTTGCAATAATCACACTTTCAGCTTCAATAAGTTTACTATCGTCTATCCAAACTTTATGAATTTCTCCCGAAAAATCAGCTTTAGTTGCCATTCCCCAACGGACATCTGTACCAAAACGTTCAGCCTGCTTTTTAAAGTCCTCCATCATAACCGGCCCGGTAACTCCTTCGGGATATCCCGGATAATTTTCAACTTCGGTTGTTGTTGTTAATTGCCCGCCGGGTTGCAAACCTTCATACATCACCGGATTAAGATTTGCCCGGGCAGCGTAGATTGCTGCAGTGTAACCAGCAGGCCCCGAACCAACAATTAAACATTTTACCCTCTCAACCTCAGTAGGTTGAATATTCTTTTTCTCTTCGTTTTCGTTAATATCAAGTGATTTAAACATAGCTTTATTTTTTAATTTTGCAAAAGTACAAAACATCTTTAATTGAACACTATAAATTCTATCAATAAATATGAAGACCGAATAGACAGAAACTATTGCTTAATTTTTAAAATTAGATGAATTCGTCAAAAAAGTTTTGTAGAAAAAAAATCAACTGTTACATTTGCACGCACTGAAAAAAATCTGTGTGTATATAAATCAATTCGGGATGTGGCGCAGCCTGGTAGCGTACTCGTCTGGGGGGCGAGGGGTCGCAAGTTCAAATCTTGTCATCCCGACAATTGAGAGTAAGGGAGTTAGATGTAAATCTGACTCCTTTTGTTTTTATGAGCAAAACATATGTGTAAACATTCACTATGATTTTGTATCAATAAGTAAAAATGAATTTATTTTCTCCGTAATTTCATCAACAAAAGGTTCATTTAACATCTCTTCATGAATAGTATCCACTTGTTCAACTAAAATCTCACCCTTAACATATCGACGAAATAAATTAGTTTTCGTTTTATTTAATATTGCCCCTTCAACCTCTCCTTTACATTGAATCAAAAATACCTTTTCAGAATATATCCCCGGATAATAATTTCGCGCCAGTTTTCTACTTACATTTTTATTTTCAATTAATGGTTCTTTCTGTATTAGTTCGCGCATTTGGGCTTTTCTTTTTATTAAGAAATATTGAATCTCAAATAGAATTCGATTAACACTACTTAAAAGGGGTTTGTGATTTTTTGTTTTAAAACTTGTTGAAACCGATTTGATAAAATAAGGAATCACCCATGCTAACCAATTATATATTAAAATTGAAAAGTATCTGATTGGGAACATTTTTTTATAATAAAACGACATATTTGTATCGACAGCTATTAAACGAGTTTTATAACCAAGCTTTAACAGTTGCCGTGCCATCTCAAAAGCAACAACCCCACCAAAGGAAAAGCCAATCAATACAACACTTTTATGCTTTACTAAATGTAAAATGTTTTTAATATAAATGGCGGATAATTTTTCTATCCCATCATTTTCATCAATAATATCTTCGTTATAATTCGATTGAATCCCATACACGGGGTACTGATTATCAATATTTTTAATAATGTCTTTATAACCTAATACTGATCCCACCATATTATGAATAAAAAATACCGGGTCCTTACTACCTTGTTCTTTTATCGGGATTATTGAACTTACCTTACTATTGATAGATTGATCAGTTATTTCGTTTGACAATTTTCTAATTGAAGAATATTTATAGAGCATTGAAATTGGAATTTTCATGCCAAATATTTCTTCTATCTTTTGCATAATGTGAACCGCAGTAAGCGAATCGCCCCCTAATTCGAAATAATTATCTTCCACAGAGATTTTTTCCACATCCAAATATTCCTCAAAAATCTGTTTTAGTATTTCCTCAGTGGCCGATTCTGGATTTTTAATATTAACATTGTTGGCTTTTTTGTAATCAGCGGGTTCTGGTAAAAGGGAATAGTTGATTTTACCATTTGGGAAATAAGGTACTAAATCAAGGGATATAATAAATGAGGGAATCATGTAACCGGGAATTTTATCTTGCAAAAAATTACGAAGTTGAATTGTAGCATTGTTATTCTTCCTTTGTAGCTTAACATACGCAATTAATTGTTCGTGACTCTTTTTCCCTTTTCTTTTTATTACAATTGAGGTTTCCACATTTTTATTGCTTTTTAAAGCCTCCTCAATTTCACTAATTTCAATCCTGTAACCTTTAATTTTCACCTGGTCATCATTCCTGCCAACAAAGTGAATATTGCCGGAGGGTACTGAATATACCACGTCTCCCGATTTATAAACCTGAGTCTTAAAATTCTCATATTCAAAATCAACAAATTTTAATTTAGTTATTTCGGGCTTATTAATATACCCTCGTGAAAGTCCAATTCCCCCGATAAGTAACTCGCCTGGAATATAATCGGGTAATAATTGCATATTCGAATCTGCAACATAAGTATTGTAGTTTGGAAATGGTTTTCCGATTGGAGTGTTTTCTAAAGGATTTTCATTGCCATTTACCTGATATGCACTCGATCCGTAAGTTACTTCGGTTGGGCCATAAGCATTTAAAATCAATACCTTCGATTTTAACTCAAAAAAAGGTTTGAAAATTTTATTTTTCTTTGGGTGCAAACCTGTTATCAACGTTTTTAAAGAAACTACGTCTTCATTTTTTAAATATTTACCAATCCCCTGTACAAATTCAGGAATAATGTAACTGACATTTATTTTTTTATCAACAAGGTATTTGGCAAAATATTCAAGATCTAAAGTCTGTTCCGTCATCATAATATGTACGGTTCCTCCAAAACAAAGACATGAATATACCTCCTCGACTGATGTATCGAAACTTAAAGGTGCAACACAAGTTCCAATTCTTTTTTCATTTAAATTAACCACGGGTTTGTAGCTAAACAAAAACGCTACAACATTTTTTTGGGTAATCATTACACCTTTTGGTTGACCAGTTGACCCTGAAGTAAATTTTATGTAGGCCAGATCGTTTGAAGAATATTTTGGAAACGCGGTAAATTCAATTGTTGGCCTATTAATTATGTCAGAAAATAGTCCAATATTTAAATTATTGAATGATCGATTTTTGTCACCATCAACAATTATCGTTTTAATTTCCGAAACTTCAATCATATAATTTAATCGCGAAACCGGCAAATTTGTATCAAGGGGAACATAAGCAGCACCGGTTTTTAAAATTCCAATATATGACACAATGATATTAATTGAACGATCCATCATTACACCAATTTTGTCTCCCCGATGGATGCCTTCTTTAATTAAATATGAAGCAATTTTATTCGCTTTCTGATTTAATTCACCGTACGAAATCTTTTTCTCATTTTGAACAATTGCAATTTCTTTCGGGATTTTTTCTGCCCAATCTTCTATCAATTCCTGAATACAAATATTTTCAGGATAGTTTTCTTTTTGCTGATTCCATAAAAATAATTTTCGTTCCTTTTCCAACTCTGAAATTAATGGAACTTCACAAAAAATGTTATTTGCCTTTTTAATTATATTTTGTGTAAAAACAGAAAAATGATGAAAGAACTTTTCAGCCAAAGTCGTATTTCTTTCACTTTTGTTGTACACCAGATACAGTGCACTTGTTTTTATTGAAATTAGAATACCCCACCCAATTTCTAATACCGGCTCAAATTCTTCCAGACTTTGGATTTGTCCGATAAAAAAAGGTATTTTTTTAACTAAACCTTTTATTTCAGTCTCCCTTAGAATTTTTATACGGGTATAAACATCGCGTGCAAAAGTATTTTTATCAATTGTTTGTCTTATATATTTATTACTTAATTCCAGGTTTTTAACAAGCGATGACTTTTGTTCAAATTTGCACCCCAATGGAACAAAAGGAGAAAACATATTCGGATAGTTACTGTATTCCGAATTTATTTTGTACCAAATATCAAATTCGGTATTATCCAATAACCGGGAAATATACAACAGCAAAAGGCTGAATAAATTTATCTCAGTGCCGGCTTTGTTGATTTGTTTGCAATACTTAAGTAATTCAACACTTAATTCATATTTAAGAGTTGTGTATTTTTCATTCGCGGACTTTTCATTATTTACAAAGGGGAAATCGACAAAGTTCAAATTAGACAATTTCTGAATCCAGTAAGCTTCCTTCCCGATAATCTTTTCGTATAAAAAATGCAGCTTTGTTACATCCTGACTATCAGGAATTGGAAATACTTTTCCTTGCCGAAGATTGAATTCTTTAATTAACTTTTCTAATTCTATTATTTCACCATCAATGGTTGTCATACCCTTGATCGACAAAACTTTCCCAGCAACTTTTACATCAATTTCTTTTAAAGTTGCTTTTTCAATGCTACCGTTTTTTGTATTTTTTTGAGAATTTTTAAAACTATAATCAATTGGAATATAATAATTGTTAGCAAGAAAAATTTTTGGGGTACAAAAATTATTATCAATATTTTCTCCAAAATCCAAAGCATTTAAAAAAGCCTCGAAATGAAACTCTGAATCGGAGAAATCGAGAATACCTAAATTTGTTGGCCTTTTGTTGAATGAGAAATATGTTCTTTTAATAAAATCCTGTTTTATGGGATTTATAGTTTCACTTTGCAATCTATGTAATAGTTCAGGAAAGCTTTCAATGGCAGTTTGATAACACCTGGCATTTAAAGATATAGAACTTTCGTTTTTATCAATCCTAATCTTTTTTTGAATTAAAATATCTCCCGTATCAATCCCCTCGTCGATAATATGCCAGCTTATTCCATGCTCCTTCTCTTCTTGAATAAGCGCCCAAGTTGTCGAAAATACACCGGCACCTGCTGGTAATAAAGAATCGTGATAATTGACGGATAGTTTGAGGGGCAGGTTTAATATTGTTTTATCAAGAATTATTTCGTTAACGATGCTAAATAAATAATCGAACTGCACACTTGAAAGAAAACTATTTATTGATTCAAGTTTATTTTTTAAGGGAATATTCTTTTTAATTGCATAATTAATTACTGAAGAATCAAACGAGATGATGCCTGATATTATCCATTTTTCTTCTATTAACAGATCACAACACTTAATTAAAAGGCTTGTATTTCCGATTAAGAAACAACTTGGTTTATCTTTTAATAAAATAGAATCCATAAATATCAAAAATAAAAATTCTGAACCAATTTAGTTATTATTAAATTTTATCCTAATCAAAAATATAGATCCTGGAATAATTAATCAACATACGACTGGCCTATTTTTTACAGTCTGTTAAGTTATTTTTACAAGTTTTTATCCTGCCAATTATACCAATTACTATTTAAAATGCGCCTGATAATTCACTTTTTTTATAAGCACTTTAAATATTTACCAGCATTATTCATTTACTAAACAGCTCATTTCAAAAATTGAATTGGTATAGTACGAATTGTTACCTAAAAAAAAAGACCTCAAATTAATGAAGCCTTTTTCTTTTTATCTTTGATAATCGATTGATCATTTATTTTACATACTCTTAATTTCATTCACCAACTTCGAAATCGAGCTTTTTGCGTCCCCAAACAACATGCGCGTTTTGTCGTTAAAGAACAGGAAGTTTTCAATTCCTGCATAACCTTTACCCATTCCACGTTTCATAATGATTATATTTTTTGCAAGGTGAGCATCGATAATTGGCATTCCGTAAATCGGACTGCTCGGATCGTCGTAGGCAGCAGGATTAACCACGTCGTTTGCTCCAATTACAATTGCTACATCAACATTTGGCATGTCCGGATTAATGTCATCCATTTCAACCAGATTTTCGTAAGGTACATCCGCCTCAGCCAACAATACGTTCATGTGGCCTGGCATCCTTCCGGCAACCGGGTGAATTGCATATTTTACATCAACACCTTTCCCTTCAAGTAAAGTATCTAATTCATGTGCAATGTGCTGTGCCTGAGCAACTGCTAAACCGTATCCGGGAATAACAACTATTTTCTGTGAGTAGCTCATTAATACCGCCGCATCGCTTAAAGTTATCTCTTTTACATTTCCCTGTTCGCGGTCGAGTGCTGCGCCACCACCGCCAAATGAACCAATTATAACATTTATCAGTGAACGGTTCATTGCTTTACACATCAACATGGTAAGAATCATTCCGGCAGCCCCAACGAGGATACCACCTAAAATCATCGCCTGGTTGTTGTAAATAAATCCTGCCATTGCAGCTGCAATACCTGTAAACGAGTTCAACAGCGAAATTACAACCGGCATATCGGCACCACCAATTGGCATAACGAACATTACACCGTAAACCAATGAGATACCTAACAAAGCATAAATTGCCCAAACCATTTCGGCTGGAGGATTTGGAGAAATTACAATGTAAACTCCCATCCCTAATGTAACAATCAATAAAACCAAATTTATGTATGTCATAAATGGTTTCATTATATCTCCAACTCTGCCATCCAATTTCCCGAAAGCAATCAAACTTCCACTAAATGCAACTGCACCGATAAATAATCCGAGCACGGTTACTAAAATAGATCCAACATCGCCAGCCACCGCATTTGGGTATTCCAACAAAGCAACCAACATTGATGCAGCACCACCGGTTGCGTTATAAATAGAAACTAATTGTGGCATCGCAGTCATTTTAACTCTACGGGCAACCATCCAGCCAATTGCAGAACCTACTCCAATTGCAGCTAAAATTATCCAAACATTCGTTAGCGGAATTCCACTTCCGTTTGCGTCTTTATGTAATAATAAAGTTGTAACCATTGCTAATCCCATTCCGCCTGCCGCCCATAAATTTCCTGTACGGGCGGTTGCAGGATGCGAAAGCAATTTCAATCCATAAACAAATAAAAGTGCGGCAATCAGGTAACTTAGTTCAAGTAGTGAGTCGCCAATGGTAAATTCCATTCCGTTTAATATTCCTATTACTTTATCCATGATTTCCTACTTTTTTTTCTTTTTAAACATTTCAAGCATTCTGTCGGTAACGGCAAATCCACCTACTACGTTTAATGTTCCGAACATCAGGGCTAAAATCCCTAAAACCAGACTTAACGAAAACGAAGTAAGGTCGGCGTGGCCAACAAGAATAATTCCACCAATAATAATTACACCGCTAATTGCGTTTGCTCCCGACATAAGTGGGGTGTGCAAAACAGCGGGTACATTGGAAATCACTTCAATACCCACAAATATGGATAAGGCGATAATAAATATCGCTTCTTTATATTCAAAGAAAAACTGTAATACTTGTTCCATATCTGTATTTTTATGCGTTTTCGATTACTGATTTAACCCGTTCGTTGTAAATCTCTTTTGCATGAGTTATACAAGTTCCTTTTACAATGTCGTCTTCAAAATTCAGGTTCAATGCACCCTCTTCACCAATAATTAATTTCATGAAGTTGAATACATTTTTACCAAACATTTTACTGGCGTCCAATGGTTTTTGTGCCGGATAATTCGACTGACCAATAACAGTTACACCTTTGTGAACAATAGTTTCGTTGTCTTTTGTTACTTCGCAGTTTCCACCACTTGAAGCAGCGAGGTCGATAATTACAGATCCTGGTTTCATTGCTTCAACCGCTTTTGTTGGAATTAATAGCGGAGCTTTTCTTCCCGGAATCTGAGCAGTGCAAATAACAACATTTGCTTTTGCAGCGTGGTCGTTAATTGCTTGTTGCTGTTTCTTCTTGAAATCTTCGGTTTGTTCAACAGCATAACCTCCGGCAGCTTTGTCTTCGGTAGCACCTTCAACTTCAACAAATTTTCCACCTAAACTCATTACTTCCTCTTTTACAGCCGAGCGAACATCAAAAACCTGAACCTGTGCACCCAATTTTCTTGAAGTTGCAATTGCTTGCAATCCGGCAACTCCTGCTCCCAAAATCAAAATATTTGCCGGACGAATTGTACCTGCAGCTGTCATAAACATTGGAAAGAAAGTCGGTAATTTTACAGCTGCTTCTAAAACAGCCATGTAACCTGAAACGGTTGCCATCGACGATAAAATATCCATCGCTTGTGCACGTGAAGTTCGTGGAATTAAATCGAGGCTAAACGTAGTCACTCCTTTTTCAAGGAATGTTTTTACCAATTTTGTGTCCCAAAGTGGATTAAATGCACTAATCCAAACCTGGGTTTCCTTAATTTTCTGAATATCTTCTTCAGCGGGTGGCTGAATTTGTAACAGAACTTCTGCTTGCCCGAAAACATCGGCCCGCGAAACTACTTTTGCCCCAACGGCTTCGTAGTCGGCATTTGATGTAAACGCATTTTCTCCGGCACCTTTTTCAACCAATACTTCCACTTTCAGGTCAGTAAAGGTTTTTACGGTTTCCGGGAGTAAAGCTACACGGGTTTCAGTTCCGTATTCTTTTAATAAACCGAGAATCATAAATATTTAATTTTAGTTGTCAAATTTTTGCTGCAAAACTAATAAATTAAAATTACCGTTTACGTTAACGGCAAATGTTTTTAACATGATTTTTAACAGATTAATACTCATGTTGATATTTATATGTACACATTGCTATAGAAAATTGAAATATTGTAAAAGGAATTAAATGGCTTCCTTGTATTTCTTTGTTTGAAATGATCAATCAGGAATTTGTCAGATTTCTGTTAAAGATTTGCCTAAAGCAACCTTTCCTCTGTAAGTTTGTTTTAATCCGCTCGTGGTTTTCCCAGAATTTAAGTTTCAATTTCTGAAAGTATTTGTTTGAATTCTGGAATTTTTCTGATCCTGCCGAAGATTGGTTCAAATTCCAAATCAATAATCATTTCATATCGAATACTGTCTTGTTCTGATAAAAGTTTCAATTCTTCAAGAGCTTTCTAAGTATCTTCATTATGTGAATAAACCAGACTCGTTAAACCGATGCAAAAAAACACGTTATTAGTTATTTGTCAATCGTCTCAACATACAACTTCTCCACCTTTTCCCTTGCCCAGGGCGTGCGCCGTAAAAATTTTAAGCTCGATTTTATACTTGGATTACTTCGAAAACTGTTAATTTTTATTATATCTCCCAACTCTTCCCAGCCGTAATAACTAACCAAATAAACCAAAATGGCTTCAAGGGTTTTTCCGTGTAAAGGATTGTTGGGTTGCGATTGTTGCATGTTACAATTTTTCAGGTTTCAATTTTAAAGAACAAGTTCTTCCAGAAGTTCGATATAAAGTTTAATTCCCTCAATAATTTCACTTTTATAAATAAACTCGTCAGCAGTGTGCGATCGTGCCGAAGCTCCGGGGCCCATTTTTACAGTCAGAAATGGAATAATTGCCTGATCGGAAGTAGTCGGTGATCCATAAATATTTATCCCTTTGCTTTTTACCAATTGTGCAAACGGATGAAGTTCTGAAATACCCGAAGAATTCAATCGTACTGAACGTGGTTTTACATCCGATTCCAATAAATTATTTAAAATTCCGGCTGCTTCTTTATTTAAATAATGTTCGTTGGTACGCACGTCAACTACGAAATGACAAACATCGGGAACCACATTGTGTTGTGTTCCTGCCTCTATTTGAGTAACAGATATTTTAACCTTTCCAAGTACATCCGATATTTTATCAAATTTAAAATCACGTAATTTCTGAATGTCATCCAATGCTTTGTAAAGTGCATTTTCTCCTTCATCGCGTGCTGCGTGCCCCGATTTTCCATGGGCATAACAATCTAATACCAGCAAGCCTTTTTCGGCAATTGCCAGTTCCATTGAAGTTGGTTCACCAATAATTGCAAAATCAATGGGCGAAATTTTTGGCAACACAATTTCCAAGCCCCGGCGACCAGAAATTTCCTCTTCGGCTGTTGCTGCAAAAACTAAATTAAATGGCAAATTATTACGTTCGTAAAAATGAACAAATGTTGCCAGCAAAGAAACCAAAGGACCACCAGCATCGTTACTTCCCAATCCAAAAAGTTGATCCCCTTTTTCAATGGGGGAAAAAGGATCGAGTTTGTAACCTTTCGCCGGACGAACCGTGTCGATATGAGAATTCAACATAATTGTGGGCTTTTCTTTAGAAAAATGTTTGTTAAAAGCCCAGGTATTATTTTCTTTTGTTGAAAATCCAATTCCTTCATTTTTAAGAAAATTACGCATTACTTCTGCTGCATTTTCTTCCTCTTTACTAAACGAAGGTGTGGAAATTAATTTCTTTAAAAGTGCAATATATTTTTGCATAAATCTATTTTCTTTTACGTAACAAATGTGGGAAAAATAATTCAATTACAATAAAATGAGAATCTGTAAAATTGTGATCATTTTTCTTAAAGCCCATCATGTTGAATTAATTTCAGCCTATTTTTTTAATTGAATGATGTACTTAACTAATACTTGTTAATTGTTGGACTAAAGGCCTTTTATTCAGCCTATTAACTAATTCTGCCAGCTAAAGCTGACGGCAAAGAATAATAATTATTTTCAAATATATTCTTATTTTTTGCCGTTCACTTCAGTGAACGGTTTTGTACAATTGACAGCAGACAAAGGGTTTTAACCCATTTCTTTTAATGCAACAATATCTGTTAAATGCCTAATTGATTATATTAAATTGGATTCCAAAACAAGTTAGGGATGAAGTAAACATACGAAACATGTTTATATGCTAAAATTTCCACCTCATTAAAACCCAAAGTTCATCGCCTAATTCCCACCATTTATCAATTGCCGAACGGGCAAACGTATTTGAATAATCGGTCAAAAATTCTTTGCAAAGTTGCGATTCTTCTCCATTTTTCTCACTCTTTTTGTCTTGTTTTAATAACTCCTCAGCACGCTTTTCAATAAAATCTATTTCACCAAAAACTTTGTCCTCATATTTAGCAACTTCAGGTTCAATAATATCTTTAGCAGTTCCCCAGTTTACCATTGCCAAACGGTTGGCACGACGGAATCCCCAGACTGCAGATTCCCTGCTAAAATGATCTTGTCCGCAAATATTAAAACTTTCAGGTAAACTCAGGTTTCCGCAATAAATAGGAATTCTCGGACTTAAACGGGGAACATCGAAACTAAACCAAATCCGGCCACCAATTTCGTCGGGCAGATCGTCACGTAATTGGGCAATCCATGAATAGGCACAGTACTGAACCGAAATTGGCCGTTGACGGACAACCGCGTCTTTTTCCAACGAATTTAAAAGATTTCGCCTGTCGGTTGATAACCAGGGGTGTGCAGCCGGACTTACAATTGTATCAACCACAGTTTGTTTTCCATCTTTGTCCTTTTCTTTTTTCTCGACCATTAAATTCCGAATCATTTCATATTCTGTACCATCATAAGTTTCACGGTACAATTCCAGCACTTGCCTGACGTTAACTTTTTCATCAACTTTTACTGAAAATGGAAGTTCATCGCTTTCAAAATTGAGATTTAAACTGGAGGCCAGTGTGTTAAAAACGTAAAACTCGCGAATAGTAAATGGCTTTTTCCCGCTGTAAACTTCCCAATATTTAAATGGCTTTTCCTCGTCCCAAAAGTCCATATTCTTAGCAACCTCAAAAACATTTTCCGATGCCATAAAATAATCCTCATTATCTAAATCCAATTCAGCAATCCTCGATAAATTTGCCGAAACTCCCACATGATTGTCCGGAATCCTTTGGGCAGCCCAAACTCCACCAATTTGGTCGGGTCCTTCACCAAAAATTTCTAACTGCCAAACCTCTTTTGTATCTGCAATTGTTATACATTCTCCCGAATCACCATAACCATATTCTTTAATTAATTCACCTATTAACCGGATTGCCTCGCGGGCATTTGTGCAACGTTGCAAAACAATTCGTTCCAATTCCTCAATTAAAAACAATCCATTCTCATTTTTTAATTCTTTATGCCCGCCAATGGTTGTTTCTCCAATTGCCAACTGTTTTTCGTTTAAACAGGGGTAGGCAGTATTTAAATAAGCGTAAGTTTCTTTTGCTTGCGGAATTTCACCTTTTAACTCTAAATTCTCGCGACTCCAGGCAGTGTGGGTGTGCATGGTGCCCCAATAAACTTTATGAGTTGTATCTCGTTCAAATTTTTGTGCCGGAACAAATTCAAGCCAGGTACGATAATAAGCATCACAAGTATGAGCGGTAATTACCGAGCCATCGTCAGTAGCTTTTCTTCCCAACATTATACTTGTGCAACTTTCGTTATAAAGATCTTCTTCAATTTCCTGTGCATAAGAAACGGAATTAATTGTAACAAAAAATATAACGGAAATTAAAACTTGGGTTAATTGAACAGTTAATCTCATTTTATCAATTTTAAAAAAAGTAGTCTCAAAAATAATCGTTTTAAAAAGTTAAGCAATAGATTTGTTGTTTTAAAAATTGTTCGTAGTTTTGCGAACAACGAACAACAAACTTTGTGGATGGAAAAAAAAGCAATTAAAGACGAACAGCAAAAAATAGCGCGTTATGCAAAAGCTATGGGACATCCGGTTCGGATGTATGTTTTGGAATTACTTTCGAAACAAGCATGTTGTTACAGTGGCGATTTAAGCGAAGAACTTCCAATCGCAAAAAGTACTCTTTCACAGCATTTAAAAGAATTAAAAGATGCTGGTTTAATTCAAGGTGAAATTGAATCGCCAAGAATAAAATATTGTATCAACAGGGAAAATTGGGAAGATGCACAAAGTTTATTCAAACAATTTTTAGGAGTTTAAAAAATTTATAATAACTGTTCGCCATTTTGCGAACTACGAACAAATTAAAAAATTTGAAATGGAAATAAAAGTATTAGGAACAGGTTGTGTAAAATGCAAAAAACTTGAGAAATTAACTGAAAATACGGTTAATGAATTAGGTTTGGATGCAACCATAGAAAAAATAGAAGACATTTATAAAATCATGCAATTTGGTGTAATGCGCACCCCCGGCCTGGTAATCGATGGAAAAGTAGTTTTAACCGGGCGTTTACCAAAAACGAATGAATTAATAGAGTTTCTAACTAAATAAATTATCAGGCTTTTATATACCAGATTTAAGATTTAAATCAATAATACGAATCAAAAAAAAATAAAATGAAAACTTTAAAATCATTAATCTTAACCTTGTTTGTGCTGGGATTTGTTTTTGCCGGAAATGTAGAAACATTTGCAATATCGAAAGTTGAAGGTGAAAAAACAAAAGTTTATTATTTCCACAATACGCGCCGATGCCCGACTTGCATGGCCATTGAAAAGGAAACCAAAAAAGTATTAAAAGAGAAACCCTTTTCTGAAGAATTGGAAAATGGGGAACTTGTTTTTAAATCGTACAACGCCGAAAATGCCGCCAATAAAAAGCTAACAGAAGAATTAGGGGTAACCGGATCTGCACTAATAGTAGTAAAAGGCGAAGAAAAAATTGATTTAACAAGCAAAGGTTTTATGTATGGTCTTGGACAACCCGAAAAACTCAGGCAGGCATTGCGTGATGCATTGGGCGAATAAAATTGTAAGATGGAACAATTTTTAACCGGGCTATACGAAAACACGAATATTCCAATTTTATCGGCTTTCTTTTTAGGACTTTTAACGGCAATTAGTCCTTGCCCAATGGCAACGAACATCACCGCAATTGGATACATAGGAAAAGACCTCGAAGTTAAAAAACGGGTATTTTATAATGGATTAATTTACACCCTTGGCAGGGCTTTGTCGTACTCCATACTTGCAATTCTGTTTTTTATTGGTGCCGACCAATTCAAATTATCCTCATTTTTTCAGCTGCATGGCGAAAAAATATTAGGTCCACTTCTTATTGTTGTTGGTATTTTTATGCTGGGAATAGTTAAAATAAATTTTCCGGGATTAAACCTTTTCTCTAAAAAATTAGAAGAAAAGGGAAAGTGGAATTTCTGGAATGTTTTGCTACTTGGAGTTGTGTTTGCACTGGCGTTTTGCCCGTATAGCGGGGTGCTTTATTTCGGGATGTTAATTCCGATGTCGATTGGCAGTGCAAAAGGATTAATACTACCGGTTGTTTATGCATTTGCAACCGGAATTCCGGTAATTATAATTGCCTGGTTACTTGCATTTACCATTTCAGGAATAAGCAAATTTTATAACGTTTTAAAAAAGGTTGAATTTTGGATGCGGCGTGTAATTGCAGTACTGTTTATCGGTGTTGGGATTTATTATGTAGTTGTAATTTATTTTAGTGGTTTATTAAATATTTAAGCTGTCATTTCAGCTGATGATTGAAATAGAAATCATTTTTAAATAGACAGATCTATTTCTTCGTTCGAAATGACATGAAATTATAGAATGAAAAAAATTATATTGTTAATTGCTCTTTTAGTTGGCTGGATTGCCTTTTACATGAACCTGGCAAATATTGCTGATTTTCTGATTTATAATATTTTAAATTTAGAAGAAGGCAAACATTTAACCGAATCTATTTGGTTTTTTATTTACGAAGTGCCAAAAGTTATGCTTCTTCTGGTTCTAATTGTATTTATTGTAGGGATTATTCGCAGTTGGTTTTCGCCCGAAAGAACCCGAAAAGCTTTGGAGGGTAAATCGCTTTTTGCGGGAAATGTAATGGCATCGGGACTTGGAATTGTAACTCCATTTTGCTCCTGCTCGGCCATTCCGCTTTTTCTTGGTTTTGTTGAAGCCGGCATTCCTATTGGGGTTACATTTTCGTTTTTAATAGCAGCCCCATTAATTAACGAAGTTGCTTTAATTTTACTTGCCAGTTTATTTGGTTGGAAAGTAGCCGTAATTTACGCGTTAACCGGTTTAACAATTGCAATTATTTCAGGCTTTATTTTAGAAAAAATGAAGTTACAACGTTACGTTGAAGAATGGGTTTATCAGGTTAAATCAAATCAGCCAGGACTGGTTGATGAAAAGATAACTCTCAACGATCGGATTGAAGCCGGATTAGATTCTGTTAAAGAAATCGTTGGGAAAATCTGGATTTACATATTAATAGGAATTGCAGTTGGAGCCGGGGCGCACGGTTATGTTCCCGACGATTATCTTGCCAATTTGCTTGGCGATGAAAATTGGTACGCCGTTCCTTTGGCTATTATTGCCGGGATTCCGTTATATTCAAATGCCGCAGGAATTATCCCCATAGTTGGCGTTTTAATGGAAAAGGGAGTTACACTTGGTACCGCACTTGCATTTATGATGTCGGTTATTGGCTTGTCATTACCCGAAATTATCATTCTGAAAAAAGTTCTGAAATGGCAACTTATCGTCATTTTCGTTAGTGTTGTTGCTGTCGGAATTACCATGGTTGGGTTCTTATTTAACTTTTTCAATATATAACCTAAAATTTTAACGCGATGGAAAAAAATATTCGCTGTAGTTGTTCCGATCCTGAAAAATGTACTGTTTTTGCCTGTTCAGGCGCAGCCGATTTAGGACTTGCCAGCGATTTGCTTGCCCGAAAACTTCATGCTAATCAGGCACGATCGATGAAGTGCCTTGCTTTTGTGAGTGCAGGAATCGAAGAAATGATAGATTCTGTGCGTGATACAAATATGCTGGTAATTGATGGTTGTAAGTTGGATTGTGGCAAAAAGACCTTCGAAAAAAATGGCTTAAAAAAATTCCTGCACTTCAGATTAACCGATTTGGGATACGAAAAAGGGAAAACACCACCAACACCGGAAATCGTAGAAAAAATGTATGAAGAGGCGATTTTTATGGTTTAGAATTTTTGAAATTTAATTGTACTATTAGTTAGAATGAAACTACTAATCCTTTGCACCGGAAATTCGTGCCGCAGCCAAATGGCACACGGTTTTTTAAAATCTTTTGATAAAAATCTTGAAGTTTTTTCTGCCGGTACTGAAGCATCTGGAAAATTGAATAGAGGAGCGGCAAAAGCCATGAAAGAAATTGGAATTGATATTAGTAATCATACTTCCGATTCGGTTGAAAAATATTTGAAAGAAGAGTGGGATTATGTAATTACAGTTTGCGGTGGAGCGAACGAAAAATGTCCGGCTTTTATTGGTAAAGTTAAAAATCGTTTGCACATCGGATTCGATGATCCTTCTCACGCAGTTGGAACTGACAAGTTTATCTGGAGTGAATACATTCGGGTGCGCGATGAAATAAAAGATGCTTTTTGGAAATTGTATTTGAAAAAAATAAAAGCGCAATTATGAAAGCTGAAGATTTAAAATTTGTTGTCAGAAAAAAATACGGGGAAATTGCTTCTCAAAGTATAATTCTTGAACAATCTTCTTGTTGTGGAAAAAAAGGCTGTAGTAGTACCGATTACACAGTTTTTAACGACGATTACTCTAAAATCAAAGGCTACAATCCCGATGCCGACCTTCAATTAGGATGTGGGATCCCAACAAAATTTGCAGGAATAGAACTTGCCGACAATGTATTGGATTTGGGAAGTGGCGCAGGAAACGACTGTTTCATTGCACGTTCGATTGTCGGGAAAAACGGAAAAGTTACAGGGCTGGATTTTACAGTTGAGATGATGGAAAAAGCCAACGAAAATCTAAATAAAACCAATTTTAAAAATATAGAATTTGTTCAAGGTGATATTGAAAATATTCCACTGCCAGACAATTTGTTTGATGTGGTTATCAGCAACTGTGTGCTGAACTTAGTTCCCGATAAAGAAAAAGCATTCAGTGAGATCTACCGTGTATTGAAACATTCAGGCCATTTCTGCATTTCCGATGTTGTACTTTCTGGAACTCTGCCCAAAGGATTACAAGAAGACGCCGAAATGTATGCCGGATGTGTTTCGGGCGCACTTCAAAAAGAAGATTATTTGGGAATTATTCAAAACCAGGGATTTTCTGAAATTAAAATTCACAACGAAAAAAAGATTGTAATTCCCGATCATATTAAGACAAACTACCTATCGGAAAAGGAACTTAATAATTTCAAAAAATCGAAAATTGGGATATACAGTATTACTGTTACAGCAAACAAATCAATTTAATGAAACAGCAAAGGAGACAAATAGGTTTCTTTGAGAAATACCTGAGTTTATGGGTTGCACTTTGTATTGCAACCGGAATCCTTATCGGAAATTTTGCTGGTGATAGTGTTCAATTTTTGAGCAGGTTAGAGTTTTTTGGAGTAAATATCCCGGTAGCTGTTTTGGTTTGGCTGATGATTTATCCAATGATGCTGCAAGTTGACTTTTCAAGTATCAAAAATATTGGAAAACGTCCAAAAGGACTTGTACTTACTTTGGTGATTAACTGGCTAATTAAGCCTTTTACAATGGCCTTTTTTGCCTGGATATTCTTTTCAAAAATTTATTCAGCAATCATATCTCCTGAACTTGCAGGTGAATATATTGCCGGCGCTATTTTGTTAGGAGCAGCTCCCTGTACCGCAATGGTTTTTGTGTGGAGCTATTTAACCGATGGCGATCCCAATTACACGTTAGTGCAGGTTTCAGTAAACGATCTTATCATTTTGGTTGCTTTTGTACCAATTGTTGGATTACTTTTGGGCATAACAAATATAGAAATTCCGTATATCACACTGATTGCAAGTGTTTTACTATTTGTAGTTATTCCTTTGGCAGCTGGTTACTTTACCCATAAAATGCTTGTTCGCAAGAATGGAGAGGAGTGGTTTAAGAATGAATTTCTTCCAAAATTTAAACCAGTTTCAATTTTTGCTCTTTTAATTACACTGGTATTACTATTTGCATTTCAGGGCAATAATATAAGCGAAAAACCACTTATTATCCTGTTAATCGCCGTGCCATTGATTATTCAAACCTACTTCATCTTTTTTATTGCCTGGTTTGGAGGCCGCAAATTAAAACTACCACATAACATCAATTCGCCTGCCGCAATGATTGGTGCCAGTAATTTTTTTGAATTAGCCGTTGCCGTTGCAATTGCACTTTTCGGATTACAATCTACGGCTGCTTTAGTTACTGTTGTGGGAGTTTTGGTTGAAGTACCTGTTATGTTATCGTTGGTAGCTTTGGCAAACAGATGGAAATATTAACGACGAATTGCTTCGCGCGATGAGCAAAATAAAAAGTGCAAAAAAGAAACGGGGATTACTTCAATTCTTGAAAATTCCAGAAAATAAATTTAGAATATTTGTTTTCATGTTATCTTGCAGATATAACTGGAATTTATGCCATGAAAGATTTTGATTTTAACAATATTCGTCCGGTAATTTTAAAGTCTGTAATTACCTGCCCCAAATGTGGCTTTCAAAAAGAGGAGAAAATGCCTGAAAATGCATGTACTTTTTTTTATGAATGCGAAAAGTGCCATGCCATTTTAAAACCACAAAAAGGTGACTGTTGTGTATTTTGCTCTTTCGGCACAGTTGCTTGTCCCCCAATTCAAGTAGGGGAAAATTGTTGTTGAACAACTACTTTTGAAACAATCTTGGTGTTTCATCATTATTTGAAAGTAAGGGTTTCATTTTTTTCAACATTTTTTTGTACGTTTAACCAAATCAAAAAAACTATACTAAAAATGAAAAAGCAAATTTCCTTACTACTCATTCTTTTATTGCCGATAATTGCTTTTGCCCAAACCGGAAAAGTCTTCGACAACCTGTCGATGAAAAGCGAAATCCTGAAAATGGATAAAAAATATGCCATTTATCTCCCACCCGATTACGAAACATCGGACCGGAGTTATCCGGTTTTGTATCTTTTGCACGGTGCCGGCGACGATCAAACCGGCTGGGTGCAATTTGGCGAAATACTACGCATTGCCGACAAAGCAATTCTGGAAGGAAGCGCAACTGCAATGATTGTTGTAATGCCAGATGCAAATACAGGACAACGTGGTTACTTTAATAATATAAAAGGAGACTGGCGATACGAAGACTTTTTCTTTGAAGAATTTATGCCTTTTGTTGAAGAAACATACAGGATAAAAGGCGAAAAAAGGTATCGCGCAGTTGCCGGACTTTCGATGGGCGGCGGTGGTACTTTTGTTTTTGCACTTCGGCATCCCGAACTTTTTTCATCGGCTTGTCCATTAAGTGCTTCGTGTGGCCCGTTAAATATGGATGACATGAAAAGATACACATCGAGAGCCGGAATGGAGGATGCCACCGAGTTAGAAATAGAAACCTATTTCAAAAAGCACAGTGTCCCTGAAATGATGAAAAATATGCCCGATGATCAGAAAAAGCAAGTGCGCTGGTTTATCGATTGTGGCGACGATGATTTTTTATATGAAGGGAATTCGCTGGTTCACATAGAAATGCGTAAAAATGGAATTCCTCATGAATTCCGTATTCGCGAAGGTGCACACAACTGGACTTACTGGAGACAATCTTTGCCAGTGGTCTTGTCGTTTATTTCAGATGCATTTCATCAGTATTAAACCACATTAAATAATAATATCTTTAGAATGCCATCTTTTTCAGGATGGCTTTTTTTTTCAATTGCAGGGGCATTTTTCTTTTGCACAGCATAGCAACAGAAAATAAAAAATAACGAATGGAAGTGGAAAAATATAAAAAGTGCAATATGATTTTAATTGTTACAAAATCTATAAATTATCTTTTGTAAATTTGATGTTAAAACAAACTTACTCTAAAATGAAAAAACAGACATTATTATTTGCAAGTATCCTAATTTCGCTACTTATACTAAATTCCTGTGAAAATAATAATAACATGGAATTAGACCATCCCAACATTGTTTACATCTTGGCCGATGATTTGGGTTACGGCGATGTTTCTTCGTTAAATCCTGATTCAAAAATCAGAACCCCAAACATCGATAAAATATCTCAGGAAGGAATGGTTTTCAGGGATGCACATTCCAATTCATCGGTTTGTACACCAACACGTTACGGCATTTTAACCGGACAATACTGCTGGCGGAGCCGAATCAAAAGCGGAGTCCTTTTGGGTTACAGTCCTTCGTTAATTGAAGAAACAACACCAACAGTTGCAAAATATTTACAAAACCAAAACTACACCACCGCCTGCATCGGTAAGTGGCATTTGGGTGTTGATTTTAAATTGAAAGATGGAACCTATCATCAGGGTGAACCCGGAATTGAATTTACTCAGGCACTTCGTGGATTTAAAGATCACGAATCGATTGATTTTACTCAACCTGCAAAAGGCGGTCCGCTGGGAGCCGGATTCGATTATTCGTATATTTTACCCGCCTCTCTCGATTTTCAGCCATACATGTATTTGGAAAATAACCTGGCCGTTGAAGCGCCTACAGCTTACACCGAAGGAAATTGTTTAAATGCCCCAATTTATGCAACTGGTGCATTTTGGAGACAGGGACAAATGGCACCATCTTTTACTTTTGAAGGAGTTTTGCCAACATTTACAAACAAAGCAGTAGAATTTATTGAAAAACAAAAAGGTTCTGACAAACCATTCTTCCTCTATTTCCCTATGAATGCACCTCACACACCCTGGGTACCAACGGAAGAATTCAAAGGGACTTCGACGGTTGATGAATATGGCGATTTTGTACAAATGGTAGATAATCAGGTAGGTCAACTTTTACAAAGTTTGAAAGATAATGGATTAGAAGAAAATACAATGGTAATTTTCACCAGTGACAATGGTGCATACTGGAGGCCGGAATTTATTGACAAATTCAATCACCGCTCCAATTATTCATTCCGTGGAATGAAAAGCGATGTTTGGGAAGGTGGGCATCACATTCCTTTTATGGTAAAATGGCCGGGAAGAATTAAGCCAGGTACAACTTCCAAACAAACTATTTCGCTAACTGATTTCTTTGATACTGTGCGTAATCTTTTTGAAACAAATAAGACAGAAAAACCAGAGGACAGTTTTTCAATTCTTTCGATATTAAAAGAAATTGAAAAAACAAATAATCGTGCTCCGGTTATTCATCATTCCGGACAAGGAAAATTCGGAATTCGGGATGGTGACTGGAAGTTAATTGAAGGGCTCGGGTCGGGTGGTTTTTCGGAACCTAAAAACCCAGATCCAATACCGGGTGGCCCGCAAGGACAATTATATAACTTAAAAACCGATCCTCAGGAAAAAGATAATCTTTATCTCACCGAACCCCTAAAAGTTGAAGAATTGAAAACCAAATTAATGGAAATAAGAGGATATTAAAAAGTAAACAGTCGCAGTTTTCAGTCGCAGTTTTCAGAAATAAAATAAATTTTTAGTTAAACCTGAAACTCGAAACATGCAACCTGAAACAATAATAATAATATGAAAAAGAAATACATCATTCCATTTGCTGTAATATTCGCAAATATTTTCTTTTCAAGTTGTGAGGACAAAAAATTTGTAAAACCAGACCGGCCAAACATTGTTTATTTACTCGCCGACGATATGGGAATTGGAGATTTGGGTTGTTATAATCCTGAATCGAAAATCCCTACTCCGGCAATGGATGCCTTGGCAAAAGATGGGATGATGTTTACAGATGCACATACAAATTCAGCTGTTTGCACTCCAACCCGCTACGGAATTTTGACAGGAACCTACGCATTCAGGACCCGGTTAAAATCGGGTGTTTTGTGGGGTAGCTCCCCTACCCTGATTAATAAAGGCGAAGCAACAGTTGCATCACTTTTACGAAAAAATGGTTATAACACAGCCGTTATCGGAAAATGGCATTTGGGTTTAAACTGGCAAACTCTTGAACCAAATGTTGAACTTACCGACAATTGGCAGCAAGACAATTCAAAAATCGATTATTCAAAACCCATTTTATTTGGGCCAAACTCAGTTGGCTTCGATTACTTTTTTGGAATCCCTGCTTCTTTAGACATGCCTCCATATTTGTATGTCGAGAACCAGTTTCCGCAAGGAATTCCCACAGAAATTACAAACGAAGGTGGTAGAACAGGATTAACTGTTCCCGGATTCAAAGCAAAAAATGTAATGCCCGATTTTACTGAGAAAGCGGTTGATTTTATAAATCAGCAAAAACCGGGGAAACCATTTTTTTTATATTTCCCGTGGGCTGCACCACACACTCCGGTTGTTCCCAACGATGAATTTATTGGAAAAAGCAAGGCAGGAGAATACGGCGATTTTGTTGTTGAATGCGATGCAACTGTTAAAAAAATTGTTCAGGCTTTAAAAGAAAAAGGGTTGTACGAAAACACAATTATAATTCTCACTTCCGACAATGGATGTTCGCCGCACGGATTTCCAATTCAACAGGAAATTGAATTCGAACACAACACCAGCAATGGTTTTAAAGGTCGGAAATCGCATTCCTACGAAGGTGGGCACCGTGTTCCGTTTATTGTCTCATGGCCAAAACAGGTTGAAGCAAATTCTGTTTCAAATGAAATAATTTGCACAACCGATTTATATGCAACAGTTGCCAACTTATTAGGTCACGAAATGACATTAAATGAAGCACACGACAGTTATAGTTTTTTGCCGATCCTTAAAAATGAAGGTTACAAAAAGCCACTTCGCGAAGCAACAATCCATCATTCATTAAATGGCGATTTTTCGATAAGAAAAGGCGATTGGAAATACATTGACGCAAAAGGGCACGGTGGTTTTGGACAGATTAAAGAGGAGATTCCGGAGGATTCAATCCAACTCTACAATTTAGCAAACGATTTTGCTGAAACGACAAATGTTTATCTGAAAAATCAGGATGTTGTTGAAGAGTTAAAAACATTGTTGGAAGAATATAAAACAAAGGGTTTTAGTAGGGGAAGTAATATTGAATAACAATTGTATGATTGAATTTCGCAACTTTGAAATATGAAAACAATTCATTTAGAAATAACTGATAATCTTTATTCCAAACTCAGGAAAATTTTGGAGTCCTTTCCAAAAGATAGTTATCAAATTATTGAAGAAGATAATAATGAATTAAGTGTGGAAGAGCAAAATGAGATTTATCGATTGAAACAACTTTCAGACCAAAACGATTTTAGTGAATTTGAAGATTGGGATGATATAAAAGAAAAATTGTAATGTATCAGTTATTAATCTCCAAACCTGTTTCAAAATTTATTAAATCGAGAAATAATAAAGAAAAACAAATATTTAAGACCAAACTTAATTCACTTCAAAAAAAATCCATTTGATTCCAATTTGGACATTAAAAAACTGAAAGGACAAAAAAAACAATTTAGGCTTCGGTTAGGGAAATACCGTATTATCTACGAAGTAAAGGAAAAGCAACTGTTAATATTGCTGTTAACCGCTTCAAGTCGTGGAAGTATTTATAAATAATACATCAGATTTGAGCTTGCTTTAAAGACTTAATTCAAATCAATTAATCTACTGCATCCCACCATTTCGAAAAATATTGAGCTGAACCTTTCAATTTAACCAGCTCCCCAATTTTGGGAGTCACTAATAATACTTCGTTGTTTTTATTTAATTCAGAAATTGTTTTTAAAGGTGTATTCCAGGAATGGTTTGCCAAAGCAAATTTTGAATTATGAACAGGAAAAACCCGTTTTGCATTTAAATCTTTAGCCGCCTGCAAAACTTGTTCCGGCATCATGTGAATGTACTTCCAACTAGTATTATACTGACCATTTTCCAGAATTGCCAAATCAAATTCACCAAACTTTTTACCGATTTCAGCAAAATGAGTATCGTAACCACCATCGCCACCAATAAAAATTTTCGTAGTTGGGGTTTCCAAAACAAAAGAAACCCACAGTGTTTTTTTATGAATAAATCCCCTGCCTGAAAAATGCCGCGCCGGAGTTGCATGAAAAACAAAACCATTTTCAAAATCGTTTTTTTCAAACCAATCCATTTCTACAATTAATTTTGGTTCAAATCCCCAACGTTCGAAATGCGAGCCGGTTCCAAGTCCGGTAATTATCTTTTTAACTTTTGATTTTAATTTTACCACTGTTTTATAATCCAAATGATCCCAATGGTCGTGTGTAATTACAAGGTAATCAATTTCAGGAATATCTTCTTCGGAATATTGGTCAGTCCCATTAAAAGCTTTCACTGAAAAAGAAAAGGGTGAAGAATGTCCGCTAAATACAGGATCAACCAAAATTCGTTTCCCATCAATTTGAATAAAATAGGAAGAGTGCCCAAACCACACCAATACATTTTCATCACTATTTAAATCTAACAAATCAGTTTTTATTGAAGGAATTGCGTTAATTGGTTTTTTGTTAGTAGCAGAAAAATACTCTCTCATCATACCAAAAAATCCTTTATCGCCTGTTATTTGCGGAGTGTGATTTAAATTCCGAAATGTACCATTAACAAAATGAGGAGATTTCTGAATTTTTTCCAAACGTTCGCCGGTTGGTATTCTGCCAAATTTTGGATGCTTCATAAAAATAAGAACAGTCATTCCAAACAGAATAACAATGGAAAGTGAAATTACCATAATACGCTTAATTTTTTTCTTCATTAACATTTTCTGACAAGGGAAATATTACAAAATTCTCAGAACTCAACTATTAACAGAATTCAACATTTTTTGAGAAAAAATGTTTCCAAAAATTCATTTTTAATTGTACTGCACTTATCAAAATTATTATATTATCAATCTAATTTTTCGAACAAAGATTCAGCCGAAGAATCCTTCGCTTTGAAATACCGGCGCAACAAAACCTTTTTCAAATCTCGAACAATTACCTGATGTGCAATTATTTCTACATTATTGTAATGCGGAAGTTCCCGCTCGGCTTTTGCAATTTCACGTTCGGTAATATCAACCTGATAAAGTACCGAAAGCAATAAATCGTAATTCCTTTCTATCAGCATTGTAATTTGGTCGATAAGCTGGCGGTGCAATTCGTCGTACGCCTGACATGTATCTCCCGAAAAAGTTATTTCAACACCAAACATACCAAAGTCTTTCATAATTTGTTCAGCCGTTTCTTTAACAATATCTGCTCGATCGAGGTGATTTGAAACATTACTATTATTTACTTGCGGGAATTCCATAATTAATTTTACCCAAAGCTACCGTAAAAATCTTTTTTGGCAAATTTTATTAATTTCCAATATGACATAAAACAGTTTCCCGGAAATCAATCTCCATAATATATATTTTTAAACCATGGAAACAGATAAAAGAAAAGCTCATTGGGAAAATGTTTATCGGACCAAAGACACTAAAAAAGTAAACTGGTACCAATCCGTACCAGAAACTTCGTTACGTTTAATTGAGAAATTAGATTTGTCTGCATCAACAAAAATTATTGATACCGGAAACGGAAATAGCAATTTGCCAGACTTTTTACTCGAAAAAGGATTTACCGATATTACACTGGTCGATATTTCGGAAGAAGCATTGGAAGCCGCTAAAAACAGATTGGGCGAAAAATCGAAACAAATAACCTGGCTTGCTGCCGATGTAGCAAATTTTACCCCACCAAAAAAATATGATCTCTGGCACGACCGGGCCGTATTTCATTTTCTTTTAGATGAAAAGGATGTTCAAAATTATGTTAAAACTGCTTCAGAAAACATCGTGCAAGGTGGCTTTTTAATTATAAGTACTTTCTCGAACAACGGACCCGACGAGTGTAGCGGGCTAAAAGTTCAGCAATATTCAGAAAAGGAACTTACAAAAAAATTCAATAAGACTTTTAAAAAATTAGAATGTTTTGCCGAAAACCATATAACACCTTCCGGAGGACGCCAGAACTTTTTATTCTGCGTTTTTCAGAAATTATAATTAAATGTCGTTTAGTTAAGACCCGAATTAAGATAACCTGAGTATGAAGCACCCTTCGACTACGCTGCCAATGGCAGATTTTTTATATAGATCCTGAAACAAGTTCAGAGTGACGTTCTTAACTTACTTTTGCACTAAAATATTTAGTCGTCATGCTGAACTTGTTTCAGCATCTCTGTCATTATCTCATTATGCCTAATTAAATTAGGTGAACTCCCAGGGTGACAGTCAGACTGAGCGTAGTCGAAGGGTGGTTTCACTAACTAAACGACATTAAATTATAAAAAAAATCCAAACAATTATTCTTACATTTACTGTTCATAAAACATAAAATTACAAATCATGAAAAATCTGTTAGTATCACTTTTATTCTTAATATTTTCTTTTGTTTTAGCTGCACAAACTACAATTGCACCGAGCGAATTTTCAAATCCCACAATAAGCGTTGGCGTTGTTGTGGCTGATCTTGAAAAATCGATCGATTTTTATACCAAGGTAATTGGTATGTCTAAAACAGGCGAATTCAGCGTCGATGGCGATAAATCGAAAGAATTGGGCTTAACCGACGGGCGGTCGATCGACGTAACCATTTTAAAACTTGAAGACAGCGAAAATTCTACTGAATGGAAATTGATGAGTTTTGGTGAAAAAGCTAATCACCCAAAACAAAAATACATGCACGACGATAATGGAATGCAGTACATTACCATTTTTGTACATCATTTAAACCCTTTTATTGAAAGAGCTAAAAAAAACAATATAAAAATTTTAAGTGACAAACCTTCGAGCCTTGGCGATGGAAATTTCTTTATTCTTGTTCAGGATCCAGACGGAACCTTTATTGAATTGATTGGACCAAAGTAAACAAAACGATGGAAGCGGAATTTGATAAAGAGGAGAAGACAAAAAGGTTTTTAAAAATTACGTGAAATTTCAGTTTTGTTTTTTTATTGAGCGGTAAAAAATCAGTGCAACAAAAATTGATTTCTCATCGCAGAATTTTTTGTTAATTATTGATTCTAAATAAACATTTTAAAATTCCTCTTAATATTTAATTCCCAATTAGTTAAAAGAAGTTATTATTTTGAAAAATTAAAAAACAAATTGCGAATCAGTTTTTTTATTATTTTCGAACAAAATTTAAATACGTTCGAAACGTTAGAGAATAAATTCAAAATATGATAAAATCAAAAAGAAATAAAGCAGTGTACAGGTCTTTGACGGTTGGCGAAGAAATATTTAACAGCATTACGCACGGTGTTGGAACATTGTTAAGTATTGCAGCATTAGTTTTGTTGGTTGTTTTTGCAGCAATTAAAGGCGATGCCTGGCATGTAGTTAGCTTTACTATTTTTGGAAGTACCATGGTTCTTTTGTACTTGTCATCTACTTTGTACCACAGTTTTACAAAAGCAAAAGTTAAAAACCTTTTTGCGCGGTTCGACCATGCTGCCATTTTTTTGCTGATTGCCGGAACTTACACACCTTATCTTTTAACTGCACTTCGTGGTGCTTTTGGATGGACTTTATTTGGAATTATCTGGGGAGTGGCAATCGCCGGAGTAGTTATCCGCTCCATCTATTTAACTAAATTCCGAAAATTAATGGTAGGATTATATCTTGCAATGGGTTGGATGTTTGTTGTTGCAATTGGACCAATGATGAAGAATCTACCAGGAATTAGTGTTGTTTTTCTTGTTTTAGGGGGTGTTTTTTATTCACTTGGCGTAATATTTTATGCCTGGAGAAATTTAAAATACGGCCACGGCATCTGGCACCTGTTTGTTTTAGGAGGCAGTATTATGCATTTCTTTTCGGTATTATATAGTTTGAATTAAGCTTCAATTTAATTTCTCAAATTTCGAATAAGCTTTTTCCCAATCTAATTTTGGAGAAGGATAATACTCAATTACATCAAACGAGTTTTTAACCACTTTCCTTATTTCGTTTAATGATTCGACCACTCCCGCAGCTTTGGCCTGCATCATAATATTACCAATTGCCGTTGCTTCTGTCGGGCCTGCCAAAACAGGAATTCCAATTGCGTTTGCAGTCAATTGATTCATTACCTTGTTATGTGCGCCCCCCCCAATAATATGAAGTTTTTCAATCTTTCTACCAGTTATCGACTCAATTTGTTTTAGTGTGAATTTGTATTTCAACACCAAACTATCGTAAATACATCGGGCAATTTCGCCTTTTGATCCCGGGACTATTTGACCCGTTTGTTTACAAAAATCCTGAATGGCCTTTGGCATATTTCCCGGATTCAGAAAAGATGGATCATCAGGATTTATTAAACTTTTGAATGGCTCCTCGGTATCACTTAAATCAACAATTTCCTGCCAGCTAAGTACATTTTCATTGTCCCAAATACGTTTACATTCCTGAATAAGCCACATTCCCATAATATTTTTCAGAAAACGTGTGGTTCCTTCCACCCCACCCTCGTTGGTAAAATTCATTTCCAAACTTTTATCAGAAACAAGCGGAACCGGGCTTTCGATTCCTAAAAGCGACCATGTTCCGGAACTTAAAAATGCCCAATTATCGCCATCGGCAGGAACCGATACAATTGCAGAAGCCGTATCGTGAGATGCCACGGCTACACACGGAACCTGGCTGCTACCTGTCTCTTCCGAAACTTCAGGAAGCAAGTTTCCGATAGTTGTCCCGGGTTGAATTATTTCTCCCATAAGTTTTTTAGGAATACCGGCAACATCAAAAAGTTTTTGTTCCCAAAGTGGCAAGCCCGGTTTTAATAATTGCGAAGTACTGGCAATAGTATATTCGTTTTTCATTTTACCTGTAAACAGAAAGTTCAAAGTATCGGGAGTAAAAAGCAGATTGGCTGCAATTTTCAAACCTGAAAAATTTTCTTCTACCGAAGAAAAAAGCTGAAACAAAGTATTAAATTGTAAAAACTGAATTCCGGTTAAAAAATAAGTTTCCTTTTTAGATAACAACTTAAAAAACTCATTAATCGAATTATCGGTCCGGTGATCGCGATAAGCAAAAGGTAAACCAATTAGTTTTTTGTCGCCGCTAATTAACGAATAATCAACTCCCCAGGTATCAATACCAATGGTATCGGGTTGAATTTTATATTCTGAGATACACTTTTTTAGACCCAATTTAAGTTCATCGAACAAACTGTAAATATTCCAAAAATAGTTTCCATGCAAACGTGTCATTTGGTTTGTAAACCGATGGATTTCAGTCAATTCTACTTTCTCGTTTTTTATCGTCCCTAAAATTGCCCTTCCACTTGAGGCTCCAATATCGAAAGCTAAAAAGCTATTTGTGTTCATCTTTTGATTTCATTTTTAAGCAAGGTCCAAATTAATATAAATCAGTTAAAAAACATATCTTATCTTTTTCTTAAAATTATTCTAACCTGAATTATTCATGAGTTTTTCGTTATGAGAATTCAAAATGCACAGAATAAAGGGAAGCGCAGAGTTGAGCCTCGCAGAAATAGCCTTAGCTATTTTGAGAAGCGAGAATCGAGCATTCTCTTTATTCAAAGCAGTTTGATTTCGGAATAGATAAATTTATGAATAGTTCAGGCTAATTGCCATCAATAATAATTTTCAATAACCAATTCTAAATTGTAACTTCCAGTTGAATTTCTGAAATTTTTGTTCGACTTTTGTTTAATAAATTATAAATAATCTAACATAGAAAATTTACAACATGAAAACACTTTTAAAAATTTGTTTCATTGCTTTCCTTTCAGTTGTTTTAATTCAGCCGGTGCAAGGACAAAAATTGCTAAACAAGCTTAAACAGCGCGTTGAAAAAAAACTTGACGAGAAAGCCAAAGAAAAAGCTGAAGAGAAGATTGATGAGAAGATTGATGAAGAACTGGACAAGGCCAGCCAGAACGAAAAAGAGGAACCTGCGGACGAAAACGACAACAGCGGTGAGGAAAAAATGCAGCAGAAAATGCAGGGGCTGTTAAAAGGATTGGGATTAAACAGCGAGCCGGTACCGATAGAAGATAGTTATCAGTTCGACCATTTGATACAAATGCACATTGAATCGTTTGACTCAGGTGGAAGTAAAACCAGCGAAGGCGAATTTATAACTCATTTCAACCCAAAAACAAAAAGTATGGCTTATCAGGTCGTATCAGGAGACATGGCTCAAAAAGGGCAAGGAATGTTTATTATCGATGTGGAAAACCAAGCCACTTTAATTTTAGGTGAAGAAAAAGGCGAAAAAACGGGAATTGTTTATGGAATGAACAGTTTTTTTGAGTCGATGGGAGAAGCGTACGAGGAAGATGATTTTGATTTTGATGAATCGCCAGACACCTACCTTGCAAACCCGAACGTTTCTAAAACAGGCAAAACAAAAAATATTGCCGGTTACAAATGCGAGGAATATGTATATAAAGATGAAAATGGAACCGCTCATTACTGGATCACAAAAGATTTAAAAATTAGTTCTCAGGATTATTTCAGCACAATTTTCAAAACAAGTTCGTATTCAAGTGGAATGGGTTGGGGTTACATGATGGAAGCAACAAGTATTGATAACGAAAGCGGAGAAAAATCGATGATGAGTGTTACTAAAGTGGATACCAATTCGAATGTACAATTCTCGATAGGTGATTATCAGATTACTAATCTTGGTTCGTTCCAAATGCCGGTGGAAGAATAATTTTTTCAATTTTATAAAAATTGCAAAATGCAAAAAATAATAAAGTTCAGAGTAATAATGTAAATGAATATTCATCATAAATAAATTTTATAATCGAATAAATATGGAATCAAACGTAAGTAACCGAAACACAAAAAATGAGATTTTGAAAGCATACGACGAACTCCTTAAAAAAGTGGAGGATGGAAAAACAGAAGAGCCTAAAAAAGTACAGGAAATGCAAAAAAAGGTAGCCCAGGTAAAAAAAGCCGAAAGCCTTGGCCACGAAACCATAGTAAAAGGAATCTCAGAATTAAAGGTTGGCCTTTCATCTTCGCTCGACCAATTGGGTGAAAAATTTGTTTCTGAATTCAAAAAATTTGAAGATTTACAGGAAGCAATAAATACAGAGAAACAAAACCTCGAAGACCTCTACCAATTATCAGCCAGTACAGATTCACTTTCGGTAATGTTGCTTGCACAAAAAGAAAAACGTGAAGAATTTGAACAGGATTTAGATAGCCGCAAAACAGAATCTGACGATAAAATAAGCTCAGAAAAAGAACGGTTCGAAACCGAAATGGCTGAAAAAAAAGCCACATGGAAAAAGGAACAGGAAGATTTTAAACAAAATCAAAAGGAAGAAATAGAAGAGACAAAAAAGAACCGTAAACGTGATGATGAAGAATATCAATACACCTTAAAAACGACACGCAAAAAAGAATCTGACTTGTACGAAGAGAAAAAAGCAAAACTGGAAAAAGAACTTATCGAGAAAAAAACAACTTTCGAAAAAGAATTTGCCGAACGCGAATCTCACATCAAGCAGGCCGAAAGTGAATTAAAAGAATTAAGATCAAAAAATGATGCTTTCCCTACCGAGCTGGAAAAGGCTGTAAAAGATGTAATAAAAGTAACTACCGAGAAACTGGAGACGTCATTCCGTTTCGAAAAAGAATTAAAGGAAAAAGAAACATCGGGTGAGCTTAGGTTAAAAGATCAAATTATTGATACTTTAAAAGCTAAAATAAAAGACATGGAAACAACCGTAAAAGAATTTTCCCAAAAATCGGTAGCTGCCGAAACCAGTGTTAAAGACATTGCAATGAAAGCCATTGAAAGTTCATCGAAACCATATTTTATTGAAAAAAACAAAGAAGCTCAAAATAAAGACTAAATCTATTTTCGTTAAACTTTATGCAAAACAAAAAATTCTCACCCAAAAAATATCTAAAGGAAAAAGGCAGATCTTTACCAATAGAAAAATGCTTTATCTCAGAGAAATATTCCGAAAAAGGGTTAACCATGTGCCTGATAATAAAAAAGCAGCCTGGCGGTAAATTTACTTTTGCAAATATTTTAGTCGATCGGCTATGCCTTGGTGTAAAAAACTCAATGGCGAATTGTAATAATACCCAGATTGAAATAGACGAACTAATAGAAAAAATGGAGCAAAATGGCCCTTGCGTTGAGGTATCACCTACTTACTTACATAACCTTGTTTACGGAGCAATAGATTTTGCCAGCGAATTAGGATTTAATCCCCCAAAAGATTTTTACATAACAGAATATGTACTCGATCCTGATTTCGTAGATGATGGGATTGACGAAATTGAAATGGGATGGGACGGAAAACCTTTATATATTGAAGGTCCCTACGACAATTCCCAAAATATTTTTAATACCCTAAATAAAAGTGTTGGACAGGGGGGATATGAATTTATAGCCTTAGGGTAATTGATATAAATTTGTCAACAGTCTCTAAAATATCTTCAATAAAAACATAAGAATGGAACGCTAAATTCAACAATTACTTGAAGACATCCAAAAGGCCACATGGAATATAAATCCACCACATGATTTATGGGAATATTCCGATCCTGATGATGAGGTTGAACTTGAAGATATGTCGCATGTAGAAAAATATCTTTATGGCGATCCAGAAGAAATCTCAACCATTACCAGAATTGGCTGCGAATTATTGCCACCTCCGGAAAAGTTGACAACTGACCAGCAGGAACTTCTCGCTTCCAAATTGGAAAACCTTTTGCAACTATTTCACTTTTATCTCGATTTTCCACAAAACTATCCGGTTCATTTACGTTACCCATTCATCAGAAATTTCTGGAACGAAAAACATGTGTCCTTGTCGTTTGGCGAAAGCCACATCGAATTTTGCGATTTTGAAGAAGAAAATTGTCCTTTCCCGGGTTATTGTAAAACTTGCCAGGAAATTGCCGAACAAATAAAATATGATGAGGAAATTGAAAAACGAAACCGGGGAAACAATCTATCGGATGAAGAAGACCTTCCATTTTAATGTCCTTATTTTTACTTAAAAAACCGAATGAAAAAACAAGAATTACTTGACAAAATCCTACAAATAATTTATACAGTTAAAGAAGACAAAATCAAACTTCAGCAAATTCTTCAGTTTTTCAGGGATAAAATTTATGAGGAACAGGAAGAAATTGATCTACCTGAGAAATATAAAAAAGTAGTGTCCGAAATCGCCGATTCTATTGATGCAGGTTTTATTTGTTATCTAAACCCAGACACTCTGGAAGTTGAGGAAATTCCCGAAAAAATGATAAACCACCCCTATGAATTTGAAGCTTTAACAGGGGGAACATTCGAGGATTGGGATTTAAAACACGACGATTGGAAATCGTGCATAACTATTGAACCTCTGGAATCGCATGAATCTTTTCAAATTATGGAACAATTTGCAAATAAAATGGATGATATAAACTTCAGGGAGCAATTGATAAATATCTTAAACCGTAAAAGGCCTTTCGCAAATTTCAAAGCCATTATCGAAAACTCACACCACCGACAAAACTGGTTCGATTTTAAAACCCGTCGTTTAGAAAACCATGTAAAAGAACTGTTGTTAAATGAGCTAGGATAACAACAGGAAATCTATTCTGAAGGGAATGGCGGATTTTACGGTGACTTGGTACAACAAATGACCAGAATCAGTTTCTGTCCGGAATTCGTATTTACTGCAAAATCCATCAAGCCGAAGATTGGGAAGAAAACCAATTCTGTTTGATAAACCGCCATGAATACAAAACAAACGTTATTTGCTGGTCATTCGAAAAAATTTATTTTTCCAAAACAAAAAACTACATATTAATCAAAAACTCAGCACTCGGTTCAAAAGTATCCGGGTCCATTTCAACAAAAAAGTTTTCCACACCTCCAACTTTAGCCGCTTTAAAAAAATCTTCCCAATCAACAATTCCCTGGCCAATTGGTACTTGTTTTTCTTTTTCAACTGACCAATCGGCAAGGTGAGCTGAAATAAAACGCCCCGGATAATTACGGAAATAATCGGCTGCTTTGTAACCAACATTTACAACTGCCACCTGAAACTGCATTTTTACAAGATCCGGATCGAACTGATCAAGAAGTGCATCATAAATTAATTCATCGCCCCTCTTTTCAAACTCACCGTGGTGGTTATGAAAAACCATCTGGATTCCGGCAGTTTTTGTTTTTGCCCCAATTTCGTTTAACTCATCAGCAGCCTTTCTGAATTCGTCAACCGAGGCATCTTTTCCTAGTCCGAAACTGGCTGCCACAATTTGGGTGATTCCCATTTGCTGAGACCATTCAATCCGGTTATCCAAACTCTCTCGTAATTCTCCCATTCCATAATGCGAACTTCTACAAATTAGCCCATTATCTTCAATAATTTTTCTCATTTCGGTTCCACTCATTTTATTTAGCGGTTCGAAACCAGCGCGTGAATACCCAAGTGGCGAGCACATTTCAACTTCTTTATATCCAAACCCGGCCATCATTTTTAAAGTCCCGGGGAAATCGGCAACTAATTTTTGACGGATGGTCCACACCTGAAATCCAAATGATTTTAGGGCATTTGAACAAGACGTTAATCCAAATGGAAATTGACTTAACAAAGCAACTGAGCCTAATGCGGCACCTGATGTTTTTAGGAAATTTCTACGGGTAGTTTTCATATTTTTTAGATTTAATCGGAAGACCGAAGTAGGAATTACTTTCTTTCAAAATTAATTATCAGAATTCCGGTTTTGATTTTTTAATTTATACTCTTATGTTTTAAACTTTTTATACTTCATCCAAACTCCAGCCTTTTCGATAATCACGTGTTAAATACTTATTTGCTTCAATAACATTTGTAATTTTTCGGTTTGAAGCATCATATTTCAGGTTTTTACCTGAACGAAGGGCAGTTGCATACAAATTCACTGCTTCAGTTATTGGCCATGCATTTCGGAAACTACCCTCCAGTTGTTCTCCTTTTTTCACCCCTTCAACAAACCGTTGAATCCCCGAAACACGTTCGTATTTTACATTTTTATTTAGTTCACCTGCCAATTTTTTATTTCCTGAAAGAACAAACGGATCTTTCAACATAAAATCAGATGACATAATTATTCCCTCATCACCCACGAACATCATTCCTTCAAGGGGTAGTTCTTTGTCCTGTTCATAAAACTCAGATGGAACTGCCGGACGAACTCCACCGTCATACCAGATTAAATCAACGGCTGGCCTTGTATTATTTGCCGGATATTTAAACCTCACTGAACTTGCAAAAGGAAACGAATAATCGTTGTTTACCCTAAATGCTGTGGCGTTGTCGCGCAATCCACAAACGTGGCTTCTGTTGGGCTCAATTATCGTTGGGTTCTCCAGTTGCAAAGCTTTAAAAACACTCCACAAACTGTAATGCCCCATGTCGGCCATTGCACCGCCGCCAAAGTCGTACCAGCCCCTAAAAACCATATTTGTATAATTAGGATGATACGGACGATTTTCTTCCGGGCCTAACCACAAATCCCAATCAAAGCCTTTTGGCAAAGCTGGTGTTTCAATTGGTTTGTTTGCATATTGCGGCCAAACCGGTCGGTTCGACCAATTGTGAACTTCTTTTAATGGACCAATTACCCCACCGTTTACCCAGGCCATAATTTGATCCATCGAACCATTTGATTCCCAGGGAATAAGATGAGTAATTACATTCGTTTTTTTGGCCATTTCAATTACATTAAAACCTTCTTCCAAACGGTTTGCAATTGGTTTATGCATTGTTGTATGAATGCCTTTTTTTATTGCTGAAGCAGCCATTACCCCGTGTAAATGGTCTGTGGCCATAATTTTTACTGCATCGATGTCTTTTTCCTTTTCAAACATTTCGCGGAAATCAGTGTAGGCAGTGCAACCCTTATATTTCCCATTTTGATTTGATTTTGCATAAAATGCTTCAACAACTTCTTTTCCGTTGTTTAAACCACCCGGAATTTTTCCATCGCCTCCAGTAATCCAGTTTGGATTATCAATTGTTTTTCGAAGGCTGTTTAAAAGTCCTTTTGGACTCCAGTCAAAATAACCGCTTGCATATTTTTGAGGATCACAAACTGCAGTAATTTTTGCTTCGGGGATTTCAAGTAAATCAGGCATTTCGCGCAAACCCTGAGTCCCGCAACCAATGTACGCAATATTAATTTTATCACTTGGGGGAATGTAATCAACCCCACCCAGAACTTGTCGTGGAACTACTGTTATTCCTACAAGTGCAGAAGACACACCACCAATAAATTTTCTACGATTTAAGTGAGATTTTTCGGACTTCATAATTACAGATTTAGTTTTGTTTCGATGATATTGGTAAAGTTAGTTTTTAGCTTTTTATTAATCAAACATTCATCTGAAAAAAACCTACTGATTTGTTACTCTTATCAAGACATCAAAAAACTAAATCGTTAGTTATCAATCTGTCTTGTCCCGATTTTTGTACAAAAAAAAACAAAATCCCGCCAAAACTACCGACATTTACAACATCCAACCCCATGCCAAAATGTGGGGTCATTGACAATCAGCACATTAGAACTACTGAGCAGTTACACTGATTTTATCGGAGTCTTTTTCACAAAATTTAGAGACTATTTAAAAATTCATTCACAAATTCTCTATAGTACCAATTTGAAAATTAAAAGAACTATTTAATTTCTTTTGAATAATATCCATTAATACCGTCATTTAATTCACACCAAATTGAAAATTGTAAAGGCCTTCTGTTGTTGGGAAAATGTGTTCCGTTATGATGCTTAAACTCAACCTTCCAAATTGTATAAGTTTCCCCTGCTTTTAAATTATAGTTTCTGAGTTTATAATATGAGTCTATTGCAATATCCGCATGAACAAAATCTATTGTGTCAATATTGGTAATTACAGACTTACTTTCATCGTAAATAACTGAAGCATTCAATTCAACAATCGATTTTTTGTTATCTTTTTTGAAAACTAAAATAGCCATAACAGAAATAATCAGGACCAATGTTATTCTGTAGATGTTCCTTCGTTTCATAAATACAATACTACACTAATATTTTCCAATAGCAAATACCCTCCCTATTTTTTAAATCCAATAATGTAGAAAGAAATATTATTATTATTTTCTGCTTCCAGCCACCGCCTAATTTCCTTTTTCATTTCCTCACTGAAAACTGCAACTGTTTACTTTTTTTTCATTTCCTCACTGAAAACTGAGACTGCCACTGAAAACTACCTACTCTTCTTTTTTCGCCTCTTCCCAAATTACATTCATTTCAGCCAAACTCATATCATGCAGACTTTTGCCCTTTAACATGGTTTCGCTTTCCAGATAATTAAAACGTTTAATAAATTTCAAATTTGTACGTTCCAAAGCAGCTTCAGGATCAACTCCATACAATCGGGCTGCGTTTACCATTGCAAAAAACAGGTCGCCAAATTCGGCTTCAATTTTATCTTTATCAACCTGGTTAATTTCGTGGCTTAATTCGTCCACTTCTTCTTTTACTTTATCCCAAACCTGTTCTTTGTATTCCCAATCGAAACCAACCCCACTAACTTTTTCCTGAACCCGGTTTGCTTTTACAAGTGCCGGCATTGCAGCCGGAACACCTTCCAAAACTCTCCGGTTTCCTCCTTTTTCTTTCAACTTCAGGGCTTCCCAGTTTTCCTCAACTTTTTTTGGCGAACCGTCAACATCAACATCTCCAAAAACATGCGGATGGCGATAAATCAGCTTTTTATTAATTCCTTCCAAAACATCGGCCATATCAAATTCACCTTTTTCGTCGCCAATTTTTGCATAGAAAACAATGTGAAGCATTAAATCGCCCAACTCCTTTTTAATCTCCTGCAAATCGTTTTTCAAAATTGCATCGCCCAATTCATAGGTTTCTTCAATGGTTAATTTTCGTAACGACTCCAATGTCTGCTTCATATCCCATGGACATTTCGCACGGAGTTCGTCCATTATTTCAAGTAGCTCTTTAAAAGCGTCAAGTTTCCTTTGCATCAAATGTATTTTATTGAATTTTTTTCGAAATTAACGATTCCAAAATATTTTATAGAAAAACATAAAACAAAGTTATCCACACGTAAATTCAAATAATTTTATATTTTTAAAGAGCTTTTCAAAATAATAAAAACTATAATTATGATTTTAGGTGTATCTGCTTGGACAGGAAATAAAATTGGGATGAAAGAATCTCATGTAAGAATAGGTTTTGTAGTAGCCTTTTTATTAGCAGGGCTTGGTTTAGGATTGTATTTGATTCTTTGGATTGTAAAACTACTTTCAAAATAAGGCCTTCAAATTTCTACGTTTGTTTTATTGTTATTTAAATCTTACTTCAATTTTACCTTTGTAAAAGTTTCATTTTCGTGAATTTCTTTCCAATTCCGAATTCAATATTGGTTAATTTATTTCGTAAATTTGAGCCGTAAAACACTTAAAAATTAGCATTGGATAAACAAATATTATTAGAAGGAATTGACCCGTTAGAATTTTTCGGAATAAACAATTCAAAATTAGATCTTATAAAAAAACTTTTCCCTAAGATTAAAATTACCGGACGAGGAAATTCCCTTTATATTCAAGGCGAACCAAATGAAATAATATTATTCGAAAAGAAATTCGCACTTATTCTCGACCATTTTTTTCAATTTAATATTTTAACTGAACAAACTATTCAAGAAATTTTAGCTTCAGGTATTTCTTCGATGGAAGAAAATGGGAACGGCGATAAAGACATTATCGTTTTTGGGAATAATGGAAAACCAATTCGGGGCAGAACTCCAAATCAACGACGGCTATTTGAAGAGAGTTTTAAAAATGATTTAATTTTTGCAATTGGTCCGGCGGGAACCGGGAAAACTTACACGGCAATTGCTTTGGCGGTAAAAGCACTTAAAAATAAAGAAATAAAAAAAATTATTTTGAGTCGTCCGGCAGTGGAAGCAGGAGAAAACCTTGGATTTCTGCCCGGAGATTTAAAAGAAAAAATAGACCCTTATTTGCAGCCGCTTTACGACGCTTTGCAAGACATGATTCCTCCGAAAAAATTAGAAGAATTTATGAAAGACGGAACCATACAAATTGCACCGCTGGCATTTATGCGTGGGCGAACTTTAAGTAATGCATTTGTAATTCTCGACGAAGCGCAAAACACTACGGTAAACCAACTTAAAATGTTTTTAACTAGAATGGGACTCAATGCAAAATTTGTGGTAACGGGTGACGTTACCCAAATTGATTTACCAAAACGAAGTAATTCAGGATTATTACATGCAATGAAAATTCTGGAGAAAATAAAATCGATTTCAATAATACAATTTGATAAAAGAGATATTGTAAGACACCGGTTGGTTCGTGATATTGTGGATGCCTACGAAAAAAGTAAGGATTAAGAAAGTAGGCAGTCGCAGTGAGGAAAATAAGTAAACAGTCGCAGTCGCAGTTTTCAGTAAAGAATAGAAAAAGTAAACAGTCGCAGTTACAGTTGCAGTAAAGAATAAATAATAATTCATAAAAATAAATACCATGAGTAAGGCATTAACAAAAACTGAATTCAATTTTCCGGGACAAAAAAGTTTGTACAAAGGGAAAGTTCGCGACGTTTATAACATTAACGACGATTTTCTGGTGATGGTAGTTTCCGACCGTATTTCGGCTTTCGATGTGGTTTTACCAAAAGGAATTCCTTTTAAGGGACAGGTTTTAAACCAGATTGCAGAGAAATTTCTGGATGCTACTTCCGACATAGTTCCCAACTGGAAAATTGCTGTGCCAGACCCAAATGTTACTGTTGGTCACATGTGCGAAGGATACAAAGTTGAAATGGTAATTCGGGGTTATTTAACCGGGCACGCCTGGCGCGAATACCGAGATGGAAAACGCACTTTGTGCGGAGTTGCAATGCCTGAAGGAATGATCGAAAACCAGAAATTCCCCGAGCCAATTTTGACCCCAACTACAAAAGCAGATGTTGGTCACGACGAAGATATTTCACGCGAAGATATTATTGCACAAGGTTTGGTTGATAAAACCGAATACGAAATGCTGGAAGATTACACCCGCAAATTGTTTCAACGCGGAACTGAAATTGCAGCTGAGATGGGATTAATTTTGGTTGATACAAAATATGAGTTTGGTAAAAAAGATGGTAAAATTTATCTCATCGACGAAATTCACACACCAGATTCATCGCGCTACTTTTATGCCGACGGTTATCAGGAAAGACAGGAGGCAGGTGAAAAGCAAAAACAACTTTCGAAAGAATTTGTACGTCAGTGGTTAATTCAAAATGGTTTTCAGGGAAAAGAAGGACAAATAATTCCTGAAATGAACGAAGAATTTGTTGGCTCAGTTTCTGACCGTTACATCGAGCTTTTTGAAAACATAACCGGTGATACTTTTGAAAAATCGGATGCTTCAAAAATTCAATCCAGAATCGAAAATGCAGTAAATGAGTTTTTAAAGAATCATAAATAAACTCGAATTTATAGAAACCCAAATTTACTTTGTTGTATCACAAAATTATTTTAGTGCAATCAACAATTAAAAAGAACAATGCTGATTATGAAGAGAATGAAACGTACCGGATTTTCAAAATTCTCCACAAGAATTAATCTGTTAATTATAATTATATTGCTGGCAAATAATTCTTTATTTGCGCAAAACAGCATAAAGGAACTGGATAGTATTGCTTCATTCAGCTTTTCAATAATGAGTGACAACAAGGGATTTTCAATTGAGAACCCGCACATGTTTAACTGTAATAAGTGGATTAAAGAAGCGGGGGACAGCTTTATTCTTGGTCTGGGCGATCATGTAAAAGATAACATCGAAAACCCGTTTTTAGACTTACTGAAAAATGACAGTTTGTGGCATAATCATTTTTATCCCAACGTTGCGGATGGTGAAAACGAATATTGGGGTAGAGATCAGGGGGATTGGGGAGCCGGTTCACCCATTTTAGATTATGTCGGTTTATCAGAAAGAAAGAATGTAAAATTAAGAGAAAACAAATGCGAGTACTACGCAATTGAGGAACACGATGGTATAAAAGTTCACATTATTCAATTGCATTATTCCGATAATCCGCTTGATCCTTTAATTGCATTTAACGAAAGTTCAAGAGAATTTTTAATGGATGAATTGAATGGAATACACAAATCGGTTGATAAAGATATTATAGTTGTTCTTGCTCATACTGGTGCCTGGGTTAATCAGCTTAGCGAAGAGAGGAAGTTGAAGTTGATGAACAAAGCCGATTTAATTTTAGGTGCAACTACTCACCATTTTCAACGGTACCATTTTTTAGGAGCGGATGTTGACACGGGTGCAATTGCCTTGAATACAGGTGCTGTTGGTAATAGTTTTGATAGTGGATTTTTACAAATTCATGTATTAAAAAACCCAACCAGAATGATTGTGCAATATCAACACACTCAAAATGAATCGAGGATGTTAAATGAAAAAGGATTTGCATTTGAGAAAGTTATAAACGGAAAAATAAGAGTATTGGATTTGAATCTGATTAACATGCAAATCTCAAAATAAGTTGCTTTATCTGCTATATCAAACCAGAATTTTATCCATTTTTAAAGTATCCCTTTTTAAAATCAATCATTTTTTATTTCTTCGTGAAATGAGAATAAAACTATTACTACTAATTTTTACGATTTTAACTTCCTTTTCCATATCTGCGCAAGATGAATTTACTCTTGTAAAAGAAGGAGAAAAAGCACCTAATTTTTCTTATGAACTGCAAAATGGAAGCACCAAACAACTTTCTGATTTAAAAGGGAAAGTAGTTTGGATTAACTTTTTTGCAACCTGGTGCGGCCCTTGCAGAAAAGAACTTCCGTATTTGCAGAAAGAGGTTTACGAAAAATACATGGATAAAGAAAATTTCGAATTATTTATTTTTGGCCGTGAACACAGTTGGGAAGAAGTTACAAAGTTTAAAACCGACAACAATTACATAATGCCGTTTTATCCGGACTTGAAAAGAGAGATTTTTTCGAAATATGCAAAACAAAATATTCCGCGTAATTTTATCATCGATCAAGAAGGGAATATTGCAGTCGCTTCAATCGGATTTAAAGAAGAAGAGTTTAAAAAGATAGTTGATAAAGTGGAAGAAATATTGAAACTGGATTTTTAAATGAATAATTTCTGGCAAGAGTTTAAAAGCCCGGTTTTTTCGCTGGCGCCAATGGAAGATGTCACCGACACAGTTTTTCGTGAAATTGTAATGGGAATTTCAACACCGGGTAATTTAAATGTAGTTTTTACCGAATTCACTTCAGTTGAAGGAATGAACCATCCGGTTGGTCGTGAACGGGTTTCAGAACGGTTGATAGTAAATGATTCGG
>Ga0209249_1000434_pt1 | contig 51818 bp, 43 predicted proteins | sample SaaInlV_200m_DNA_4_FD_184653 | JGI IMG/M metagenome (GOLD analysis project Ga0209249, IMG submission 184653) | Marine microbial communities from expanding oxygen minimum zones in the Saanich Inlet - SI037_S3LV_200m_DNA (SPAdes) (version 2) | ecosystem: Environmental > Aquatic > Marine >...
CCATTACTAATAAATAATGCAGTGCTTTATACTACAGGTGGAGAAAAAAATACTTTGGTGGCACTCGATAAAAACGATGGTTCGTTGATTTGGAAAACAAAAAGTTTAGGCGGTGGAAAATCTTATGCATCACCGGTTTTGATACATCATAATGGTCAGGATTTTATAATTGCTCAAACATCAGAGAATATAATTTCGATTCATCCCGAAACCGGCGAAATTATGTGGAGTTACAATTTAATTCAGTATCATTTACACAAATCTGGGGTTGGCGCGCAAACAAATCCTCCTATTTATTATAAAAACGAATTATTTGCAACAAGTGGTTACAATCATCCCGGAATAAAATTCGCACTTTCTGATGATGGCAGATCGGTGGAAGTGAAATGGAAAAACGACACTATCGATACACACATTGGAGGTGTAGTTTTGGTTGAAGGAAATTTGTACGGTTCGAATTGGCAAAGTAATTCAAAAGGAAAATGGACAAGTGTAAATTGGGAAACCGGAAGAACCAATTGGGAAACGCAATGGGAAAATAAAGGTTCCATTATTTCTTCCGACGATTTACTTTATTTATATGAAGAGAAAAGAGGAAATATTGCTTTAGTAGAACCAACTTCCGATAGTTTAAAAATTATAAGTACTTTTAAGGTTGACCACGGAGCCGGTCCTCATTGGGCACACCCAGCCATTTACAACGGAAAACTTTTTGTAAGGCACGGCGATGTTTTAATGATTTATAATATTAAAGATGAATAGATTATGAGTTTTGAGACAAGAATCATGAAGCATAAAATATTGATATTTGGTTTTTTTATTGACCAAGATTGATGTCGATTGGTTAATATCTCATTACTTATTACTCACTACTTTGTACTAAAAATAAATGAATACAAAACGGATCATAAATATTTCTCTTATTGTAATTGGCCTGATTGGTTTAATTTTTATTTTTTGGTGGCTCAGTAAAGATCCTACCAGTAAATTAGTGATTAATGTTGAGGGAGCAGATAATCGGGGTGAAGGATTAGCTGCTGAAGATGTTGAAATTGGGGAGCATTTTGAACATTTTGCTACCGATTACGAAAAATTCACCGAAACATGGCCCCGTTTTAGAGGTAGCGATTTCGACAATATTTCAAAAAGCCCTGTTAAGATGATTGATAATTTTGGAACCGAAGGTCCAAAAATAATGTGGTCGGTTGAATTGGGTGAGGGGCACTCGGGTGCAGCGGTTTACGAAGGCTTGGTTTATATTCTGGATTACAGCGAGGAAGAACGTGCCGATAAATTACGGTGTTTTTCGCTGGCCGATGGAAAAGAAATGTGGAGCCGGGGTTATAGTTTAAGTGTAAAACGAAACCATGGAATGTCGCGGACAATTCCTGCGATTACTGAAGATTACATCGTTACAATCGGACCTAAAAGTCATGTCATGTGCCTCGATCGCGAAGACGGTGAGTTTCGCTGGGGCTTCGATGTTGTAAAAGAATATCAAACAGAAATACCATTTTGGTACACCGGGCAATGTCCGTTAATAGATAATAATACTGCAATTATAGCTGCCGGAGGAACAAAATTGATGGTTGCTATTGATTGTGATACGGGCGAAAAACTTTGGGAAACAGAGAATCCAAAGGGATGGAAAATGTCGCATTCTTCTGTTATGCCTTATACTTTTGGTGGGCGGAAAATGTATGTTTATAGTGCAATTGGCGCTTTATTTGGTGTCGCAGCCGATGGCGACGACGCTGGCCAGATACTTTGGGAGGAACCGGTCTGGAACCATTCAGTGGTTGCGCCATCGCCAATTTGTATGCCCGATGGTAAAATCTTTATGACAGCAGGATATGGAGCAGGAAGTATGATGTTGCAATTAAGCGAAAGCAATGGAAATTTTTCTGTTGAAATACTTTCAGAATATTTGCCAAAAGAAGGCCTGGCCTGCGAACAACAATCACCTGTTTATTGGAACGGTCATCTTTTTGGAATTATGCCTAAAGACGGAGGAACTATGCGAAATCAGTTTATTTGTGTCGATCCGGTTGATACTAAAAAGGTGGTTTGGTCGAGTGGAAAAGAAGCTCGTTTTGGATTGGGGCCTTATTTTATTGCCGACAATAAATTTTTTATTTTAAACGATAACGGAACACTTACAATATTACGTCCGAGTACCGAAAAATATATTCAATTGGAACAAGTGAATATTATTGAAAACGGGCACGATGCCTGGGCACCTTTCGCGGTTGCCAATGGTTTTTTGCTTTTAAGAGATTCTAAAACAATGGTTTGCATTGATATGAACGTTTAATATTTTTATTATGAAGAATAAAGGGATAATTATCTTTTTAATAATTCTTGCGGTAATTATTGTTGCAGTTATGGTTGGCGATTTCTTGTCCAGCCGTCCCGAAAAAAGTGGGGCAAATCCTTTTAAATATGATGTAGATCAGTTTAAAAATGTTGATGAGGAATTGATACTATACAAGGAAACAAAAAACTTTAAAATAGGTTTTGAGTCACCGGCAGGAATTTCAATATCCAATAATTTAATTTACCTCGCCGGCGATAGCAAAGTTTCGGTTATTGATTTTTCGGGGAAGTTGGTAAAAGAGTTCAATCTGGAAGGAACACCAAATAGCATCAAGGTAGGCAACGGGAAAATTTTTATTGCCTACGAAACATTTTTAACGATTTATGATCTGGAAGGAAATCTTTTAAATAAAATTGATGATTTTAATGAAAATTCATTTTTAAAATCGATAGCAGTAAAAGGAACTGAAATTTTTATTGCCGATGCAGGGCAAAGGTTAATTTACCGATTATCAGAAGAGGGTGTTGTTTTAGGGAATTTCGATGGAAAATCAAGTGATGAAGACTTTGGTTTTATCGTTCCAAGCCCTTACTTCGATTTGGCATTTAACGCCGAAGGCGACTTGTGGGTTGTTAATCCCGGAATGCACTCGTTTGAAAATTATACCGGGGAAGGGGACTTACGGACTTTCTGGAAAAATACCAGCATGGAAACTCCTGGGTTTAGTGGGTGTTGCAACCCTGCACATTTTACTTTTTTGCCAGATGGAAGTTTTGTTACCAGCGAAAAGGGAATGGTAAGAATTAAAATTTATAAACCTTCGGGTGAGTTTTTTGGTGTGGTTGCCGCACCAAATAAATTTGTTGCCGAGGGTCATGCACCCGAAGTTGCCGTTGATGACCTTGGTAATGTTTATGCCCTTGATTTTGATAAAAAATTATTGCGTGTATTTGAGTTGAAATAAATGACATTAATAGGTTGATAGATTTTTGGTTTGTAAGGATAAACTTCCGTCTTCCGACTTCTGTCATCTAACTTTTTAAAATATGAACCGAAAAGAATTTTTTAAAACAAGCATGCGACTTTTAATACTCGGAGGAATTACAACTTCTGCAGGCTATCTTATTTTAAATAAAAAAGTAACCGCCAACTGTTCGGTTTCTCCCACATGTGAAAACTGTGACAAATTTTCGAAATGCGGATTACCGCAAGCAGAGGAGGTGAAAAATGGAGAAAAATAAAACTAAAAACCGAAGGGAGTTTATTCAGGGCGGTGTTCGTCTTTCACTTTCACTTGCACTTGGAGGAATTAGTGGGATGGCTGTATCCAGCGCTATTAAAGATGATTACGTTTGGCAAATCGATCCGTTTTTATGTACACAATGTGGTAAATGTGCAACCGATTGTATAATGGCCCCTTCGGCTGTAAAATGTGTACACGCCTTCGATTTATGTGGTTATTGCGATTTGTGTGGTGGTTATTTAAAACCTGATGCAAATGAGCAAAGCACTGCAGCAGAAAATCAACTCTGCCCGACTGCGGCCATCGAACGAAAGTTTATAGAAGAACCTTATTTCGAATACCACATCGACGAAGACCTTTGTATGGGTTGTGGTAAATGTGTTGCAGGTTGTACATCATTTGGAAATGGTTCAATGCACTTGCAAATCGTACATGATATTTGCCTGAATTGCAACCAATGTTCTATTGCCCAGGTTTGTCCGTCGGATGCTATTTCCCGGGTAAAAGCTAGTGAAGCCTATAAAGTAAAAGGCGATTTTACAAATAAACCGGAAGTCTAAAAAGGAAATGGTTATAAATATTATGAAGAAACTTAAATATATATTCATTACTTTCTACTTTTTACTTTCTACTTTCTATTTATTCTCGCAGGAGCAACGTTTTCCAAAACCTGAGTTTGAAACAGGATATGAGCAACCCAGCACTATTACTCCTGAACCCCGTGCCCTGGCACTTGAATATTTCGATGTTTTAATTTTAATTATTGTGCTTTCGCTGGCTTCTTATTTTGCACTTAAAAAACGTTCGAGACAAGGAATTCTTTGGCTTTCAGTATTTACTTTATTATATTTTGGTTTTTATCGAAATGGATGCATCTGTTCTATCGGATCCATTCAAAATGTAGTGCAGTCGTTTTTCGATCCGGCTTATTCAATTTCAGTTACAGCTTTATTGTTTTTTATAATACCCCTTATATTTACCTTGTTTTTTGGCAGGACATTTTGTGGGGGGGCTTGCCCACTTGGTGCAATTCAGGATTTGATTGTAGTAAAGCCCATAAGTTTACCGAAATGGCTAAACAAGACTTTGGGTTTGATTCCATATATTTATCTGGCCCTCGCAGTACTTTTTGCAGCCACCGGAACCGATTATATAATTTGTCGTTACGATCCGTTTGTGGGTATTTTCCGAATGGACGCAAAATTTCACATGGTCGTGTTGGGTATCAGTTTTTTATTAATGGGCATGTTTGTGGCGCGACCGTATTGCAGGTTTCTTTGCCCTTACGGGGTATTGTTAAGTTGGATGTCGAGGTTTTCAAAGTGGCATCTTTCGATTACTCCCGCAGCATGCATTCAATGTAAACTTTGTACAAATTCATGTCCGTTCGATGCCATTGATTTTCCAACCAATGAAAAAGAAGTAATCAAATCGGGTTTAGGCCCAAAACGATTTATTACCTACGCAGTGATTATCCCGCTTTGGGTAGCAGCAGGAATTTTTGTTGGAGCAAAATCGCATACTTTTTTATCGAAGGCAAATCCTGATGTTTACCTTGCAGAATTGCTGATTTCGCAGCCTGAATTAAAAAATGATCCGGAGAATATAGATATTGAAACTTTCCTTGCTTCAGGAAAATCTATGGAAACTTTGGTTGAAGAGGCAGAAGCAATTCGTGCTGATTTTTATATTGGTAGTATGATTGCCGGAGGGTTTATCGGATTGGTAATTGGATTTACATTGCTGAATACAGTAGTTTTCAGGAGACGGCAGGATTACGAGCCACATAAAGGAAATTGTTTTAGCTGTTCACGTTGTCAGGATTATTGTCCGGTTGAAAAATAATTATAGATAATCCTTGGTTAAAACCCTGGGAATAAAAGATAAAATAGAAAAGGCGCATCCAGGTTCGTAAAATTGAAACGGGAGACAAAATGCGTACAAATCAATTGGCTGAATTGATAAATAGTCCAAAAAATATAGAATATAAAAAATGAATAACACCGAAAAATTAAAACTCTCGGAAAACATTGCAGTAATAGCCGGAATTTTCAGTATTACCGTAGCTTTATTGTTGCTTCTTAATTTCTGGCAAGTCTCAAAAAGCGATCCTATCGAAAGCAAAGCTTTGATAGCATTGGTTGATCGATTAAAGCAGGAACCTAATAACGAGGAATTAAAAGTTGAAATAAGAAATTTTGATCTCCTGGCACGAAAAGCATATTTTAATAGTCAGTGGCAAGTAAAAACCGGAGCCTATTTATTATTGTTTGGAGCTATTATTCTTGCTTTTGCTTTGCGTGTGTATTATTCATTAAAAGCAAAAATAGAACAACCTGATATCGTTTTGGAAAACGAAATCGCCAGCCGGATTCTTGCACAAAAGGGAATAATAATAGTTGGGGCGGTAGTTTTGGCTTTAGCTTTTGGGGCTTCTTTTGCAACAGTCAACCATTTGAATTATTATAATGTTGAATCGGAAACAGCAGGAAGTGGTGAAAAATCGGTTGATGAAAGTATCCAGGTTATAGAAGTTGGTGAAGTGCCTAAACAAGTTGGTGGCTCAACTGAACAAAATCTGACTTCTGAAACTTCAGGTCCGGTTCAACCCGAAATTGTTTTTGTAGAAAATTCGGTTGAAAATGAAGCAGAAACTGTGGTTAAAAGTGAAGTTCCAAAACTTGCTACTACTGGAGGAATAACTTTGGCTGACGTTCAGAAAAATCATAATTCATTTCGCGGTCCGCTGGGCCAAGGTGTTGTTGCTCATAAAAATATTCCGAGTGAATGGGACGGAGCAACTGGAACAAATATTCTCTGGAAATCACCCATTCCAAAACATGGATATAATTCTCCGGTAATTTGGGGCAATAAAGTTTTTATTGCAGGAGCAGATGATAGCAGTCGCGAGGTATATTGCTACAATCGCGCCGATGGGAAATTACTTTGGACAGGAGTTGCGGACAACATTTCCGGTTCACCGGCAAAACCACCCAAAGTTACAGAAGATACTGGTCTTTCAGCACCTTCGTTAACTACTGACGGGAAACGTGTTTTTGCCATTTTTGGTACGGGCGATGTAATCGCTTTCGACATGAATGGGAAAAGGGTGTGGGCAAAATATTTGGGTGTGCCGGATAATCATTACGGACATTCATCGTCTTTAATTACATGGGCAAATAAATTACTTATTCAGTATGATACAAATAGAGGCGGAAAAGCTGTTGCACTTGATGCAGCCACCGGAGAAGTGGTTTGGGAGACTGTTCGGAAGTCCAAAGTTTCGTGGGCAAGTCCGGTATTAGCAGAAATTGATGGCAAATACCAATTGATATTAACAGCAGACCCGATTGTTGCTGGTTACGATGTTGAAACCGGAGAGGAACTTTGGTCAACAGATTGTATGATGGGCGAAGTTGGTCCTTCGGTTGGTTACAGCGATGGAGTTGTTTATGCCGGAAATGAATACGCAATTTTGGTTGCTCTCAATCCAAAAGATGGTTCTATTATTTGGGAAAACGACGAGTATCTTCCTGAAGCTTCCAGTCCGCTGGCACATGATGGTTTGTTAATTATTGCTACAAGTTACGGTGTACTGGTTTGCTACGATGCTAAAACTGGTGAGCAGTTCTGGGAGCACGATGTTGGTACAACATTATATTCGTCGCCAATGATTGCTGATGGTAAACTTTTTATGATGGACAACGACGGAATGATGCGTGTTTATGAGTTCTCGAAGGAGATGAAATTAATTAGCGAAAACGATTTGGGTGAAATTGCGGGAACAACTCCTGCATTTTCTGACGGACGTATTTATATTCGTGGTGATAATAACTTGTATTGTATTGGGAAATAAATATAGCTTAATTAAGTACTTTATATGAGAATAGAAATTCCAAAATACAATAACCAAAATTCAAATAACTTCCAATGTTCAAATTTTGAAATTCCAAACTTTTTAAAGTTTGAAATTTTTGATTTTGATATTTGTGATTTATTTGTCCTTTGGCACTTGAGATTTGGATATTAAATTAAACTCAGCGTCTTTGCGCCTTTGCGAGATAATTTCATTATGACAAACAATTTTCAAAATATAGACCTAATAGTTACAGAATTAGGTTCTACAAAAAAGAGCCTGATTCCGATATTGCAAGCCGTTCAAAACGAATACAATTTTCTGCCGGAAGATGTATTGCGATATGTATCTGAAAAAACATCAATTACTTCGGCTGAGATAATGAGTGTTGCCAGTTTTTACTCGCAATTCAGGCTGGCACCTGTTGGCGAGCACATCATTAAAATTTGTGTGGGAACTGCTTGTCACGTAAAAGGAGCTGGTCAGGTTTACGACTCTTTTCGCAGGGAATTAAAATTACCCGATGGAGTTAACACTGAGGAAACTAAAACATATACACTTGAAAAAGTTGCTTGTTTGGGGTGCTGCACTTTGGCTCCGGTTGTTCAAATTGACGATACAACTTATGGTCATGTTGCACCCGACCAGGTTGGGCAGGTTATAAGTGATTTTGAAAGTCAGACTGGTAAAAAAAGTTCAAAAAAAGCAAGAAAAGCCGATGGCTCTGAAATAAAAGGAGAGATCAGAATTGGGTTGGGTTCGTGCTGTGTGGCTAGTGGTAGCGATGACATTAAAAATGAAGTTGAAAGTGTTATCAATGACAGCGGTCTTCGTGTTAATCTAAAACATGTGGGATGCGTTGGAATGTGTCACCAGGTTCCTTTGGTTGAAATTGTACCAAATGAAGGAGAACCAATTTTATACGCAAAGGTAAAACCTGAAGACGTTAAAAACATTGTTGAAAATCATTTCGATGCTCCGGACCTTTTAACCAAAGCAAAAAATAAACTGCTAAACATAGCAGAAACAATACAAACCGATAGAAACTGGGACGGCGTTCAGCGATATGAAATTGGTATGCGCGAAAAACCAGTAGCTTCATTTCTGGGAAAGCAAATTCCGATTGCTACTGAATACCGCGGTATTATTAATCCACTCGATATCGAGGAATATAAAAAACGCGGTGGTTTTAATGCCATGAAAAAAGTGCTGGAAACCTTGACTTCAGACGAAGTTGTGGAAGCTGTAAATAATAGTGGAATTCGTGGTCGAGGTGGAGCCGGATTTCCAACTGGAGTAAAATGGAGGCTGGTTAAAAAACAAAAAAGCGAAACAAAATATATTATTTGCAATGGCGACGAAGGCGATCCCGGTGCATTTATGGACCGAATGCTTTTGGAATCGTATCCATATCGTGTAATTGAAGGAATGGTGATTGCGGCTTACGCAGTTGGAATTCATCAGGGTTATTTTTACATCCGGGCTGAATATCCGCTTGCAGTAAAACGAATTCGCGAAGCCATAAAAATTTGCGAGGAAAATAATTTGTTGGGAGATGATATTTTGGGAACAGGATTCAATCTCAATCTTAAGATTTATGAAGGTGCCGGAGCTTTTGTTTGTGGTGAGGAAACCGCTTTAATTGGTTCCATCGAAGGAAATCGTGGCTTTCCAAAAATACGTCCGCCATTTCCAGCAGAGAGCGGTTTGTGGGGTATGCCAACTTTGGTGAACAACACCGAAACTTTGGCTCAAATTTCATATATACTTCGCGAAGGTTCAGATAAATTTGCAAACATTGGCACCAAAAAAAGTGCCGGAACAAAAGTGTTTGCTTTGGCAGGTAAAATTGCCCGCGGCGGATTAATCGAGGTTCCCATGGGAATTACTGTAAAACAGGTAATCGACGAAATTGGCGGAGGAATTGCCAACGGACGGAAATTTAAAGCTGTTCAAATTGGTGGTCCGTCTGGAGGTTGTATTCCTGCTGAATATGGGAACACACCAATCGATTTTGAGTCGCTGAGCGAAATGGGTGCGATGATGGGTTCAGGTGGTTTAGTGGTTCTCGACGATACCGATTGTATGGTTGATATCGCCCGTTATTTTCTTTCGTTTACTCAGGAAGAGTCGTGTGGAAAATGTACTTTTTGCCGTGTTGGAACAAAAAGGATGTTAGATATTCTTAATAATATCACTACCGGAAAAGGGAAAAAGGGAGATATTGAGGAGTTGGAGAAACTGGCTGAATGGACAAAAAAAGGAAGTTTGTGTGGGCTTGGAAAAACAGCACCAAATCCGGTGTTAAGTACATTAAAATATTTCCGCGACGAATACGAAGCACATATTAATGGCGTTTGTCCAACCGGGAAATGTACCGATTTAATTACTTACTCGGTAAACGACGAATGTATCGGTTGTACCAAATGCGTACAAAAATGCCCAGTGGATGCGATTCCATTTACCCCGCACGAAAAACATTCAATCGATACCGAACTTTGTATAAAATGCGATGCTTGCCGTGTAGTTTGTCCGGTGGATGCAATTGATGTGAAGTAGAAAATAACTTGGCGTCTTTGCGCCTTTGCGAGAAAACAAAATGATTACACTAAAAATAAATAACAAGGAAATTAAGGTTGAAGAAGGCACTTCGGTAATGAAGGCTGCACAAAAAATGGGAGTTGATGTTCCGAATATGTGCTGGCATGATGAACTGGAGCATTTCACTTCGTGTATGCTTTGTCTGGTTAAGGACGAGTCCAATGGCAAACTTTTTCCATCGTGCTCGGTAAAAGCCAGCGAAGGTTTGGAAGTTATTACCGACGATGCTGAAATTAGCGAAGCCCGACAAACCGCTTTGGAATTGCTTCTCAGCGAACATGTTGGCGACTGCGAAGCTCCTTGCCAGATTGCCTGCCCTGCCCACATGGACATTCCTCAAATGAACCGTTTAATTGCTGCCGGTAAATTTGATGAGGCCTTAAAAGTGGTAAAAAAGGACATTGCTTTGCCTGCTGTTTTAGGACGAATTTGTCCCGCTCCATGCGAGGGCGCTTGTCACCGAAAAACAGTTGACGAGCCCATTTCAATATGTTTATTAAAGCGAATTGTTGGCGACGATGGAAATAAAACCGCTCTTCCTTCAATTGAAAAAACAGGAAAAACAGCAGTTGTAGTTGGTGCGGGGCCAGCCGGTTTGGCTGCAGCATACTATCTTCAGTTGGAAGGTGTTCAGGTTACTTTGGTTGATAAAAATGAAAAGGCTGGTGGATTGCTGCGCACTTCTATTTCAGAAGAAATTTTACCACTCGATGTTTTGGATAAAGAGATTGATTTAATTTTTGAAACCGGTGTTGAATTTTTAGGTGGAAAGGAAATTAATTCTGAAGTTCTTGAATCGTATAAAAAAGAGTTCGATGCAATTGTAATTGCTACTGGAGCGATTTCGGAAGTATCGGATTTGTTTGGATTAAAAGCGACACCAAAAGGAATTGTTGCCGATAGAAATACCTACGAAACTTCTGATGAAAAAGTCTTTGCCATTGGAAATGTTTTGCGTTCTTCAAAATTGGCTGTTCGTTCCGTAGGTCAGGGAAAAGAGGTAGCTTTTTCAGTGATGCAATATTTTAATAAGGAGAAAATTAAAGGCGAACCTCGCTTGTTTAATTCGAGATTTGGACGTTTGGTGGTAGATGAATTTGCTGAATATATTAAGGAGTCGGTTGAAGGAAAAAGAGTTATCCCGGAAACAGGAGGGCACTCAGGATTTACAAAAGAAGAAGCCATTGCCGAAGCCGAAAGATGCTTGCATTGCGATTGTCGCGCCATCGATGATTGTAAATTGAGGGAATATTCAAATGATTATAAAGTAAATCAGCGGCGTTTTAAAACCAGTCAGCGCAGGAATATTACAAAACAAATGAATCATGGTTCGGTGGTGTACGAACCGCAAAAGTGTATTAGATGTGGTATCTGTGTCAGGCTTACAGAAAAATATGGCGAGAAATTTGGCTTCACATATATTGGCAGAGGATTTGATGTGGAAATTGGTGTTCCTTTCAACGAAGAGTTGGAAAAGGGATTAACAGAAACCGCAGTAAAAGTCGCAAATGCTTGTCCAACTGGGGCGATTTCTTTGAAGAAGAAAGGTTAACATTGAATGATGATTAACGATTTCAGATTTTAAATCGACATTCGAAGTTCGTTAATCGACATTCAAAATTCAATATTATGAAAAAATTATTATTACAGTTAATACTAATATTTGTTGCAAATCAAATTTTTGCCCAAACCCCCGATTCCTGGCCAATTTTCAGGGGTGACCAAAATTTAAAAGGAGTTGCAAAAACTACTATCCCGACTTCGCCCAAACTATTGTGGACATTTGAAACCGGCGATAACATTAAATCGGCGCCAGTGGTTGCAAACGGTAAAGTTGTAATTGGCTCAACCGACGGATTTGTTTATTGTCTCGATACAAATGGAAAATTACTTTGGAAATTTGATTCAGGAAATGTTATAGAAGCTCCGGCTCTTATTCTTGAAAACGTTGTTTACGTTGGTAATTTGGATGGAACTTTATTGGCTTTGAATTTAAATTCAGGCGAAAAATTATGGGAATACGAAACCGATAATCAGATAATTGGCTCGGCAAACTGGTGGACGGATGGAAATACAACAAGTATTTTGGTGGGGAGTTACGATTACTATCTTCATTGCGTGGATGCAAAAACCGGCAAAATGAGATGGCAATATGAATCGGACAATTTTATAAATGGAGCTGCCAGTTGTTCCAATGGAAAAGCTATGTTTGGCGGATGCGATGGATTCCTTCACGTTGTTGACATTGCAACTGGGAAAGTAGATAAAAAAATTGACGTAGCAACATATGTTGCAGGTTCAATGACCGTTGAAAATGACAAGGTTTATATTGGTGATTATGATGGTCGTTTTTTTCAGGTAGATACAAAGGAAGAAAAGACAACCTGGACTTGGGAGCACGAATCAACTAAATTACAATTTATTGCATCACCGGCACTCATCGGGAATAAAGTAATAACTGCAAATCATAATAAGTTTTTATACTGTTTCGATAAAAATAGTGGTGAAAAATTGTGGGAATACAACACCGGAAAACATGTTGAAGCATCGCCGGTAATTGTAAAAGACAAAGTAATTATTGCAAATATGCGTGGTGATTTGGCTATTGTAAACCTTTCGGATGGTAAACTTGTTTGGACATATGAAATAGGTAGCCAGATAATAAGTAATCCAGCTGTAGCCAGTGGAAAAATATTTGTTGGTGCCTACGATGGAAACATGTATTGCTTCGGGAATTAGTTTGAAAAATGGAAATTGTAATTTGAGTGGTGGTTGTTTCGTCAATTCTCCCCTCAGGGGAGAATAAAAGAGGGGTGTTTGTATTAGATAAAAAACGGAAAAGGTTTAGCAGATACAAAAGTTCACAAAGAAAAAATGGAAATAAATTGATTACGAATAAATAAAGGAAGATAAAAGACATTCAGTTGGCAGATAAAACTTCCAACTTCTGTCTTCCAACTTCCAACTTTTTTAAAAATGAATATCATACAAATTATACCCGGTTCGGGAGGAAGTTTTTATTGCGGGAATTGCCTGCGCGACAGTAAATATGTTGATGCCTTGCGCGACCAGGGACATCAGGTTGTGAAAATACCAATGTATCTGCCGCTTTTTGCGGATGAACACGACATTACCGACATTCCAATTTTTTATGGGGCAATCAGTACTTATCTGAAACAGGTTTATCCCATTTTCAGGAAAGCGCCAAAGTGGTTCGATAAGGTACTCAATTCGAAACCAATGATGAAAATAGCTGCTTCAATGGCGGGTTCTACTCGTGCAAAAGGGCTGGAAGACATGACCATCTCAATGTTGTTGGGCGAAGAAGGCGAGCAAAAAGAGGAATTGGATAACATGGTAAACTGGATTGCTGGTCATTGCAAACCCGATATTATTCACATTTCCAATGCTCTGCTTTTAGGGCTGGCAAAAAAGCTGAAAGAGAAAGTAGGTGTCCCAATTGTATGTTCGCTGCAAGACGAAGATGTTTGGATAGATGCCATGAATCTTCAGTTTCAGGATAAAATTTGGAAATTGATGCATACCAAAGCACAAGATTTGGATGCAATAATTTCAGTGAGTAATTTCTTTGCTGAAACAATGAAGAAAAAAATGGAACTTTCTACGGAAAACCTTCACACTTTTTATCTCGGTGTGGATAACGAAGATTACCATTTTATTTCAACAAAAGAAAAGCCACGAAATGTTGGATATATTTCGAGGATGTGCCATGAAAATGGTTTCGATATTGTTGTGGATGCATTTATTGAATTGAAAAAGAAACCGGGTTTTGAAGAGGTAAAACTGATTGCAACCGGTGGTTCGACCGGCGACGATAACAAATTTATAAAAGAGCAAAAACGAAAATTAAAGGATAATAATTTATTGGATTATTTTGAGATTTTGCCCGAATACGAGGGGGAAGCGCAACACGATTTTTACAAACAAGTTTCGTTGGTTTCGGTGCCGGTTCGAATAGGAGAGGCATTTGGAATGTATTTGCTGGAATCAATGGCGTCGGGAGTTCCTGTTGTTCAACCTGCTTTGGGAGCGTTCCCCGAAATTACAGAACTTGCCGGTGGTGGAATTACATACATGCCAAACACTCCTGAAAAATTAAGCGAAACCTGGGCTGGTTTGTTAAACGACCCGAAAAAATTGGAACAGTTAAGTATTAATGGTCATGCCGGAACAAAAGAGAATTTTAATATTCACAGTCATGCTGCAGAAATAATTGCTTTGTACGAAAGTCTAAAAAAATAGGCTTTGCGTCTTAGCGTCTTAGCGAGAAATATTATGCTATTACAACTACAAAACATATCAAAAGGATACGGAGAAATTGGAGTACACAGTTTTCGTCCCGTTCTGAAAGAATTGAATCTGGAAATTGGTAAAGGAGAAAAAATTGCGATAATTGGTCCAAGCGGTTCAGGAAAAACAACTCTACTAAATTTAGTCGGTGCGCTTGACTTGCCGGATTCAGGGGATGTTATTTTCGACGGTAAAAATATTACAGGCTACTCAAAAAGAGAGTTGGCAAATTTTAGAAATCAACATCTTGGGTTTATATTTCAATTGCACCACTTAATGCCGCAACTTACACTTTGGGAAAATGTATTGTTGCCCTTGTTACCGCAAGGAAATAAAATCTCTAAACAACAAAAAGAGTGGGCTGAATACCTAATTCAAAAAGTTGGTATTTGGGAGCAACGAAATCAAAAACCTTCGGAAATGTCGGGTGGCGAGTGTCAGAGAACAGCGGTAGTTCGTGCGTTAATAAATAAACCAAAATTAATTTTAGCTGATGAACCAACCGGAGCACTCGATGAGGACAATGCAACTGCACTTTCAGAATTGTTGATTCAGTTGAGTGATGAGGAAAATGTTACTTTGGTTACGGTTACACATTCGTCGGAGTTGGCTGGAAAAATGGATAAAAAACTTATTTTGAGAAACGGGAAGTTGGAGTAAATCATTCCCGTTAAAACGGGAATCTTTTGCAATTTAAAATGAGATTCCCGCCTTCGCGGGAATGATAATATGAAGCGGACAATGACTAAACTTCAATACATATTTAAAACATTCGCACACTATTTTAAAGCCAATTTATTAGTGGCTTTGGGAGTGGCAATTAGTACCATGGTTTTAACGGGTTCGCTGATTATTGGCGACTCGGTGCGGTACAGTTTGGAGCAAGCTACTTTTTCCCGACTTGGTGAAACCACGCATTTGGTTTCTGTCGTTGAGCGCTATTTTCGTCAGGAAATGGCAGCCGAAATTGAACTCGATAATCCTGAAATAAAGGCAACACCGATTTTGTTATTGGAAGGAATTGCAGTTGCCGATGGCGGACAATTGCGAGCGAATAAAGTGCAAATTGTTGGCGTGAATTCTGACTTTACAGAAGTTGCAAAATCTTCACTTTTTGCTGAACTTCAGGATAATGAAATTGCAATAAGTCAAAATCTGGCAGAACGCTTGCAAATTACGGAAGGCGATAATATTTTGGTTCGTATTAAAAAGGCGAGCCTAATTCCTATGAATGCGCCGTTTATTTCTGACGAAGAAACAAGTGTTTCTTTGCGGGCAAGTGTGAAAAAGGTTGTTCAAAGAGAGGAAATGGGACGGTTTAGCCTGAAAAATTCACAGACGGCACCGTATAATATTTTTGTTTCAATCGGGCGGCTAAATCAGTTAATGGAGTTTGAAGGAAAAGCGAATCAATTGCTGATTTCTACGGAACTGGAAACCGAAAAAGTTGCACAGTCGGTGAAAAATTGTCTGACTCCTGCCGATGCTGGTTTGTCACTAAAAAATATTGAATCAACCCATGAAATTGAGGTTTCAACAGAACGGGTTTTTCTGGAAGATAAAGTTTCTGAAACCTTAAAAATGTTACCTGATGCAGATTTGATTCTTACCTATTTCGTTAATGGAATAGCTCGAAGCTCGAAGCCCGAAACTCAAAGCCAAAGCATTCCTTATTCTTTCGTTTCCTCCCTTGAGAATAAATTTTTAGGCGATAATGAAATCATTATAAACCAATGGGCAGCGGATGATTTAAAAGCAAAAATAGGAGATTCAATTCGAATAAAATATTTAGAAATCGGGCCGCTGCGAAAGTTGATTGAAAAAGAGTCAGCATTCATTTTAAAGGAAATTATTTCGATGGATTCTGAATGGAGCGACCCAAGCAGGGTGCCTCATTTACCAGGGCTTTCGGATGCCGGGCATTGTCGTGAGTGGGAAGCAGGAGTTCCAATAGACTTAGATGCAATTCGAGATAAAGATGAAGATTACTGGAATAAATGGCAGGGAACGCCTAAAGCATTTATTTCGCACGATAAAGCATTGGAAATGTGGTCGAACCGGTTTGGAAATTATACCGCCGTTCGTTTTCGGGTAGATTCATTTAACGAAGATAAATACAATCAGATATTTGCTGAAGAAATTGTTCCCGGCGATCTGGGAATGGCAATTGAACCCATTCGTGAACAAGGAATTCATGCTGCTCAAAATGGTACAGATTTTAGCGGATTATTCATCGGATTGAGCTTTTTTATTTTGGTGGCATCCATTGTTTTAACGTCACTTTTATTTCGTTTAAACCTGGAAACACGTTCTGCTCAAGTGGGGTTGTTAGCAGCGTTGGGATTTCAACAAAATATGGTACGCCGGTTTTATTTGTTTGAAGGACTGGCAATTTCTTTGGTGGGTGGAATAATTGGATTGCTTGCTTCTGTTTTTTACACGCAATTGGTTTTCAAAATACTCAATTCTTTGTGGTTCGAGATTGTACGCACCAATGTTCTTGAAATTAATATTTTACCTGCAACTTTAATTACTGGATTGCTAATTAGTATTTTGGTTTCGTTAGTAGCAATTTTCACTTCAATTCGACGCTACCAAAACCAACGGGCAGCCGATTTGCAAAAGCAAACTACTACAAACGGAAAATCGGTCTGGAATAAACTGAAGGATATTGTAATGTACGCTTCAATTGTAATTTCCGTTGTTATTTTTGTCAAGCAGGTTTTTCTTTCGGAACAATTAAATCCATCGCTTTTCTTTTTAACCGGAGGATTGTTACTCATCGGATTATTAATGATTTTTGGAAAAATTCTGGTGCGATTGGAACACAGAAAACAAGCAGCTTTTGGGTTTGGAAAATTGGCACAACTAAATCTCACAAGAAATAAAGGGCGGTCGTTAACGGTAATTATTCTTTTTGCACTTGGAACATTTTTAGTGGTTTCAACCGGTTCAAATAAATTGGATTTAGTTGCCAATTCAAGTGATAAATCTAGTGGTACTGGCGGTTTTAACTTTTTTGCAGAAACTACAATCCCCGTTTTATTCAATATTAACGATGCCGACAAACGAGCGGAAGAAGGAATTTATACCGATTTTAATGCCGTTCAATTAAGAAAAGTGGAAGGCGACGATGCCAGTTGTTTGAACTTAAACCGAATTGCACAGCCAGCACTTTTAGGAGTTGATGCTGAACTTTTGCAAGGAAGATTTTCGTTTGCAACACAATTTAAGGAAATTGGCGATGAAGAACCCTGGGAAGTTTTGAATCAGAAATTTGATGATGGAACAATTCCTGCAATTGCCGACCAAACGGTTATTCAATGGGGACTGGGAATGAAAGTGGGCGATATTTTAATGTATCAAAATGAATTGGGAGATACACTACGCTTAAAACTAATTGCGGGAACGACACCTTCTATTTTTCAAGGATTTGTAATTATTTCAAACCAACATTTTCTTGAGAATTATCCTACAAGCAGCGGTTCGAACATCTTTTTAGTAGAAGGAAGTTCCGAAGATACACAACAAATTAGCGACGAATTGCAATCTGTTTTCCGCGATTACGGTTGGGAAATGGAAACAACCGCCAAACGTTTGGTTGAATTTTATTCGGTAACCAATACATACCTTTCTATATTTCTGGCACTTGGTGCACTTGGTTTAATTCTTGGAACAATTGGATTGGCTGTTATTCTGGCTAGAACTATTTTAGAGCGCCGCCGCGAAATCGCAGTTATGCAAGCAGTTGGTTTTTCAACCAATTCCATATTTAATATTCTGATAAAAGAATATCTAATATTATTATTCACTGGAGTGCTTATTGGTTTTGTAACGGCTGTTGTTGCAACTATGCCCGCATTTATTTCAACCAATTCCGATGCGTCGTTTAGTACAGTTGCTTTGGTAGTTGGTGTTATTTTAATAAATGGTATTATTTGGATTGTTGGATTGAGTTGGTTCTCACTTCATAAAAAGGTTTTAGTTGCTGGGTTGAGAGTGGAGTAATTGTTAGGTTTTTTTGTTCGAGTTTCTTAATATTGATGAATATTTAAAGATTTCTTGTAGTGAAAAACGTAATAAATAGTAATCAAGAAAGAATTCAGGAATTGGAAACCGAATTGTCTGATTTAAAACTAGAATTTGAGAATCTTAAGTTTCAATGGTTAAAAGAATCAGAGAAACATCAGTTTTATCAATTAATTGCAGATTTTACTTATGGATGGGAGCTCTGGCTCGAACCTAAAGGTCAAATAAAATACTGCTCACCTTCGTGTTTTGATATTACAGGTTATAGTGCAAACCAAATTTTGAATTCGCTGAGTATTGCTGAGTTAATTTTGTATAATCCTGACCAAAGAAAATTTGAGGATTTTATTTCACGATCCTTAGATCAACTTTTAGTGAATCAATCGTTTGAATTCAGAATACTAACTCGTACAAAACAATTACGCTGGTGCTCAATAAATGTGCGTGGTGTTTATAATAAGCAAGGTAAATATCTTGGTGTACGTGCAGCTATTCAGGATATTACTCGCTTAAAAAGAGCAATGGGGCATATTAAAGAAATGGAGGCTGGGAAGGAATATGAGATCCGAATAAAACAAAGATTGCAAACTGAAATTGATTCAAAAGATAGAGAGCTTGTTTCGTTTCTGTTGCAGCTATCCCAGAAAAATGAAATTATAACTAAGATTTCAAATCTGCTTGGAAGTAGTAACTCTAATTCTTTGAGACTCACCCAAAAACAATTAAATCAGTTAATTGATGTGGTTAAATCATCGCCATTTGAGCCTGTTGATTGGAACAGTATTGACGCACAATTAGAGAAAATCCATCCGGGTTTTATTTCCAGACTATCGTCTAGATATCCAACTATTACTGCAAAAGACAGAAAACTTTGTGCTTATATTCGATTGGGCCTGACAAGTAAGGAAATTTCGGGATTGCTGAATATTACGCCGAAAAGTGTCGAAATAGCTCGTGTCAGATTGCGAAAGAAGCTTAAGTTATCAAGCAAAATACGACTTGCTAATTTCCTAATTCAATTGTAGTATTAGGTTTTATGCATTTATGAAGAAATATATGTAAAGTATTTACCTATTGTAATAGACTATATATAAGTAGTATATTATTGAAGTGATAGGTTGAAACTAAATTTGTTTAGTATATTGTTAGGTTATTGATTTTTTGAACCAATGCATTTATGTATTTTTGAATATCAAACAATACCAAAGTATATGACACAAAACTCCAAATCTCATTATCGTAATTTATTTGACGAAGAAATAGGACAGTTAGTTCATCAAGGTTGTACATCATCCGATTGGAACCTTGTAAAAGTTTCACCAGAATTTATACCAGACAATATTGAAAACTGTAAGTTTACTGGTCATATTCGTTTAAGCAGTTTTACTACATCTGTAAAATTGGTGGGTGGAATTACATTTAAAACTGGTATTTATAATGCATGGCTGCACAATTGCGAAGTTGGGAGAAATGCGCTGATTCATAATGTTCGAAGTTACATTGCCAACTACAGAATTGAAGAAAACGTTGTTATTCATAATATAACTACCCTTGCGGTAGATGGCAAAACTAGCTTTGGAAATGGTGTTCTGGTTGGTGCAATTAACGAGGGCGGTGGCCGTGAAATACCAATTTATGATTACCTGTCTACTCATGTTGCATATATATTGGCTTTATACAGACATCGACCTAAACTAGTTGGTTCTCTTAAGGAAATGGTTTTAGATTATACCGGATTTGTAAAAAGCGATATAGGAATTATTGGTGCGAATTCAAAAATACTAAATTGTACTACTATACTTAATGTAAAAATGGGTCCGGTAACCATAATCGATGGTGCCAAAAAACTCAAAAACGGAAGTCTGAATAGCAGTTACGAAGCTCCTGTTGAAATTGGAGAAGGTGTGATAATGGATGATTTTATCGTAAGCTCAGGCTCGAAAATAAAGGATGCTACTTTAGTTTCTAAATGTTTTATTGGGCAGGGTTGTATTCTCGATAAACATTATTCTGCAGAGAATTCATTGTTTTTTGCAAACTGCCAGGGATTTCATGGAGAAGCTTGTTCTATATTTGCAGGGCCTTATACAGTTACTCACCATAAATCTACTTTACTTATAGCCGGAATGTTCTCGTTTTTGAATGCAGGCAGTGGTTCAAACCAAAGTAACCATTTGTATAAACTTGGTCCTATTCATCAAGGAATTATGGAGCGAGGTGCAAAAACTACCAGCGATTCTTATTTGCTTTGGCCATCTAGAATTGGTGCTTTTACTTTGGTAATGGGGAGGCACTATAAACATTGCGATACCGCAGATTTTCCTTTTTCGTATTTAATTGAAAGTAAAGATGAGAGTATTTTAGTGCCAGCGATAAACCTAAAAAGTATTGGTACTATACGCGATACCCAAAAATGGCCAGGAAGAGACAATCGAGCAGATTCAAACCTTCTGGATTTTATAAATTTCAATTTGCTTAGTCCTTATACTATTCATAAAATGATGAATGGTAGAAAAAAACTTCTTGCTATTCGCCAAACTTCTGGTAGTGAAGCGGAAAGTTATAGTTATGATAAAATGAAAATTGAAAAGCGTGCTTTGGATCGTGGAATTCGATTGTATGAAATGGCTATTTGGAAGTTTTTAGGAAATTCAATCATTACACGTCTTCAGAATTCATCTGTAAAAAGTAATAAGGATATTCAAAATGTGCTGCATCCAGATACGTCTTTTGGCTCAGGTTATTGGGTTGATTTATCGGGAATGATTTGCCCATTTGAAGCATTGGATCAATTATTAACAAGTATAGAAAAAGGTGAAATTATTTCTTTGGAAGAGGTGAACTCAGGTTTAGCTGTTCTTCATAAAAACTATTACAATTACGAATGGACATGGGTAGTTGATGCTTTGAAGGAGTTTTACGGAAAAAGCATTGAAGAGTTTACAAGTGAAGATGTTATTTCGATAGTTGAGAAATGGAAAACAAGTGTGTTGGGAATTGACGACTATTTGTACGAAGATGCTAAAAAGGAATTTTCTCTTGTAAAAATGACCGGTTTTGGTGTTGATGGACAAAATGGTGCACAACAGGAAGATTTTATACAAGTTCGTGGAGAATTTGAAAATAACACTACAGTAAAAGCCATCAAAATTCATAAAGAGAAAAAAGAAGCTTTAGGGAATGAGGTAATTGCTTTAATGAAAAAGATTGCCAAACCCGAACTTTCAACATTAAGCTCAAAACTTTAATCTGTTAATTATGTGTGGAATAGTTGGATATATTGGAAAAAAAGAAGCCTTCCCAATTTTAATTAAAGGATTGAAATGGTTGGAATATCGAGGATATGATTCAGCCGGGGTTGCCTTGCTTAATGGTTCTTTGGAGGTTTATAAGAAAAAGGGGAAAGTGATTGAAATGGAACAATTTGCTTTGTCGAAAAACCACAGCGGTACTATTGGAATTGGTCATACTCGATGGGCAACGCATGGCGAGCCTAGCGATGAAAATGCACATCCTCAAAACTCGATGAATAATGTTTTTACAGTTGTTCATAACGGAATAATTGAAAATTATGCCAAATTAAAAACAGACTTGGTAAAACATTCCTATACTTTTAAAAGCGATACTGATACAGAAGTTTTGGCCAATCTTATTGATTTTTTTTATCATCAAGACGAGGGAATAAATTCGGAAATGGCGGTTCAGCTAGCTCTTTCTAAAGTGGTTGGTGCTTATGGAATTGCCGTACTTTGCAAAAATGAGAAGAATAAAATAGTGGTGGCCAGAAAAGGCAGCCCTTTGGTTGTCGGTCTGGGAGATGGCGAATATTTTATTGCCAGTGATGCTGCTCCAATTGCTGAATATACAGGTCAGGTAGTATATTTAAACGATGAAGATATTGCAATACTTCAGAGAGATGGTTTTACACTTAAAAATGTAAGTAACAACCCTGTTTCGTTAAAAATAAGTAGTATCGATTTGGAAATAGGTGAGCTTGATAAAGGGGATTTCGATTACTTTATGATGAAGGAGATTTACGAGCAACCAAAAACCATTGAAGAAACTTTTCGTGGACGGTTAAGAGCTGATCATTCGGAAATAGTTTTAGGAGGATTGTTGAATGTTTTTCCAAAAATAGAAGAGGCTCGACGTATAATAATTATAGGCTGTGGAACATCTTGGCATGCGGCACTTATTGGCGAATATATGTTGGAAGAATATGCGCAAGTTCCTGTTGAAGTAGAATATGCTTCCGAATTCAGGTATCGAAAGCCGGTAATTAATTCGAAAGATGTGGTTATTTTAATAAGTCAAAGTGGAGAAACTGCAGATACTTTAGCAGCTCTTCATTTAGCAAAAGCCAAAGGAGCAACAGTAATTGGAATTTGTAATGTAGTTGGTTCAACATTGGCTCGTGAAACCGATGCTGGTGTTTATACTCATGCAGGCGTTGAAATTGGTGTTGCATCAACAAAGGCATTTACAGCGCAGGTTACTGTACTTACTATGATTGCGTTAAAGTTGGCTAATACAAAAGGTACAATCGATATAAAAGAATACCAAACATTGGTTAAAGAACTTTCGGAGATTCCTGAAAAGGGAAGAATTATATTACAGAGTAATGATAAAATAAAAGCAATTGCAGAGAAATATCATAAAGCAATAAATGCTCTTTATTTAGGAAGGGGATATCTTTTTCCTGTAGCTTTGGAAGGTGCTTTAAAGTTGAAAGAAATTTCTTATATACATGCCGAAGGATATGCAGCTGGTGAAATGAAACACGGACCAATCGCTTTAGTAGATGATAACTTGCCAGTTGTTGTGGTAGCACCGCAAGACGATTATTATGAGAAAATTGTAAGCAATATTCAGGAAATTAAAGCAAGAAAAGGAAATGTAATTGCTATCGTTACCGAAGGCGATACCGGGTTAAAAGAATTGGCAAATGATGTAATTGAAATCCCAAAGTCACATCCGGCTCTGGCAGTATTACTTTCTGTTATACCCTTACAATTATTAGCATATCACATTGCATTATTTAAAGGCTGTAATGTTGATCAACCAAGGAATTTGGCGAAGAGTGTCACTGTGGAGTAGTTTCATTCGAATGTTTATGTTTTTAATTTATCATCAAAAATTATCGTGAAAATTGATTTTATTATTGGTGCTATGAAAAATCCATATATTTGCGCAGAATTTTAAAACAGAAATTATGAAGGCATTTATTTTTCCCGGACAGGGAGCACAATACCCGGGAATGGGAAAAGATTTGTATGATAATTCAGCAGAAGCAAAAGATTTGTTTGAAAAAGCAAACGATATTTTAGGTTTCGATATCACTAGAATTATGTTCGAAGGTGAAGTAGAAGACCTGAAACAAACAAAAGTAACACAACCTGCAATTTTTTTGCATTCGGTTTTGTTGGCAAAAACATTAAAAAAGTATTCGCCCGATATGGTTGCCGGACACTCATTGGGTGAGTTTTCGGCGTTGGTTGCCAACGGAACACTCTCCTTCGAAGATGGTTTAAACCTGGTTTACAAGCGTGCGATGGCCATGCAAAAGGCCTGCGAGATTGAACCTTCAACAATGGCTGCAATTGTTGGTTTAGACGACGATGTTGTGGAAGATGTGTGTAATTCAATAGACGACGTTGTTGTGCCCGCAAATTACAATTGTCCCGGACAGTTAGTTATTTCCGGTTCGGTTTCCGGTATTGATAAAGCATGCGAATTATTAACAGAAAAAGGCGCAAAACGTGCAATTAAATTAGTTGTTGGAGGTGCTTTTCATTCGCCTTTTATGGAACCAGCGAGAGAAGAATTAGAAGCCGCAATAGAATCTACAAAATTTAGTAATCCCAATTGCCCGATTTACCAAAATGTAAACGGAAAGCCTGTTTCAAACCCAACAATAATTAAGGAAAACTTAATTGCGCAATTAACTGCTCCGGTAAAATGGGCACAAATTGTTAAGAATATGATTGCCGATGGTGCAACATCATTTACCGAAATAGGTCCCGGTAAAGTATTACAGGGGTTGGTAAAAAAGGTAGATCGTAGTATGGAAACAAAAGGAATAAATGGTTATCAGTTATAATTCTTAGAATTACTATTGGCGAATTCTAATTCGCCATAATTGCGATTTGGAAATCGCAACACCCGTAATTCATTTCAAAATTCCATAACAACTGAGTAAAAACAAAAAACCTAGTTCAGGCCTCAATAACGTTGAACTTTGAACTCGAAACTTTGAACTTTTAAAGTCTGTTATTTACGATGTTATTGTAGATTGAACCAAACTGAACGCGAACGCCAATCCCTGTGTAAAGTTCGAAAGAGGAAGGTAATTTAACCCTGTTTAATAAAATGTCTTCTAAACTGGCTTCGCTTTGTGGTAAATAAATCTGATCGTGTATATTTTCGGCCCTGAAATTTAAATTAACCGAGAATCCACGTATTATCCTAACCGATAATTCAGAATCGAAAGTTATCCGGTTTTTACTGAAATCGTGCAAATAATTGCTTGCATTAAGCCCGGCTTCCACTTCTCCCCATGTATGAACAAGTTGCAAATCTACGCGCAAAGATTGTTCCCATAAACCTTCATCGAGTTTTCCATAAATGGTTTCTTCGTAATATTTTTTCCATTCCGGGCCAATGTCGTAAGCAATTGTAAATACTTTTCTGTCGGAAACATCCCATGGGAAAATGTTGTATTCAACAGCTGGTTTAAACGACACAGAATATACAATGTTACTGTAATTACTGTTGTGATAACTTGCAAAAGTACCCGCCGACCACCTTGGCGATAAACTTTTTACAACGCTTGAGGTGACGTAGTTTGTAATATTTTCAGAGCGGTATGTTTCTTCATCGTTTAAGTATTCTGTGGTACGCACCGACGTTCTCCCGAAATTTCTAAATTTCCAGTCTTCGGTTACTTTGTCGGCCCTTAAATTATAAAAGTAATTAAAAATCTTCCGACTCTCTTCCAGGTTAATATTACCATTAAAATCGCCCCTGAATGTCCAGTGGTTCCATGGATCTTCAAGAGGTACTTTTTTTGTTTCTTCTTTCCCGCTGTAACGAATACTAAGTTTATTAACTATTTCGGTTTGATTGGCGAAAGGCATCAAGCCCATCGAAATTGCATCGGTTATTGTTTTGCGTTGTTCTTCGTGAGTGTCACCCGGAGTTGTTGTGCAAGTGAGCGTAAAATCGCCAAAGTTTTCAAAAGTTTTTGTATTGTACATTAACGAATAAACCAATCCACCACCACCATTTACCCGCCGGTTGATTATGACATGAACATCGGCAACTGCGGGGTCGTTTACAAAATCGACAAATTTCATATTCCTCCGCATAAAATCGAAATCGAGCCAAATCCCTTCAATAAAAACTTTTGGCTTTCCTTCTTTTTTAGCATACGAAAGCCGGCCGGTAACTTGAGTATCAGAATCTAAATCGCCAGCAAAGGCAAATACATTTCCAAATAATAAAAAAAGGATTGTTAGTATATTAATTTTTTTAATCATTTCCCTTGATTTGTTTCATTTTTAATTGACAAGTTTGCAAAGTTGCTTAATTTTTCGGGCAATGGGTTTACAAAAATCATGCAAAATATTAGATTTCATATTCAATTAATACTTGCAATTTTCTATTTTGCTGAAATTCATTTACATTCAGTTTTTATTCAGAATAATTATTTTTAAATGGCAAAACGCGAAAAGAAATCACGGAGTAAAGGATCGCTTGGAAATAATCGAAAAGCAGGTGAAGATTTTTTGTTTCGGAATGCACAAAAAGATAAAGTTGTTGAAACCGAAACTGGATTACAATATTTAATTGTTGACGGGGGAAAAGGGATAAAACCGACTCTTTTTGACAGGGTAAAAATACATCAACGTGCACTGCTGTTAGACGGGAAGATTTTAGAAGATACTTATCGCGAGAACAAACCCGACGAAGTAAAGCTCGAAGAATTGATTGAAGGTTTGCAGGAGGGCTTGCAATTGATGGCGGTGGGTAACCGTTTTAAGTTTTGGATCCCCTCGGAATTAGGCTGGGGACGAAAAGGGACGGGCAACAAGATTCCACCAAATGCAGTTTTGACTTTCGATATACGTTTGCTAGAGATTTGTTGAATTTGAAATACAGGTAAAAAAAAAGCTGTTCCGGTTTTCAGAACAGCTTTTTAAATATTGATTTCTATTAATCGAACTCAGATTATTAATAGAATTTAGATCTTTTATCGGTTATTTCAACTGAATTGCGATGTGCTTCGAAGGCTTGCGAAGTGGCACGGAAATTCAGGCTTTGCGCCAAGCGGGTTTGTTCGCCGGTTATATCCTGGTCGATGCCCTGGTTAATTGAAGTGACTTTTACAATAAATACCCCATTGTTACCAGCAATAGGGGTTGAGGTTTGGTCAACTTCAAGCGAACTAACAGTCCCAATTACTGCAGGTTCTACACCAACTCCCGGAATTTGAAATGCATTAAAATTTATATTGGTGGCATTTTGAACTGTTGTCCCTAATTCGGAAGCTATTACAACTAAATCAGTATTTCCTTCTAAAACAGAGTTTGCTTTTTCGACAAGATATTCAGCTTTTTTCTCTTTTAACACGCTAAGTTCGACTCTTTCCCTTACATCATCGAAAGGTGCAATTCCTTCGTCGGTTGCTTCAGCCAAAATGGCAATAACAAAATTATCACCTAATTCAAAAATAGGGGATCCTTGCTGGCTCAAAATAATTTCGCCTTCCTTGCTTTCGTAAGCAGCCCTAATTAATATCCTTGCGTTTTCTATCCCAACAATCTGACGCTCGTTTTCGACTACCGATGCAACCCGCTTATTTAATTTTTGCTCTGTAACTGCTGCATTAAACTCATCCATCGATGTATTTTCACCTGCAAATTTACTTGCCAGCGCATAAGTGTCCTGATACGTCCGGGTGCTTGGTACAACATTTCGAATCATAAAAGCAACCTGGGCCTGTTTTGTTTTGCTTCCGAGGTCGGTGGTTTGCACAATGTGAATTCCGAATTGAGATGTAACAATAGTAATTTCGTTAATAGCGTTGTTAAAAGCAGCATCTTCGAAAGGTTTTACCATTTGCCCACGGCCAAACAATCCTACATCGCCACCTTGTATTGCTGATCCCTGGTCGGTTGAAAAAGTAAGTGCCAGTGTCGCAAAATCGCTTCCACTTTCAATGGCAGCCTTTAAACTGTCGGCCAGAGTTTGTTGCATTACCAATTCCTCTTGTGTGTTTACCTGTAACAAAATGTGGCGTGCCTGAACTGAATCGGGCATCATTTCAACTGCGTGCAACTTAGCCAGTTTATATGCCTCGTTTTCGAGGTAATATCCAAATACTGTATTTATTTCAGCACCTTCGTCGAAAACCCAGGCTCCTATATTTTCAGGTAAATCTTCTTTTTTGCTCCAAGTGTTTTCGAAACTTACATCAGAGTTCGAATTTACAAATTGAATATTATCCGTTGCAGTTTCAAATTCAGCTTTAATATCTGTAATCCAGTGTTCTGCCTCTTCGAAATCCTGAACGGATGGTCTAACATTGTAGGTAATAAATTCAATTCTTCTTATTTTTTCCTGAGTATATATATTTTCGTTGGCATTGTAATAATCTTTTAAATCTTTTTCTGAAATTACAACCAGGCTGTCTGCTACCGTGTTATGGCTCACCGAAATATAATCGAAACTAATTTGATTGTTTTTTGATGTAAGGCTATTTTGTGCTTCTTCGCTGGTTACGTACAAACCTTTGCCAACCATATTGTTGTATTTGGTTTGAACACGTTCGTCAACAATTTGCTGTTCGAGGTAGAACCAATAATCGCGTTGTTCGGGGGCAACCCCGGTTTCCAGGTTTTTCAGAAAACGGACCACAGCTCCCCGATCTACCATTCCGGTATTTTGGTCGGTGAACAATTGCTGAACAATTGGGTGGAGGTTTGTACCTTGTAGCATATCGAAAAGTTCGTCTGAACTAATTTCAATACCAAGATTATTATACACACTGCCCATTACTATATCGCGTACCATATTTTGCCAGGTTTGTTCGCGAATCTGGACCCAGGTATTTTCGTCTAATTGGGTTTGCGGGCTATTCATTTTATAAATCTCACCCAGTTCTTCGAGCTTTTTCTGAAAATCGGGATATTGAATCGATTCGCCATCTATTTCCCCAACTTCAAGTTGGTTTTTCTGGAAAAGCGAACTCCCCGAATTAAGCATGTCTCCAAGGATAAATGCGGCCAGTGAAATGCCAATTACAATTGCGACCAACAATCCTGCTTTTGTTCTAATTTTTTGTAGCGTTGCCATTGAATTACAGTTATTTTAATGCAAATTTTACTTGATTTTTTCGAGCTACGAAGATAACAATTTTCAATATTATACCAGAACATTTATATTTTTTTTAAAGGAAGTGTGTTTGCCGGTATAAATAGCTGAATACTAATTGGTTTAGCAGGCAGGTTAAATCAAAATTTAGTCGCTGTCGATACTTAGTTTCACCAATTCGATTTTTGTGTTGGTAGCTTTAAGTATTTTTAGTTGGAATTTGCCTATTTTAATTTCAGTATTAATTTTAGGGATACTTTCGTAGTGGTAAAGTATTAATCCGGCCAATGTTTCAAATTCTTCTTTTTCTGGAAGATTAAAAAAGTACTTTTCATTTAACAAATCAATTTCAGAACGGCCGGAAAAAATATATTCGGTTTCGCTAATTTTCTTTTCAATAATGTCGCTGGTGTCGTGTTCATCTTCAATTTCGCCAAAAATTTCTTCTAAAATATCTTCGCTGGTAACCATTCCCGATGTTCCCCCAAATTCGTCAACAACGATTGCAATGCTCCGGTGTTCCTTGATAAAGGTACTAAGCAATTTGTTGGCGGGCATGGTTTCTGGTGCAATTAGCACATTTTGCAGATATGGTTTTATCGATCGCGGATTTTGGAAAATAATGGATGATTGCACGTAACCGACAATATTGTCCACATTTTCTGTAAAAAAAAGAATTCTTGAATACCCTGTTTCTACAAATTTTTGTCTAAGATCGCTTATGTTCGAATTAATATCCAACATCTCTATTTCTGTTCTCGGCACCATTATTTCCCTGAGTTTTACTTTCGAAAAATCGAGGGCATTTTTAAAAAGTTTAACTTCCTTTTCCATATTGGATTTTTTTTCCAATCCAATTACATCGGGTTCGCGTACAAATTCGTCTAATTCAATACGGCCAAATACCGGGTTTTTTGATTTTGTTTTAACATCGGTATTTAGAAATAGTTTTAAAAGTGAATTTGTTATCCAGATGGTAACACGGGTTATAGGGTAAAAAACAAAATAGAACAAAGCCAGTGGGATTGCAAAAATAGTAAGTAAGATGTTTGGGAAAATCCGGAATAATGTTTTTGGCATAAACTCGGCAAAAACCAATATTATTAGTGTAGAAACAATGGTTTGAAGAAAAAGAATTAATGATTCTGATTGAATATAATTTTGAAAAACAGGTTCGAGTAAACTCGCAAATGCAATACCGTAAATTACCAGCGCAATATTGTTTCCAACAAGCATTGTTGCAATGTAACGACCTGCGTCCCTGGTTACCAGTTTTAATATTTTTGAACTGAAAGGTTCGGATTGAATGTCGAGTTCAAGGCGTAATTTATTGGCTGAAACAAAGGCAATTTCCATTCCCGAAAAAAATGCGGACAACAAAATGGTTATTAAAATGATAAGTAACAGATTCATTGTAATCTTTATTTCTGAAACTTCAAAGGGTTTGTAAAAGGTTGGGCAACAGTTTTACTTGAATCGGGAAGGCTGTTTAAAGAATCTGTAGAATTATTATTTTCGTTTTCAACACTTATATAAATTGTACCCTTCGGATTTTTTATTTTCCAGTTTTCAAGGTTTTGATCCGATTGAAACCCAATTCCTGTAATAATTTGATCGGCACGGATAATTTTAACAAATTCATCGGTGTAAATTCTTTCTGTTTTTTCTTCCCAAATCAGGTGTTCGGTTTTAAGTGTATCGCCTTTTGCGTTGGTAGCAATTACATTGTTTTTAGCCTCCCATTTTTCTTCCTTAATAAACTGTTTTGCATAATCGGAAGATATGCCCGAAATAATTATTTTATTGGCATCGTATTTTATCAATTCCATTCCCTCAGGAAATTCCACATACGTGTTTCCATCGTTTTCGAAACGTAATAATTTGGGGGTTTTTAAAAAGAACCGGATTTTCCCGGAGTCCGTGAAAAGGGTTTCAAAGTTCCGGGCTTCAATTATTGGCAGGTCTTCGGGCGAACTAAAAGCTTTTATCTCCTGTATGTTGTTTTCGCAGCTATAGAAAATTATTGCAGCCCCTATTATAAGAGCTGCAATAATTATTTGTTTTGAATTTTGAATATTTTTAGAATCTGATTTTTGTGGTTTCATTAATCCAACCTTCCACTTTATAATTTTTTCCTTCCTCGGTAATTCCACGGAAGAAACCTTCTTCTTTATTAGGGAAATATTTTTTATAAGTTGATACTTTTTGAGCGGCATCAATTGCACATTCTTCTCCAGAACGTGCACGGTCAAAATAGTCAACAGCAACCCAAAAAACAGTTGCTTTCACAAAATCGTCGTCGCTAAACGACCGGCTTCCTGCAACATAAATATCGCCAATTAAGATTAAAGCCTGGCAATAATTTGGATTTATGTCCAGTGCTTTGCGGGCGAAACTCCGTGCTTCTGAAAGTGCGTTTTCTTTGGCATAAATAAAATAGGCATATTCGTAATAATAGCTTGAAAGCAATTCCTGATCAGTTTCCTGTTCCATGGCTTGAATGTAATACTCTTTGGCTTTTTCAGCATCATCCTGTTTTAAATACCTGTGTGCCATATTAAATGCTGCTTCTGCCGATGGTTCTAATTCGTACAGCCTTTCGGTTGCCTGCGCGAAAAGTTCCATTTCATCGCATTTTGCCCTTCGTAAACGGCGTAACATTGATTTTACAAAATCAATATCGTCGCCTTTTTCCTGAAACTGGGGTGTAAAGATATTTACCAAAGCTTCGCAATCGGCAGCACCCGATGCTCCAAAAATTCGCTCAATAACGGGTTGAATTTTTTTAATTTTTTCAACTTTTTCAGCGTCTGCGTTTTCTGCTATAACAGAATTTATGATTGAATTACATTTTTCGTAATTGACAACAACCGTTTCTTTTGGCAATTCCCCCATTCTAAATAACTGTCCCGAAGTTTGCATGAACAAAACCAACACAGGTGTTTCGGTTTCGTTTCCCATTTCTTTAACCGATTCGCTTAACCATTCGTAACTACTTTTTCCAACCTCTTTTAATTCCTCGCTTTCAAGGTTATTTGTTGCATCCAGTTGGTATTTTAAATAAGCAGTTCCTTTCCTTCCCTGCACAAAACCCCTTTGACTGAAGTATTTCATTCTTTTATCAAAAATGTTCATCAGTTCATTAAAAAATTGTTCTTTTTCTTCTTTAGTATTTGCGTTGTCGATAAAACTTTGGTACATTTTAACACCGTGGATGTATATATTCAGTGTAGATTTTGGGAATTTATTGTAAACTTTTTTCCAGTGTGGCAATGCAGATTCATAGTCTTCTTGTTTAAAAAACTCGTTGTACAACGAAAGTTCATCTCTGAATTCTGTATTTTGAGAACGGATAAGTTCTTCAGCCGTTTGCAAGTTTATATCCCCGCCTTCGTTTTTCCCATTGCTACTTGGAATGTTTCCGTCGAAAGCAAAATCAATTTCGTTGCTTGTGTTTCCCTCAATAGGCAATCTTTCTGAATCGTCGATAAAAGTGAACTTCAACCATTTCGATTTTGCATCTACTGTCACCTCGTATTTTCCATCGAAACTGGTCATCATTGTACTTCCTTTGTGCGCTTCAACGGTAACTCCTGCTGCCAGCTCACCGCCCCTATAAACAGTCCCGGTAACTACCCTTTGTGCCAACGAACTCGTTGCTACAACAATTACAATGAAAGCCAATGAAAGTGTTTTGCGAATAAAAGTTTTCATAATATCAGTTTTTTATTTTTTTTTTTGATTTCTAATCAAATCTGCGTTTAATAAACCAAAAATCATGTAAATTTATACTAAGGTTTAATTTAGCGTAGTTTTCAACAATCAAATTATTTTGTTTAGTACCTTTTCTTCCAATTTCTGCACCTATGTTTATTGTTGAGTTAGAATGGTAAACTGGCAACCCAACACCAAAACTTATGCCAAAATCATTAATTTGCTGGTCGTTAAGCATAAGATACGACTTTTCGTATTTTAATCCTGCACGATAAGCAATTTTATTTAAATAATTTCGAATTGAAAACCGATCAGGTATCCATTCTGCACCAATTGCAAATTTATTTAAATCGGTTAAAACCGGGTTGGCAGAACCGAAAAAATTCGCTTTCGACCAAGCTTGATGATAATAATCTGCATTTATTTCCAACGAATTTTCTTTAACATATGAGATTCCTACTCCATATGTAAACGGAAAAACAATCGAACTTAAATCATCGTTTTGATAATTTAAAGTGTCTTGTTCTGTTGCGATGTCTGAAGAAAGGTTCTTTTGTGTGATGTCGGAATAAAATGCAGAATATTCCGGTTTATTTTCCAAAATAGCAGCAAAAATAAACCGCTGGCTATTTTTCATCGGTATTGTTGCCTGTAACCCAAAATTCAGCCCAAAATCGTTTAACCTGATTTTTTCGTATTTTTGGATGCTATAAAAATCGGATGTATTTAGAAAAAAGACTTCGGCATTCCGTGTTAAGTTCCCAAACAAATAATTCAGGTTGGCTCCAATTGAAATATTTTTAACGGGGTTAAGTGCAAGCCCAAAGTATGCTTTAGACAATGAACCTTCGCCAAAATACTGAGATAGTACATCACCTGTATTTTCAATTGTTTCAAAAACTTCAACGTTGTAACCAATATCAGAATATGGAGTTAATCCCATGCTTGTGGCCAGCCAGTTTGTTATTTGAAAATTCATAGCAAAGTACCTGAAATTAATATCGTTGGTATTCATGCTAGCAATGTCGTTGCTGTAGTTCGAAAACTTCCCATATACGCCAGATTCAAATAAAAAAGACAATGAATCGACTGCGGTGTACGATGCTGGGTTTAAAGTATTAATTTGCTGTGAATTCCTGCTTGCAAGCGATGCGCCTCCCATTGCAAATGTCCTTCCAAAACTGTTTGTTTGAAGGTCGCCCAAACCAAACCGCGAATACGGTGAGGTAGTATTATTATTAAACTGTGCGAATAACAATGCCGGAAACAACAATAAACCGACAAATAAACTAATTCTGTTAAATCTCCCCATTGTATTCTAATATGCGATTTAAGCCCATGGCTATTAAATTAAAGTGTACAAAGAAAGAATTTTTTAATTTCTTATCAAAAAATTCTGCATTGCCACCCGTAATAATAACTTTTAAATTATTATAAAATTCCTTAAATGTATCTATGGCTTTATCTACCTCAAAAACAAGTCCATTCTGAACCCCTGCGAGAATCGCATTTTCTGTTGTGTTTCCATATAATTTATCGAATTTGTTTTGCTTTACCAACGGCAATTTACCTGTGAAGTGATGAAGTGCTTTAAAGCGCATTTCCAATCCCGGAGAAATATTTCCGCCGAGATATTGATTCTTTTCGTTTATGATATCGTATGTAATTGCCGTGCCTGCATCGATTATTAAAACATTTGAATCGGGGTATAAGTCAAAAGCCCCCACTGCGGCAGCAATCCTGTCTTTGCCCAGCGTTTCCTTCGAATCATAACAATTTTCAATGGGCAAAGGTGTGTTTGCATTCAATTCAATAAAATATTTAAAATTTTCTTGAAGAGCTTCTTTTAATTCCGGTGAATAGTCTTTAACCGATGAAAGAATTACCTTTTCCAATGAAGGATGTTCGTTTTTTAATACATCGATATGTTGAAGGAGGAATTCATTAAGCGGAACAGTAATTAATACTTCGCCTTTATTGAACACCGAGAATTTGGTCCGTGTATTTCCAATGTCGATTACCAGGTTCATTTTTAATCGATAATTCTTTGACTGATATCGAGCGCTTTTACTGAATGTGTTAAAGCCCCAATCGAAATGTAATCGACACCAGTTGAAGCAACTTTATGAATTCTTTTGATGGTCATATTTCCCGAAGCTTCTATTTTGGTCCTTTTATTAATTAGTTTAACAGCTTCTGTCATCATTTTCGAACTCATATTATCAAGCATAATAATGTCAACATCTGCATCCAGAGCTTCCTGCACCTGGTTCATATTGGTGGTTTCTACTTCAATTTTAATACTTTTTGGGACTTTCGATCGAATTGAATTAACTGCATTTTTAATCCCCCCCGATACCTGGATATGATTGTCTTTAATCATAACCATATCGTACAAACCAAACCGGTGGTTTGATGCACCACCCATTCGAACCGCATATTTATCTAAGTAGCGATAACCCGGTAAAGTTTTCCGTGTATCCAGGATTTCAACATTATGTCCTTCAATTTCTTTCATACATTTATTAGCGTATGTCGCAATTCCGGATAAACGTTGTAAAAAATTTAATGCTTTTCGTTCGCCGGTAAGAAGTGCTCTGTAATTCCCAGTATATTGAACTAAAATATCGCCGGGTTCAACTTTGCTTCCATCGGCCAATTTTACATTCCATTCAATATTTTTGTCGAATTTTTTGAAAACCATTTCCGCAACCTGCAGCCCCGCAATTACGCCTTTTTCCTTTGCAACTAAGATTGCCGTTTTATTTTCTCCCGGTATCAGGTTGTTTGTTGTTATATCGCCATCGCCAACATCTTCGGCGTAGGCCAGGTCAAACAAAACTTCAGCCGATTTTAATGTTTTTTCATCCATTGCTATTGCTTTCTTATGGGTTCAAATTGAATATTTTTATCTTTTTGCTGAATAATATGAACTTTAAAATCGGGATTTTCTTTTTGAAAATCTTCTCGAATGTGGCCACCACGACTTTCTTCGCGTTTAAGTGCCGCCCTGGCAATCAGTAAACAAATGTCAGCATTGTTTTTAATTTTGCACAAGTTGTAATTATCTGTACAATTGTTAAATTCATTTTTGATTTTTTCAATTTCAGTAATTGCATATTCCAGCCCTTTTTTGTCGCGTACAATTCCCACATAATTATTCATAATTGTGGCAATCCGATTTTTCTTCTCCAGAAAAATCATCTCATTTTCAGTATCTAATTTGAATATTGGAGAATTGAAATCGAAATTTTTATCTTGTTTAATATTTCCGGCAGCAATTCCCGATCTTTTCCCGAAAACGAGACATTCAAGTAAGGAATTACTAGCTATTCGGTTAGCTCCCATCACACCTGTTGAAGCAACTTCTCCGGCTGCAAAAAGATTCTCCACACTTGTCTGGCCATGCAAATCGGTTTTAATTCCGCCAACAGTATAATGAGAAGCAGGTGCAACCGGAACATTATCTTTGGTGAGGTCAAAACCAAACTCTTGCAGTTTACTGTAAATATGAGAAAAACGATGTTTTATAACTTCTGCATCCAAATGTTTGAGGCTGAGGAAAACATGTCCTGATTTGGATTTTTGTATCTCCTTGAAAATTGCAAACGAAACCACATCGCGTGGAGCAAGCTCGGCAAGCGGATGTAATTTAGTCATAAAACGCTCACCCTCTTCGTTAATCAGGTAGGCTCCTTCGCCGCGTACCGCTTCTGAAATAAGGAATGCATCTTTCTCCTCCAAATGTAAAGCGGTTGGGTGAAATTGTATAAATTCCATATCAGACATTTGGGTTCCGGCATGAAAACCCAGAGCATAACCATCGCCGGTTGCTGTGTGAGGATTAGTTGTGCGTAAATAGATTCGTGCCAGCCCACCGGTTGCAATTACCGTAGCTTTTGCTTTGAAAATATAATTTTTTTGTGTTTTAAACTCCAGTGCCTGAACACCATAACATCTATTGTTTTTAACAAGAATGTCAACAACAGTCGTGTTTTCAAACGATACAATGTTACTTTTTTCCAATACCCTGTTTAAAACAAATTGTGTTAATACTTTCCCGGTTGCATCTCCTCCTGCATGTAAAATCCTGCGCTTTTTGTGCCCACCCTCCAGACCAAGAATAATTTCACCGTCTTTTCTATCGAAAGGCATTCCCTTTTTTATAAGATCAGAAACACATTCAATTCCTTCGTTAACCAAAATTTCGAGAGCATCGTAATCGCATAGGTCACGACCCGCTGTCATTGAATCTTCCATGTGCAGTTTTGGTGAGTCGCCTTCATCGATAGCAGCCGCAATTCCACCCTGGGCATTGTACGAATTACTAATATCTAACCCTGATTTGGAAATTATTGCAACTTTACCGTACTCAGAGGCATGAAATGCAGTTATTAAACCGGCTAGCCCGCTACCAATTACAACAGTGTCAAATTCAAGCACTTGCATGAAATCGTGATTTTATAAATGAACGGCAAAGTTAGTATTTCTTTTAAGCAATCAATTGAATTATTTTACTTAAGCAATAATTTCAAGGAAGGTAATCTGGGCGGATGGGTGAAAACAATTCGATTAATACCGAATCTTCAATAATATCAACCTCGTGTTCAACATTTTCGGGAATGCTCCAACTGTCGCCGGCTTCTGCTAAATGCCATTTTTTATCAATTCTAAAATTTAATTTTCCTGAAATTAAATAACCGCTTTGTTCGTACGGGTGTTTATGAGCCGGTAGTTTGTAACCTCTTTGAAGTTTAAATTCGCAAAGAATTGTTTTTTCTTCGAACGCCAGAGGACGCATTTTAACACCCTCAATTAATGGGCGGAAATTACGAGAGTCTTTTTTTGTAAACATGAGAAATTTAGATTTAAAAGTTATTCAAACGAATTAAAGAAAGAATATCGAAAATAGTAAAAATAGTGCTGTTTAATAATGAAGTTTAAACCTTGTACCAATTTAATTGTCTTAAAGAAATCTTAAAATACTTGAATAATATTTGATTGATTATTATTTTAAGTTGAATTAATTTATTCATAATTATTGTGTTAGTGATAAAAATTGTTGATTTTTGCGCGGAAATTTTAGAATCAACTATTCATTCAATCATTTGTTGTTTAGTTATTAGAATAGAAATCATTTAAAAAATATAGAAAAAATTAACCATGAGTTGGAGAAAAATAACATTTATAATTGTAGCCCTTATTGTTTTATTGGGCGGCTCAGCAGCACTTTCGCTTTTGTTTGTATCGATGAAACCGGAACCTCCCCGCAAACCTAATGTTGAATTAAAAAGATTAGTAAAAGCTGAAACAGTAGAGTATAACGAAATTATTTCCTCGGTTGTCGGTGAAGGAGGACACGTTGTTTCAAGTAACGAAGTTACACTGGTTGCCGAAGCTTCAGGAAAAATTGAAAAAGGTGCTGTTACTTTAAGAAAAGGAACATCATTTAAAGAAGGTCAGTTAATTGCCGAAATTTACAAAGATGAGGTTGAGCTTGCATTAAAAGCAAGAAAAAGCCGGTTTTTAACCACAATTACAACTCTGTTGCCGGATATTAAAGTTGATTTTCCGGAACAATTAGAAGCTTACGAAATGTTTTTCAGAGCGATTGATATGGATGAGGAATTACCTCAATTACCAACCAATCAAAATGAAAAGCTAAAAATTTTTCTAGCTAGCCGTAATGTTTTGAGCGAATTTTATGGAATTCAACAAGATGAAAAAAGATTGAGCAGGCATTCACTTTTTGCCCCTTTTAACGGAACATTTACTCAGGTAAATTTTGAAGTTGGAGGTTATGTAAACACCGGTGGACAAATTGCAAAAATGATTCGTACTGATAAATTAGAAGTTGAAGTTCCTGTACCAAATGAACAAAGTAAATGGATTAAAATTGGGGATAAAGTTCAGGTTTATTCAAAAACTAATAATTCTGTTCAGCCCGGTGTTGTAATTCGAAAGGCCAATTATATTGATCCAAAATTCCAATCAAGAAGTATTTTCGTAAAAATCCAAAATTCAACTGTAAATGAATTATTGACGGGTGAATACAAAAAAGTAATATTTCCCGGGCAAAAAATTAGTGCTGCAATGGAAATTCCCCGAAGTGCAGTTTTTAATTCAGTCGAAGTATTTGCAATCGTTGATGGGCGTTTGAAAAAGCAAGTAATAAATATTGTTAAAACGAACGAAACCACATTAATTTTTAATGGTTTGGAAGAAGGGATAAAAATTGTTGTTGAGCCGCTGATAAATGTTCAGGAAAATAGTCCGGTAGGAATTGTTGGAGAAGAGCAACCAAAGTCGGGACAAAAAAAAGGTGAAGGAAAACCGGGACAAGGAAATCCAAAATCTAAAGAAAAAGCCCAGGCATGAAGAAGCTAGTTGAAATATTTGTCAGGTTTCCATTTTATGCGAATCTGACCATTGTCTTTTTGTTGATCGTTGGCGGACTTAGCATGTACTCCATGAAAAAGTCCTTTTTCCCGGAAAGACCTTCACGAATGTTATTTGTAAGCGTTTCGTACCCGGGAGCTTCTCCTGTGGAAATGGAAGAAGGAGTTACATCCAGAATAGAAGAAGCTGTTCGCGCAATTCCAGGAATATATGAAATTACTTCTACTTCGTCAGAAAATAGCTCGAGAGTTACAATTGAAATTATTCCCGGATACGATACCGACGAGGCGCTTATTGAAGTAAAAAATGCGGTGGATGGAATTTCATCTTTCCCAACTGCAGCAGAACGACCACTGGTTTTCAAGTCGAGAACTACTTCGCCAGCAATGCGATTGCTTGTAACGGGCGACGTAGATTTATTGACTTTAAAAGGATATGCTCAACGAATTGAAGAAGAATTTTTGTCATCTGGTGTTATTAGTCAGGTATCACTCTCCGGATTTCCGGCTCTTGAAATTTCGGTAGAAGCAAATGAAGAAGACCTGTTAAGATACGGAATTACATTTACGGAATTACAAAATGCCATATCGCAAAATAACCGAGATGTCTCCGGCGGACAAATTCGTTCGATGGAAGAGGAGATGCTTATTCGTATGCGCTCTCGAAGTGCAGACCCCAATAAAATAGGAGATATAATTCTTCGGGCAAATCCAGATGGAAGTGTTATTCGAATTCGCGACATTGCTTTGGTTAAAAAGAAATTTTCCGACACGCCAAATAAAACACTTGAGAAAGGGAAACCATTAATCAGCATTTCGGTTTCTAAATTAATAACTGAAGATCTTGCAAAAATCGACAAATACGTAAAAGAATATGTAACTGATTTTAATAAAAAGAATCAAGGAATTGAACTGGTAATTTCCAGATCATATTTAGAGATTCTTGGTAGTCGTTTGGAATTACTTTACCGAAATGGTGGACAAGGTTTATTCCTTGTAGTTTTAATACTTGGATTAATGCTAAGCACGCGATTGTCGCTTTGGGTAGCCTGGGGAATTCCGGCATCGTTTCTGGCCATGTTTATTGTGGCAAACTGGATGGGGGTTACCATTAACTTAATGTCGCTTTTCGGTATGATTCTGGTAATCGGAATTCTTGTTGACGATGGAATTGTTATCGGGGAAAATATTTTTCAGCATTTTGAACGAGGGAAAAGTCCCATGCGGGCAGCAGTTGACGGAACAGTGGAAGTAATTCCCGCAGTTGTTACTTCAGTGGCAACTACAATTATTGCTTTCTCTCCACTTATTTTTATTACCGGCCGAATGGAGATGATGTATGAAATGGCGATAATAGTTATTCTGAGTTTAGCTTTTTCGTTATTCGAAGCCTTTTTTGTACTCCCGGCTCACCTTGGAAATAAGCATGTATTGAACCGTAAAGTGCTTCGGGCTAAAGATAAAGGACTCAGAAAATATACCGAACGCTTTTTTACGTGGTTAAGAGATTATGCCTACGATCGTGTTTTGCAACTCATTATAAAATGGCGCTACATTGTAATTGGAATTCCGGTAGCAATGATGGTTATAACCGGTGGATTAATTGGTGGACAATTAATAAAAACCACTTTCTTCCCAAGAATGGAGTTCGATTCGTTCGATATAAATATTGCTTTTACCCCGGGTTCGGGCGAAAGGCAAACAATGGCATACCTTGAACGATTTGATAGCATTGTTTGGGTAGTGAATGAGGAACTAAAAGAAGAATACAACGATTCAATTGATATTATTGAGAATAGTACAATTCAACTGGGAACAGGTTTTGGAGGAGGAGAAAGAGGTGCTCATGCAGGAAGTGTAGGTATTTCGCCTCGCGATTCGGAAGAAACCGGAATTAGCTCTTTTGAAATTATTCAAAAAATTAGACAAAAAACAGGACCACTTCCCGAAGCTGAAAAATTCACTATCGGTTCTGCACGAAGACGATTTGGGAACCCGGTTTCAATCGGATTACTCTCCAGAAACATTGAAGAGTTAGATTTGGGACGTGAATTTCTTTTTGGAAAATTACAGGAATTACCACAATTAAAAGATGTTGTAAATACAAACTCTTTGGGGAAACAAGAGATACTTTTAAGTTTAAAACCAAAAGCTTATATGTTGGGCTTTACTGAATCTTCCATTGCAAATCAGGTGCGACAAGCTTTTTATGGCGGACAAGCGCAGCGCTTGCAGGAAGGGCGCGATGAACTGCGTATTTGGGTACGTTACCCTGCAGAAGGTCGCGAACGTTTGGGGCAAATGGAGAAAATGAAAATTCAAACTCCTCAAGGGGTTTATCCGCTTACCGAGTTGGTTGATTACGAATTAAAACGTGGCCCAGTTAATATTCAACGCTTTAACAGTAAACGAGAAATGCGTGTTGATGCTGACCTGATGGATCCGGATGCATCAGTTTCCGATATTTTAGACCAGATTAAAGAAGAGATTATTCCTGAATTAACCATGCTTTATCCGGGAATTACTGTTCAGTTTCAAGGTCAGCAAAAGGAAAGTGAAAGAAATATGGCCGATTTAATGATACTTTTCCCAATGGCATTTTTGGCAATTATTTTTATTCTGATGATTAATTTCAAATCGTTTGAACAGCCCATACTTATTTTAATAATGATTCCGATAGCAATTTTAGGTTCTATTTGGGGACACGGAATTCATGGAAAAACATTATCGATGTTGAGTTTGTGGGGAATTATTGCATTAACTGGAGTAATTGTAAATGATGCAGTGGTATTTCTGGCAAAATATAATTTACTGATTGAAAAAGGGGGGAAAGTTAAGGACTCCATTATTATAGCCGGAAAATCTCGATTACGCCCAATAATTTTAACAACTTTAACTACATCGTTCGGACTGTTTCCTCTTATTTTAGAAAAGAGTTTTCAGGCACAATTTTTAATCCCAATGGCAATTTCCTTAGTTTATGGTGTTGCATTTGGAACCATGTTTATTCTGCTTTTCTTCCCGGCACTTATTCTTGTATTGAATGATTTCAGGAAAGTAATTAGAGAATTATGGCACGGCAGAAAATTTGAGCGCGAAGAAGTCGAAATTGCGTGGATACATGCTCAGCGAAAAATTGATGATAGCATTCAATCAAAAGAAAAAGAATTAAAAAAATGAAGACTCAAATAATAGTTTTAATACTACTTGTTTCTGGTTTTGCAATGCAGGCACAAACTCCTTTGTCGTTAAGCAATGCAATAACTATAGCACTGGAAAATAATTACGATATTCAAATTGTAAAAGAGAACCAGCGAATTTCCGAGATTAATAACAATTGGGGAACGGCTGGAAGATATCCGTATATAAATCTTTCGGCTGGCGACGATAATTCAGTTAATTTAAATGAACTGGAAAATTTTACATCCAACCGATTTTCGGCAGGAGCTTCGTTAAGCTGGACTTTGTTCGACGGTTATTCTGTTCGAATTAACAAACAACGATTCGAAGAATTGGAGCAGCTCTCGAAACAGAATACTGCAATAATGGTTGAAGGAACCATTCAATCGGTAATCTTAGCCTATTACAATGTTTTGCTTCAACAAGAAAAGCTGGAAACATTTAAAGAAGTTATGTCGCTTTCTGAAGCTCGTTTCAGGCAGGCAGAAGACCGCAAAGAGTTTGGCACCTTTGTAACTTACGATGTTTTGCAAGCTCAAAATGCGTATTTGTCAGACCGCTCGGGATATCTTTTGCAGGAAGTTTCGTATAAAAATTCATTACGCGACCTTACTTATTTAATGGCAGAAAAAGGTGAAGTTTCTTTTGAGTTAACTGAAAGCTTTGAAGCATTACCAGTTGATTACACTATTTCAGATCTGAAAACTCAGATGTTTGAAAATAATAAGGGATTGCAAAATCAATACGTAAATCAGCGATTATTAGAAAATGCAGTGGCTTCGGCAAAAAGTACTTTTTCGCCAACTATCGATTTTAGAGGTGGTTTAACCGGAACAAGTGCACGAACCAATTTTGCAGAAATGGGTGAAAGCTGGGCAAACTCGGCAAATTTTTATGGTAATTTCACTTTAAGTTATAATCTTTTTAGCGGCGGGAATCGAAAACGTGCCAGTCAGATTGCGCAAATCGACGAAGAAATTGGGTTGGTTGAAATTGACGATATGAAACATGATTTAACAAACAGCCTGGCAAATTTATACGAATTTTATCTGGTTAGAAAAGAACTGTTAAATGTAGCCAACGAAAATCTTGAAGCTGCAAAACTCAACATGCAACTTTCGCGCGAAAAATTTGAGTCTGGTGCAATTAATTCGTTTAATTACAGGGATGTACAAAATATTTACCTAAATGCTGCCCAACGGGAATTAGAAGCCATTTATAATTTTATTGATACACACACCTCGCTGCTTCGAATGACCGGGGTTATTGTGCAGGAATTTGAGTAAGAAAGAATATTCTTTAGGATTCCATCCCTATATATTTAAATATAAGGATGGAATCCTTACTCAATGAGTATTATTCAATCACCATTAAATCCCGTCCAACAATAACTTCACCGTCGTATTTTTCTGAAATTTCTTTGAGAAGATCTTCCTGTGAAGCACCCCAAAAAAGCAAGTGATAAAGTACAATTTTACCAGGGTTAGTTTTTGCTGCTAATTCTCCCAATTCATAAGTTGAAGTGTGATTTGCAGCATGGTATTTTTTCCAGAATTCATTTTTTATATTCCAACCTGAATAGGAATAAACTTCATGAATTAATATATCTGCACCTTCAGAATATTTTTGAATATTTGCGCAAGGCCGGGTATCTCCCGAAATAACGATTGTTTTGTCTGGAGTGGTAAATCGAAAACCATAAGCATTTGGCCAACTTCCGTGAATTACTTTAAATGCTTCCACTTTTACAAGTGAATCCTCATAAATTAAACCGTCTTCAAAAAACTCGTGGGTGTTAACACGCCAACCTTTATTATTTGCAGGTTCAAGTCCGTACAAACGGTATTTTATATCGGCATCGTAGGCATTTAAAATATTATCAGTTAGATTTTTTGTTCCTTCCGGACCATAAACTTCCAGTGGCTCGTCGCGTCCCATTACCCATGGAGTAAGCAGCAAATCGGGAAACCCAACAGTATGGTCGGAATGCAGATGTGTTAGAAAAGCAGTTTTTAAATTTTTTGTTGAAAGTGCTTCAATTTCTCCGCCATAACGCGGCGACATTTTTGCTGCCTGCCTAACCAAGCCCGGACCAAAATCAACAATATACGGAGTTGTACCAACTACAATTGCCACACTCCCGCCAGAATGTTCGGGATCAGGATTTGGTGTTCCGGTGCCGAGTAAAACAACTTTAGTTTGGGCGAACGAATTTGAGTTAACAAAAAATATTAATAAAAAATACCAGGTTCCTAACTTCATATTAATCTGCTTTATTAACCAGCCTGCCATTTAAAAATTTATGCAAAATACTTGAAATTAAAGTTTGATAAGGAATCCCTTCATGGACTGCTTTTCTTTTAATTTCGAGTAAGTCCCTGTTTGAAATTCGGATGTTTATTCTTTTGTCTTTTTTGAGCGTATTTTTTGCAATTTCCCGATAAGAATCTATTTCCCCTTCAACATTGGGAATACTATTCCAATCTCCTTTTTCATACGATTCCAAAATTTCCTTTTCTTTTTTATCTAAATTGTCTTTCATTTTGTACTTTCTCCTAAATATTTTTTTGTTGCTTTTCGACTCGGAATTATTGTTTTCAAGAAATATTCCGATCTATTTTTCACAAAAGGTACCAGGTAAATGTAATCTTTAAAAAGTATTACAAATATTTGTTGGTTAGAGAAATTTGGACTTGGATTATTAATAATATCCAACAAATTACCTTCACTTACCAAATAAGTAATATCCTCAAAACAAATTCCTCTGTTCTTTTTTAACCATTCATTTTTTTCTGAATTCCAGTTAAAAACTATCATTCTGCAAAGTTAATACATTGTGTGCTTTTTGTCAACAATGTTTAAGATAATTCAATAACTTTATTTTTAATAGACCCCGGAAATGTAGAAAGGATGCCATCTTTCTTTTCACAACACAGATAGATGGCATCCCTTTTTAACTTTTGATTGTAATTGAAAATAACTAAACTACAACTCCAATATTTCCTCCCAAACTTTTTTAATTACAGGAATTCCATCTTTTAAATTATCTGCTCTGGTTTGAACAACCCGTTCACCCGGATATCGAATTTCGGCTCCGGTTTCCGCAGGAGTAGATTCTTTTAGGTCGGTAATAATATCTGCAATGGTATTTTCAATTGCAGGAAAGTTACTTAGTTTCTTTATATCGATGGCAATAAAAACCTGAGAAACTCCATACTCAGCTTCCAATTCGCTGAGTTTGTGCGTGGATAAACCAGCAGATAAAATGGTTGCCAAAATATCGAGTAAAAGTGATAAACCCGCACCTTTCCAAAAACCTATGGGAAGTGGTCGCCGGGCTTCCAGTATTTCTCCCGGGTTAGTAGTTAATTCTCCATTATTATTAAATCCCCCGGCAAAAGGCAGTTTTTTCCCTTCCAATTCAACGGCCTCCATTTTTCCGTACGAAAACTGAGTCATTGCAAAATCCAGTACTATTGCTTCATCTCCAAAAGGCACTGCAAAAACCAGTGGGTTATTTCCGAGATGTCCATTTTTTGCTCCCCATGCCGGCATATTTTTTTCAGTGTTGGTCCAGCCAATAAAGACAAAACCTTTTTTTGCGGCCTGCCAACCATAAGTTCCGCCTCGCATCCAATGGTTAGTATTGCCAATTGCAACACATCCAATTCCGTTTTTTTCAGCTATTTCCATTGCACGGTTCCCACAAATTTCAGCGTTCAATGGGCCGGGCCCAAGATTGCCTTCCCATTGCTCCAAAGCACCAGCAGTGTGAACCAACTCCGGCTCAGCATCAACATTTATGTAACCCTTTTTCAGGTATTCCACAAAACGTGGGAATCGGTAAACTCCGTGCGAATAAATTCCTTCGAGACTGTTTGTCGCAAATATTTCAGCACATTTATCTGCTTTTTCATTATTGAATTTATGGTTTAGTAAAATCCTTTTAAATTCGGATTTCATCTCTGGGAAAGGTATTTTAATATTCATATTAAAATTGATTTTAACTTTGTTCGTATAATTGAACGTCATTCTGAATTCATTTCAGAATCTAAGAATTTTGTAACATTTAAAAGAAACTGAAACTAGTTCAGTTTGACGAAAGATCTATTTCACTGAAAACAATTTTTATTCTATTTTTTTCCAAATTCGTTGCTTATTTTTTTCTTCTTTTTCCCTAAAAGCACTTTCCAAATCAATGTTTTTACGGTTGGCAATGGCACAGAGATAAATAATAATATCAGTAAGTTCATCACCAATTTCTGTAAAAGTAGAGTTGGAATCAATTGAAAGTCCTTCCGATTTACGTACCGCTTTAAAAAGTTCTCCGACCTCTTCGCCCATCAAAATAATTATCGATTGTGGTTTGGTCATTAAAATCACGTTCGTGTTCTAACTCAGTTACGTATTTTTGAAAATCGGAAAGGGTTGGACTTTGTTTTAATATTGGCATTTATAATATTATTTATAATTTAATTCCAAGATTTAATCCAAAATTGGGAATAATTCGAATTACGTAACCATTAATTATTCCTTTATTTACTCTGTAAAAAAGGAGATATGAGGCTCCAAGTTTTGGCTCAATGAACATTCTTTTTGAATTAGGAATTTCCCTCGCAAAATATAGATTTACAAATCCATTCACATTTTGGGAATTTCTTTCGTTTGTTAAACCAAGGAGGAATCCAGTATTAATACTCCAAAGTTTTTGGTTTTGTTTGGCGTTTAGCTTCCCAAAATAAATTGCATGATTTATTGAAAAGGAATTCCAATTATTATCCGCATCAAATGGCACTGAGTTTCCATAAAAAAAATCCAATCTTTTATCTATTTTATACTTGTACCTTATCCCCAAATTATAACCCTCTGGTATAGAAATTCCTGCAGAAACATTCCATTTTTCCTGAGTAAATGATTCAGCTGGAATAGTTAAAAATAGTAATGTAGTTATTGGAAGTATTAATTTTTTCATTTATTCTAAACCTGCAAAATGCTTTTTTTGAAAGGATGTCATCTCTCTTAAAAGATGACATCCTTCTTCCACTTTAAATTTTGTCCATTGCCTGATGAATTTTTTCAAGCATTACCGGAACTTTTTTATAAGGATCGCCGGCACCAAGGGTTTCAATTGGTAAATAACCTCGGTATCCACCTTTTTTGATTATTTTGAAAAGTTTAACAAGATCGGTCGGAGTCTCTTTTCCATCAATCCAAACATTCTCTTTTATTTGCCAGGTAACTGCGTATTTAATATTTTTTTCAATTTCTTTATAAGGATCGTGTTGCCGGTAACTACCAACATCCAGATTTAATCCCAACCATTCTGAATCAACCATTTCAAAAATGCGATCTACGTCAGCTGCAGTTTTCAAAAAATCGTTATGATTTTGAATTGCGATAATCACTCCATATTCTTTTCCAATGTCGCAGCAGGTTTTTACATCTTTTGCCATCCACTCAAAAACCTGATCGCGGGTAAATCCTTCGTGTTTAGTTTTTCCTGCAAAAACCCGGATATTTGGAATTCCCATTTTTGCCGCCGCAATAACCCACTGCCGAATCATTTCAATATCTGCTTTTCGTGAGGCAGCATCGGGAACTGTAAAGTCGTTTCTGATTCCTGTTCCGCTAATGTCAAGACCTAATAAAAAAGCTTGCTTTTTAAATTTTCTTATAAAATCATCCGATGGAACTTCAGGGTAACCCGGAAAATAGTACCCGGTTGGATCGATGGCATCGAAGTTATATTCAGCACAAAAATCCAATACATCGAATAGATCTATTTTTCCTTCGCGCAAAAGTGAATTAAACGAATAAATATTCAAACTGGTTTTAAACTTGTGCGAAAAAGTGTTTTTTGCATTTACCGCACTTAAACTGAAAAAAGGTGATGTTGTTAAAGCTGCAACAGCCGGAGCAGCTACTAGAGTTTTTAAGAATTTTCTTCTTGATTTAGGTTTATTCATATCTTTAAATTTTTAGCAATTTATCAATAAAAAACAAAAGGGAAAAATCAAATCGATTTTTCCCTTTTGTTTAAGAAGATTAAACTAAATCTTAATCTTTTCCAGTCTTAACCGGAACAACCTCAATAACTTTTATATCCTGCGAACCCCAAAAATCTCCGATTGCCGATGTTCCAACTAAAGTCAGCGTATTCAATTCACCCATATTCATATCGAGTGCCTTTACTTCCGACATTAAAAATTTGGCTACAAAATTTCCCCGTAAATCCGATTTCCAACTATGAATTAGCACTCCATTTAAATAAACCGACGATGCTGAAACAAGGCCAAAAGCAATATCAGTATGAACGGTAACTACTTCCCCCTGATTGTTTAGATTTAAAACATTTGGGGCAACATCAATTGTAATTTCAAAAGCTTCACCAACATTCCCTGCCTGAACAAAAAGTGCGAGTAACAGAATTAATAATCCAATGGTTGTTTTAATCTTTTTCATTTTAACAATTTTTGATTTAACAGTTTAAAAGAACAATTGTATTATTACGCACAAATGTTCTTTTAGTTTCAAAATTGAGCGATAATTTTTGCGCTATTTAATAAAGACAATTGATTGTCTTTCTCGATTAATAATTAATTTTGTAACATCAGGACGCGAATAATGTCCTGCCAAATCGAAATTTTGTCGTTCTTGCCTAACTTGTCCAAAATCGATTTCGGCAGCAAAAATTCCCTCTGAATTTATTTGTGGTTCAATAATCCATTTGCCTGTTGGATTGGCAAGACATGATCCGCCATTTGCCAAAGTTTCTTTTGAATTTTCAAGAATAATATCGGCATGTGGGATGTAGTTTGGAACATCCGTTTTTCGCATTAATCCGGAAACTGAGATTACAAACGAACGCGATTCCTGGGCGATAAACCGGGTAATATTCTCGGTATTGTGTTTACTCCCTGGCCAAAGTGCAATGTGTAAATCTTCGCCTTGTCCGTATAAAGCAGCCCGCGAAAGTGGCATCCAATTTTCATAACAATTTAAAGCCCCGGTAGTAAAATTTTTTAAAGATTGAACCTGCAAACCATTTCCGTCACCAATACTCCAAACCAAACGTTCTTCATAGGTAGGCATTAATTTTCTGTGGGTATGTTTAATTTGCCCGTCGTTGCCAATATACACCAAAGTGCAATACATACTATGTCCGCCGCGGTCGGGGGCACGTTCAACTATTCCAATAACAACAGTTATCTTTTTTTCTTTTGCTAATCGGCAAACATTGTTTAGATGCCCGGCTTCAATTTGTACGCCCTGTTTTAAATAATGTGCAAAAATTTCTTTTTGAAGTTCAGAATTAAAACGTGCGCCATCAGTGCGTTCTACCCAAAACGGGTAGCCGGGAACCAGTGCTTCACCAAAAACTACAAGTTCGCAATTTTGTTCAGCTGCATTTTCAATAAATGCACTAACTTTTTCGAGTGTTTTATCGCGGTCGAGCCAAATGGGTGCCATTTGTGCCAGACCTACTTTTAGAATATCTTGATCTTTGTTCATATGTTATGCATTTATTGACCCCCTAAATCCCCCAAAGGGGGACATCTCCTCCCCTTTGGGGAGGTTGGGAGGGGTAATTTTTCTAACTAATACTAAACGGCGTTTCCAAAACTACTTCTTTAACACATGCTCCCGGCGATAAACTTAACAACCATTGAATAGTTTTAAATAAATCTTCGGGTTGAATCATTTCTTCACCTTTTAATGTTGTTCCGGCTTCGAAAGCCATTTTTGTATTTACCCAACCCGGACAAAGTGCTGTTACCGAAATTTCCAACGGAACCAGTTCACGATACAACGATTCGCTAAAACCAACCAAGCCGAATTTTGATGCAGAGTAAGCACCACTTCCCGAAAAACCAACCTTCCCAGAACGCGAAGCAACATTAAAAATATTACCCGAATTTTGTTGTTTCATAATTGGAACAACTTCACTTAAAAAAACATATTGTGCGGTAAGATTTGTCTCAATCATTTTTGAGAAATCGGTTTCGGAAATATCTGATGAACCATCGAAATAAATACCGGCATTATTTACTAAAATATCAATTCTGCCATATTTCCTATGAATTTCAGAAACAATGGTTTTAACACTTTCCGAATTTGTAATATCCAGTTGAATTGCAAGCGGTTTTTGTTCTGAGTTAACAGAAATTGATTGAACTACTTCATTTAAATCTTTTTTGTTTCTTCCAATTAAAACTGTTTGGTACTCCATTTTTGCCAACCCGATTGCAATGGCTTTTCCAATTCCTTTTGAAGCACCAGTTATAATCGCAACTTTGTTTTTCTCATTCATAAAAATCGATTTGAATTTTAAAGATACCAAATTTTTAAAGCATCAAATCCCAATTTCCCAATGACAAATAATGTCCATTTCTCAAAAATTACAATTTCCAATTCTATCCTCAAATTTGTAAATGACTGATTTTATTGTCGTTTAGTTAAGAATCGAATTAAGAAAACCCGAATTAAACACCCTTCGAATTCGCTCAGGGTGACTGCCAGACTGGAGAGGTGACTTTTGACAGCCCTCATTTTAAAATATTTTTCAAATGAAATTAATTATCAGAGACATTTACATCCAACAAAAAGCCACTTCCATGAATATTTTTTATTTCGATGTTGGGGTCGTCTTTTAAATATTTGCGCAGTTTCGTAATAAATACATCCATGCTTCGTGCTGTGAAATAACCGTCCTCGCCCCAAATTTTACGCAGGGCAGTTTCGCGAGCAAGTAATTCGTTTTTATTCTGGCAGAGCAATTTTAATAAATCAGATTCTTTGGGTGACAACTTTTGTTTTACTCCTTCACGAATAATGGTTCTGAGTTTTGAGTCGAACTGGTAAGAACCAATTGTAAAATTTACTTCCGCGATTTCGGGCTGAGTAAATTGCCGCTTAATAATTGCCTGAATTTTACACAGCAACACTTCGGTGTCAAATGGTTTTGTAATGTAATCGTCGGCACCTACGTTGTAACCTTTTAAAATATCCTCTTTCAAAGTTTTGGCGGTAAGAAAAACCATCGGAATTTCTTTGTCGATTTTGCGTATTTCGGTACCAATTGTAAATCCATCAACATTTGGCAACATAACATCGAGAATACAAATCTGATATTCACCGTTTCGGAATTTTTCGATTGCCAGTTTCCCATCGTCAACCCAGGTAACTTCGTATTCGTTCAGTTCGAGATACGATTTTAAAACCGCCCCAAAACTCAGGTCGTCTTCAACAAGAAATATGTGATTCATGTTTTTCTCCATTTTTTATTCCTTATTTCTTATTCGATGTTCCTTTTCAGACAAAGCTAAGCCCTAAAACACAAAAATCAAATCTCAAATAATTTTCAATAATCAAAACCCAAATTCCTAATAAAGAACGACAGTTTTGAAATTATTAGGAAATTTGATATTGGGACTTATTTGTGATTTCTTTCATAAACTTTATTCTCTTACAAAAGGTAAAAATACTTCAAATTTACTTCCTTTTTCTGGTTCGCTTTGTACTGAAATGGTTCCACGGTTGGCCTCCAAAACTGCTTTTACATAACTAAGTCCCAAACCAAAACCTTTTACATTATGAACATTTCCGCTTGTTTGCCGATAAAAACGTTCAAATATTTTACTTTGCACTGTCTTGTTCATCCCAATTCCTTTGTCTTTAACCGACACTAAAACTCCCTTTGATTTATTTGTTGTTGTTATTTTAATTTCCGGCGATTCATCAGAATATTTTATCGCATTATCCAGCAAATTATAAATAATATTTGTGCAGTGCATT
>Ga0209249_1000436_pt1 | contig 51642 bp, 43 predicted proteins | sample SaaInlV_200m_DNA_4_FD_184653 | JGI IMG/M metagenome (GOLD analysis project Ga0209249, IMG submission 184653) | Marine microbial communities from expanding oxygen minimum zones in the Saanich Inlet - SI037_S3LV_200m_DNA (SPAdes) (version 2) | ecosystem: Environmental > Aquatic > Marine >...
ATTTAAACGAATGAATTATCTTGTAATTATAATCGCTGCCATATTAGTTAACAACATTGTCCTTATGCAGTTTTTGGGAGTTTGCCCGTTTTTGGGTGTTTCCAAAAAACTTTCAACGGCTATTGGAATGACTGGTGCTGTCGCTTTTGTAATGGTTTTGGCTACCATTGTAACCTACCTCATTCAAAAATTTGTCCTCGACAAATTGGGGCTGGCTTATTTACAAACCATCGCTTTTATTTTGGTAATTGCTTCATTGGTGCAGCTTGTCGAAATTATCCTTAAAAAAGTAAGTCCGGCAATGTACCAGGCACTCGGTATTTTTCTCCCACTAATAACAACCAACTGTGCTATTTTGGGTGTAGCCATTTTAACTATTCAAAAAGAATTTAATTTGCTTGAAGGTGTAATTTATGCTATTGCAAATGCCATTGGTTTTGGTTTGGCACTTATCCTTTTTGCCGGAATCCGAGAACACCTCGATTTACAAAATGTACCAAAAGGATTAAAGGGAATACCAATTGCGCTAATTGCTGCTGGGATTTTGGCAATGGCTTTTATGGGATTTTCGGGAATTGTATAAAAAATCGTACTCATTTTATTACTTTTAAAGAACTTAAAAATCAAAAGCAACCATTCTTGAATAAATTGCATCTAGCCTGAAAAACCTAAATGAAACGAAAGTTCTTAGAAAAGCACAACAAATTCATTGCCTATTTATTATCGATTATCGGAATTGGCGGGGCTTGTACTTTTGGTGGGTGCGAATATGGAACTGCCGCCGAATATGGAACACCTTCTGCAACTTATAAAGTATTTGGGAAAGTAACTTCCGAAAATAATACCAATATCCGAAGCATTCGGGTGATACTGCAAAATGATACTGCACATACCGATGAAAACGGGGAATACAATGTTCAGACCACAGATTTTCCTGGAGAACAGGATTTTCTCCTGGAAATCGAGGATATTGATGGGACTTCAAACGGTGAGTTCCAATCTTTAGATACGATTGTTTCTTTTACTGACCCAGAATTTGTAAATCCGGACGGTAACTGGTACAGTGGTGAGACATCAAAAGAGATGGACATCAAACTGAAAGAAAAAAATTAATGGTCTCAAAGATTCCCATTCGTAAAAAAATTGCATTTGAATTATTTCGAAAATATAGAAAGAATGCAAAAATCCTTCATCAGCTAAATTATATTTTTTGGGAATGTACATTGCGTTGCAACTTAAATTGTTTGCACTGTGGTAGCGACTGCAAAAAAGAATCGTCGGTAAAAGATATGCCCGTTGAAGATTTTATTAAAGCAATTGATGACATAATCGATATTGTTGAGCCAAATAAAACAATGATTGTTTTTACTGGTGGCGAACCTCTTTTGCGAAAAGATTTGGAACATTGTGGACTGTTGCTTCACAAACGTGGTTTTCCCTGGGGAATTGTTTCTAATGGTTTGCAATTAAATCCCAAACGTTTACAATCGTTACTAAACGCTGGAATGCGGGCAATTACAGTTAGCCTAGATGGATTGGAAAATTCGCACAACTGGTTGCGCAATAACTCCAGCAGTTTCAAAAATGCAATAGAAACAATTCATTTATTATCGAAAGTACCCGACTTAAAATTTGATGTAGTAACCTGTGTAAACGGAAAAAACTTTAACGAACTAAGCGAAATTAAAGAGTTGCTTTTATTGAAAGGAGTAAAGGAGTGGCGGTTGTTTACTATTTTTCCAATTGGAAGGGCCATGCAACACGATGAATTACAACTCTCCCCAGTTAAATTCAAACGCTTTTTTGATTTTATTGCATCTGAAAGGAAAAAAGGGGATATATTGCTCAATTACGGATGCGAAGGATTTCTGGGCAATTACGAAGGAGAAGTGCGGGACAACCTGTTTTTTTGTAGGGCAGGAATAAATGTTGCTTCAGTTTTAATTGATGGTTCTATTTCTGCTTGCCCAAATTTACGGGAGAACTTTGTTCAGGGTAATATTTATACCGATAGTTTTAAAGAAACTTGGGAAAAAAGATATACAAAATACCGTGATAGGAATTGGCTAAAAACTGGTGAATGTGCCGATTGTGATATGTTTAGATACTGCGATGGAAACGGTTTGCACTTGCGTGATGAGAAAAGTGGCGAATTACTTTTTTGCCACTACAACCGGATAAAGGAGGGAGAAAAAGCATGTTTTGAAAATAATTAGCTTTTATAATTTTCCCAGAAACCCATGAGGTCTTGCCTCATGAATGAATGGACAATAATATGTGAACGAAGTGAACACCATGAAAAAAGCTTTGCTTTTTTCCAGAAGCCCCGTACTCTTGGCACAGGGTAGTTTACATTTCCGAAATACTTCGATTTGAATACGATATCAAAATATTTTTGTGCTTTTTCGAGAGTAAAAACCTGGGACCCCGATTATAAAAATAGAACTTTTTTTTAGTCGTTTAAAATGGTGGACTTTAAACTTTTTGTTTACAAAAAGAGGGAAATAAATTTGTAATGTGACTTTACGATTTGTCAGGTTGAATAGATTCATCAGGTTTTAATACAGATTACTTCCCATCAGCAAAATCCTGCAAATACGAAAACCGCTTGGTTAATTTCCCGTCTTTAGTAATCGAAGCCCGCTCAACAATTCCATCATCATCTTTGTCAAACAAACTGGGAAAAACTTTGTCAATCAGGTTGCGCCCAAAACCAAGCGATGCATCTTTTGGTAGTTCGCAAGGTAAATTGTCAACTGCTTGAACGGTAATATTTTCTTTTGATGAAAAAGCCGGTTCCAATTCACCGGTTGCGGGATTAAAATCGTAAAACGGATCATCGATTGTTGACGCTTTTTTTGTTGAGGGGATTGATCCTTCAATATCGCATGTTATATCAGAAATCACAGTTATTTTAAAATCTTTTTGTTTCATTTCATTGCCAGTAAATAAAACCGGTGCTTTTGGATCCCAGTAGGCAGCCGCAATTAACAAATCGCTTTGTTTTGAAAAAGGCTGAAAAGCATTTTCATACATTTCGGGGTGATTAAAAAAATGCATTAGATCAAAATCAGCCCCATCTTTTCGACGTGTATAATTTCCTGGTAAAAGTTGAACATATTCAGGTTTCTCCGGCGCATCATCTTTTAAAAAATCATCAGTGGAAACACGTTTTATTTTTAAATGATTAAGAACTTCCAAAACCCCGCCGGAAACACGCCCGTCGCCGGTAACGGCAATTTTAATCGGAGGAAGTTTAATATTGTCAAGTTCATAATACATTTCAACCAAATCGTTGCACTGATGTGCAGGTTTTAGTTCAAACAATTTTTCACGTAATCCAAACGCCCGAAAACCATTGTAAGCACCAACCAGCCCTGCAAACCTGCCAAATCCGATAATACGGAAACCATCTTTATTTGTCAGAACTTCATAGTCAACCAACTGAACTTTTTTCTCCAAAACAGTTTGAAGCAACTTGCGGTTATATTCTTGTTTTTTAATTGTGTGCGAAAAAAACAGATAGGTTTTTCCTTCAATAAAATCGTTGATTTTAACTTCTTTAACACCGAGCAAAACGGAACAATCGCTTAAATTTTCCCGAACTTCAATACCCAGTTTTGAATAATCTTCATCTTTAAAACATCGAATTGAACTTGGCTGAACAACAATTGAAACATGTGGAAATATCTGTTCAACTTCAACACACTGCTCCGGAGTTAAGGGAACACGTTTGTCAGGCGGGGTTTTCCCTTCGCGAAGAATTCCAATTTTCATATTGAAAAATAATAATTTAAGATTTAGGTTAAATATAACTTTTCTGGGCTAATAATAATCAAAGAATTTAAAAGATTTGTGTTTGTTGTTCGGTTAAATCAATAGTTTTTATTTTCATGGTGACACATTTTAATTAAATTTATTCTTTGTTAAAATATTGCAATATTTGTATTTCTAAATATAAAGATATGTTGGGAAGAAGTTTATTTTGGTTGTCGGGTTTTGTCATGTTAATAAATTCGGTAGCATGTACTCAGCGAAAAAGTATTGATGTGAAGGATGAAATCTTTTCAGGATCTGAAAGTTGTATCCAGTGCCACGAACGGTTTTATGAACTTTGGTCTCCCTCTTTTCACGGGAAAGCAATGCAACCTATCAATGCCAAGTTTGTTGATGAAGAAAACCTGCCTGAAAGTGAGGAATTTTCGTTGGAAGGAAAAACTTACAATGTTGCTTTTGAGGACACTTTGATGTTGATGTATGAGAAAAATGGAGATTCCTTAAAAAAGTACGATGTAGTTTGGGCATTGGGGGGAAAGAATGTATTTTATTTTTTAACGCCGATGGAAAAAGGTAAATTGCAAACTATTCCATTGGCTTACGATGTAAACCGCGAAACCTGGTATAATAACCCTGAGTCGGCTGTGAGGCATTTTGGCGAGGGAATTACAGATGAGGCACTTCCGTGGAAAGACAGGATGTACACATTTAATTCATCATGTTACAGTTGTCATGTAAGTCAGCTAAATACAAATTTTAGTTTGGCAAACGATTCATACGAAACCACTTGGAAAGAAGCCGGAATAAACTGCGAAACCTGTCATGGACCAAGTGGTGAGCATGTCCGAATTTTTCAAAATGCAAAAGAGGGTGAAGTTTTTGAGGACATTGGTTTAATTGTCACTAAAACGTTTACCAAGGAACAACACAATTCGTCGTGTGCTCCGTGCCATGCAAAAATGAGCCCGATCACTCCAAGTTATATGCCCGGCGATCCTTATTTCGATAATTACGATTTGACTACACTTGAGAATCCCGATTTTTATCCCGATGGAAGGGATTTGGGTGAAAATTATACTTTTACGACCTGGAAGCAAAACGAATGTGTCGCATCCAGTGAATTGCATTGTGTTACCTGCCACACATCAAGTGGGCGGGACAGATTTGCCGATAATCCTAACGATGCCTGTGTAAGTTGTCACAAAACAAGGGTTGAAAATGTTGTTGCCCATTCTGGGCACAAAGAGGGTAGTGAAGGAGCAGTTTGCGTAAACTGCCACATGCCAAAAACCGAGTTCGGAAGAATGATTCGAAGCGACCACTCATTCAGGCCGCCAATGCCGGAGGCAACCATAAAATTCAACTCACCAAATGCCTGTAATATTTGTCACGATGATAAGTCACCCGAATGGGCCAACAAAATTGTTAAGCAACGGCAAAACAGCAACTATCAGGAAGAAACCCTTCGGTGGGCGCAATTAATAAGGGAAGCCCGCGCGAGCGACTGGACCAATTTGGATAAAATGTTGCAAATTGTAAACGAGAATAAATTAAATGAAGTTGTAGTTACATCTTTTATCAGGTTGTTTGCCAATTGCACCGACGAGAAAAAATGGGAAACAGTTATAAATGCTTTAAACAACGAATCAACACTGGTACGTGCAGCAGCAGCGGCAGCGTTAACCGGAAATTTTTCAGAACAAGCAAAAAATGCTTTGGTAAAAGTTTGCGACGATGAGTTCCGTTTGGTGAGAATATCAGCCGCAATTTCGCTAGCAGGGTTTTCACCCGACCAGTTTTCGGCTACCGATGCACAGTTGATAACTAAAGTAACCGAAGAGTACATGCATTCGATGGTTACCCGGCCCGATGACTGGAGTTCGCATTATAATCTGGGGATATTTCATCAAAACCAGGGTGATGCGGTAAAAGCACTTGAATCGTATGAAATTGCCGCCCGATTATACCCCGAAGCTTTGATGCCTTTAATTAACAGCAGTGTACTTTATTCGTATATTGGGAACCCGGCAAAAGCAGAAGAAAACCTAAAAAAGGCAGTGGCTGTCGATCCTGAAAACGAAGCAGCCAATTTGAATTTGGGCCTTTTACTTGCCGAACAAGGTAAAATGGCTGAAGCAGAACAAGCTTTAAAAAGAGCGATCAAGGCAAATCCTGAGCAAGCTGTTGCTGCTTATAATTTGAGTGTAATTACTGCACAACGAAATATTACCGAAGCTGTTGAGTATGCAAAAATGGCAGCGGAAGCAAGTCCGGAAGATCCGAAATATGCTTATACGTTGGCTTTTTACCAGTTAGAAAACGGTCAGAAAAATGAGGCAATAAAAACCTTAAAAGGAATCCTAAAAGATAATCCGCTTTATTTGAGTGCGGTTAGTTTTTTAGCCGACATTTATATAAAAGATGGCAAAAAGCAAGAGGCCATTTTATTGTATCAAAAAGCTTTAAATACTGAAGGAATTTCGGAACAGGATAAATTGGGTATCCAGCAGGCAATTTTGTCTATTCAGCAGGTAATGTAGTATTGATGAGTGTTTTTTAATACGAGTATTGACGAGAAGGCTTTTACTTTTTTTTGAATTCTTCACTATTAACAAAATTCAATATATGAATATAGGAATTATTATTTGCGACAGGTACAAGAGCTGTGCTGGTGGAAAATGTTTTCGGGCAATGCAAAAAAGAGAAGGCGCTTTTGATATTTATTCAAAAGAAAAAACATTGGAAATAGCCGGATATACAAGTTGCGGAGGTTGCCCCGGGGGAAATATTGAATATTCGCCCGAAGAAATGATTAAAAACGGGGCGGAAGCCATTCATTTTGCAACAGGGTTTGTTGTGGGATATCCACCCTGTCCTTATATTTCGGATTTCAAAAAATTTATTGAAGATAAATACAAAATTCCGGTTGTAATAGGTACACATCCTATTCCTCAAAAATATTACATAACACATGGGAATTTAAAAACGTGGGATGCAAATGAGTGGGATGCAATTATCAAACCGACATTAGTAAATGAAACATTAAGAAAAGAATACGATTAGTGGCACAGTATAATAAATGAATATCGTATTTTAGATTTCCAAATTTTAACGGACCGAACGGTCATCTCAATATTTTTATTGAACTTTAACTCAAAAATTCTGTTTATTTTCGAATATAAATTTCAGAAAGAACAAAATGCTAATTGTTATATCACCGGCAAAATCGCTGGATTTTAATTCTCTGCCAGGCACAATTAATTTTACAATACCCGAAATGTTGGATCAATCGGAAAAGTTGATTGGCAGGTTGAAAAAAATGAACCCCAAACAACTTTCTAAATTAATGGGGATTTCAGATAATTTGGGTGAAATTAACTTTCAGCGCTTTCAGTTGTGGCAACAACCATTTACACCCGAAAATGCAAAACAGGCAGTGTTGGCTTTTAACGGAGATGTTTATTTGGGGTTAAACGCAGCAACCCTTTCCGAAGACAAACTGGAATTAGCACAAACTAAATTACGGATATTATCTGGATTGTACGGCGTTTTAAAACCGCTCGATCTGATTCAACCTTACCGCTTAGAAATGGGCACAAATCTGAAATATTACAAATCGAAAGATTTATACACATTCTGGAATCCGGCGATTACAAAAAAAATAAACGAGGCCGTTTCAAAATCGGGAAGTAATGTTTTAGTAAATTTAGCTTCAAACGAATATTTCAAAAGTATCGATAAGAAAAAGTTAAAAGCCGAAATTGTTACTCCTGAATTTAAAGATTTAAAAAACGGCAGCTACAAAATGATTTCTTTTTTTGCTAAAAGGGCCCGCGGATTAATGACCCGTTTTATACTTGAAAATAAAATTACTGACGCAGACAGTTTGCAGGCTTTTGATTCGGAAGGTTATAATTTTAATCCGAGATTATCGAAATCCGGGAATCCTGTTTTTACAAGGGATAATTAGTTTCTGGCAAATTAGAAAAATTTTTGCAAATCATCACCGACCTGGACAGTATCTAAAAATTAAAATTGGAGATTTATAATAATTTCATCCAACTGACCGAATTAATATCATTTCCCTAAAATGGTAAATCGCTTGCTTGATTTTCATCGGGTTCCGGTGGAATATCCCCAACTTCGAATTGCGGCGGGGTTTCGGGCATGTTATCACTCGCAGGTTTATCAATTTTCCAGGCATTAATATTATGAAACCATTTGCCATTATATTCCCGCGATTCTAAGTTGAAAGAAACTTCTACCTCTTCCCCCGAAGATAAGCCGTTAATAAGTGAGGCTTTGTCGCCGAATAAAGTAAAGCAGACTTTCCTTGGGAATTGTTCCTCGGTTTCAATTACAAACTCTTGTTTATTCCACTCTTTACCGGCGCGGCTGACCCCCGACTCTGGTTTTAATATTTGCTGTATTTTTCCTTTTACGCTTAAACTCATGGTAGCGAAAATAAAAAAGAAACCCTTTGCAAAAAAATTTACAAAGGGTTTTTTATAAAATTTTTTAAACGATCCTTATTTTACAATTTCCAGTAATTCTACTTCGAAAATTAAGGCTGCATTTGGGCCGATGTCACCACCTGCACCACGTTCACCATAAGCAATTGCCGAAGGAAGATAAACTTTCCATTTCGATCCGGTGGGCATTAATTGAAGAGCTTCTGTCCATCCCGGAATTACTTGACCAACACCAAATACGGCTGGTTCACCACGGTCAACCGAACTATCAAAAACAGTCCCATCGATTAAAGTTCCATGATAATGAACACGCACCTGATCTTCGAGAGTTGGTTTTGCTCCTGTTCCTTCAGTTAAAATTTCATACTGTAAACCACTTTCGGTAACAGTTATTTCTTCGCGGGCTTTATTAGTTTCCAGAAACGCATTTCCTTCTTCAAGGTTTGATTGCCCGGCTTTTTCTCCGGCACTTTCGAAAAATACGCGGATAATTTCGTTTGCTTCATCCTGTGTCATAACAGTTTCTTCTTCTAACGATGCTAAACGAAATGCAGAAGCCATAATTTCCAGGTTCATATCTGCACCGCCTGGAGCACTCGCAAGTTGTTGTTTGTTGTTTGCCCCAACCAAAATTCCAATGGCATAACTGGCAGAGTCAAGCGGAGATTCTAATTTAATTTCTTTTACACTTCCACCTTGCTGGCAGGCTGTTGCAGCAACTATCAATGTAATTGCCAACAAATAAATAATTTTGTTTTTCATGATTCTAATTTATTTAAACAATTTCTAATAATTCAACGTCGAAAATCAAAGTTGTATTTGGCCCAATCGCACCGCCTGCTCCCTGATTGCCATATCCCAATTCTGATGGTACAAAAAGTCTCCATTTCGAACCGGTTGACATAAGTTGTAATGCTTCAACCCAACCCTGGATAACTCCATTTACAGGGAAAGTTGCGGGTTGCCCACGTTCAACCGAACTGTCGAAAACTGTACCGTCGATTAAAGTGCCGTGGTAATGGCATTTAACCTGGTCGTTTAATGATGGCAATTCCCCTTCACCTTCGTTCAATACTTGGTATTGTAATCCACTCGGAAGTTCTTTTACCCCTTCTTTTGTGCAATTTTCGGAGAGGAATTTCAAACCTTCTTCCAGGTTATTCTTACTTTGTCCCTGATTGGCTTTAGCCATAAAACTTTCAAGGATATGATTTGCTTCATCGGGCAAAATTTTTGGCAATTCACCATCAAATGTATCTTTAACACCCTCGAAAAAAAGTTCTTGATTTATTGTATTAACCCCTGATTTAATGAGGTTTCCGGCAATACTCATTCCCAGTGAATAACTGAATTTTTCAAGCTCGCCAGTCAATTTTTTGTCAGTCATTTATATTTTTTCTGATTTAAGAGCGCGAATATAACGTAATTTTTTGGCAATTAAATATTTGGCCCTTATTTTATTCCACGTAACATATGGATTTTTCCGGGGGGGCCGGGGAGGCGTTCCATTTTATAGCCGGACGCTGCCAGTTGACGTCGTACTTCACCTTTTGCACTGTAAGTTACAAATACGCAACCCGGAGAACATTTTCTAAAAATTTTCCTGAAAATTTCAGGTTTCCACATTTCTGCTTGTTTATCTGGGCCAAAGGCATCAAAATATACAATGTCGAAATTATCAATAATTTCAAGCCCGTTTTGGGTTAAATCGGAATTCAGTTTAAATAAGCTAAAATGTTTTGATATTTGGATAGTTTTATTCCATTCGGAGTTGTGAATTTCCTTAAAAAGAACTCTGGCTTCTTCCGAAATAATTTTTCCATAGTTTAGTTTTTGTATCAAATCCTCGTCTAATGGGAATTTTTCAATGGTAAAAAAAGTAGTTGGTCTTTTATTTTTTTCGGCTAATACGGCTGTTAATAAACAATTTAACCCGGTACCAAATCCAACCTCAAAAATTGTTGGGGTTTTACTTTTATGAAACAGGTACCCTTTTTCTATAAAAACATAGTTAGATTCGGTAATTGCGCCATTTACCGAGTGGTACTGTTCGTCCATTTCGGGTAAATAAAGCGTTTTTGAGCCGTCAGCAGTTTTAATTATTTGTCGCTTTATCATTTAAAAAAATAAATGTTCTTCAAAATAAATCAAAAATTATACTTTTACGCGGCAAAAATAAAAAAGAATATGTTAGTCAGGTTATTTAATGAAAACCCAAACCCCCGCGAAATACGCAAAATTGTGGATGTTTTGCACGGAGGTGGTTTAATTATTTACCCGACCGATACAGTTTATGGTTTGGGGTGCGACATAACCAATAGTAAGGCAGTAGAAAAAGTTGCCCGGTGGAAAGGTGTGAAAATTGAAAAAGCCAATTTCTCGTTTATTTGTAGCGACCTTAGCCATTTGTCGGATTATTCGAAACCAATTTCAAATTCAGTTTTTAAGCTGATGAAAAAGAATTTGCCCGGGCCTTTTACATTTATCCTCGAAGCCAATAATAATGTTCCGAAATATTTTAAAGGAAAAAAGAAAACAGTTGGAATAAGGGTGCCGGATAATAATATTATTAGAGAAATTGTGCTTGAATTGGGAAACCCAATCCTTTCGACATCGATACACGACGAAGATGAAATTTTGGAATATACAACCGATCCCGAATTGATTTACGAAAAATACCATGATATTGCAGACCTAGTTATCGACGGTGGTTATGGCGAATTGTTGCCTTCAACTGTTGTGGATTGTTTGCATGGCGACATTGAAATAATCCGTGAAGGAAAAGGTGTGCTGGAATTTTAAAAGGAAAATTGGCGAATGCAATCATATTTAAGAGTCCGGTAAATTTTTAAACTGAACCCTGCAACTGAAAACTGAGACTGCGACTGCGACTGAACCCTGCTACTGCTACTGCGACTGAACCCTGCAACTGAAAACTGAGATTGCTACTGAACCCTGCGACTGAAAACTGAGACTGCGACTGCGACTGAAAACTGAGACTGCGACTGCGACTGAAAACTGAGACTGCGACTGCGACTGAAAACTGAGACTGCTACTGCGACTGAACCCTGCAACTTCCCTATTCTTTCCAAAAAGTAGGTGATAACAACACTAAAACGGTAAACAATTCTAATCGTCCTAAAAGCATTAAAAACGATAAGAACCATTTCCCGGCGGGTTTTACATGTAGAAAATTTTCTGCCGGCCCTACATTGCCCAAACCCGGACCAATGTTTCCGAGCGAGGTTGCAACAGCTCCCATCGCCGATTCCATGTCGGGTTCAATTAAAGTAAAAATTATTGTGCTGATTCCAAAAATCAGAAAATAGAGCATAAAAAAGGCCAGTACATTTGTAATAATTTTTGAATCAACCGAGTGTTTATTAAATTTTACTGGAATAATTGCATGAGGATGTATCATCCGGCGTAACTCGTAATAACTGTTTTTGAGTAACAAAACTATTCTCATAATTTTAATACTGCCGCCTGTTGAACCAGCTGATCCACCGAAAAAGAACAAAGCAAAAATCAGGATTGTAAGAACTGGTGACCATGTTAAATAGTCGGCGGTTGCGTACCCCGTGGTCGTAATTATTGAAACTACCTGAAAAATTGAATTCCTGAAAGCATTTTCAACACCCAATTGTGTTGTAATCATCAATCCAGCAAAAATTACTGCGGTAAAACCTAAAATAAACAGACCGTAATATTTAAATTCTTCATCTTTTAAGGCCAATCTAAATTTGCCTTTTAGAGCCATGTACGACAAGGTAAAATTGGTACCTGCAAAAAACATAAAAATAACTATCACATATTGAATAAATGGCGACGACCAATAAGCTACACTTGCTTGTTTGGTAGAAAACCCACCTGTAGCCATTGTCGTAAACGAGTGGCAAATTGCATCGAAAAAAGTCATTCCGCCCACCCAAAGTAAAAGGGTTTCTGTAATGGTAAAACCTAAATAAATTACCCAAAGGGTTTTTGCAGTTTGCCTGATGCGTGGGCTTATTTTATCTGGAGCGGGACCGGGAACTTCGGCAATAAAAAGCTGCATTCCTCCAATTCCAAAAACCGGCAAAATGGCCAGCGACAGAACAATAATTCCCATTCCACCCAGCCACTGAGAAATACTTCTCCAAAATAAAATTCCATGTGGGAGGGCTTCAATGTTGTTTAAAATTGACGACCCGGTGGTTGTAAAACCAGAAATGGTTTCGAAAAAAGCGTTTGTAAAATTTGGGATTGAGCCACTTAAAATATACGGTAAACTGCCAAAAAACGAAAAAACAATCCAAACTAAAGAAACAATAATAAAACCTTCCCTTTTACCAATATCTTTGTTTGCCTTCGAAGTAATTAAAACAATTAGCCCTCCGATTACAAGGTTAATCCCTGCTGAAATAAGAAATGCTTTTACATCGTGTTCGTTGTAGATTAAAGAAACTACAAGTGCTAGCAACATCGCAATTCCTTCAACAAACAATAAAAAACCTAATACACGGAAAATAATCTTAAAATTCATTTGCAGGAATAAATAACTCTAATTTATTTGAAAAACTTTTCTAATTTTTTAATTCCCGAAGGAAGTGTAAACACAACTACTTTATCGCCTTCCTGGATATGAGTGTCGCCTTTGGCAATAAAACTGTTATTTCCCCTGATAATCCCACCAATTTTTGCTTCTTCCGGAAAGTCTAAATCCTTAACTGGTTTTAGGGTGATTTTTGCATTAGGTTTGGCAATAAATTCAAACACTTCGGCATCGGAAGCTGTTAAACATTTTACTTTCGAGATTGCTGCATTGAGTGTAAAACGATAAATGTAGCTGGCGGTAATTAGTTTTTTGTTAACAAGGCTCCCGATATCCATATTTTCGGCTAATCCCATGTATGCAATGTTCTCGACTTCGGCAACTGTCCGGCGGACTCCATAAGATTTGGCTAAGTGGCAGCTTAAAATGTTTGTTTCTGAATTTCCGGTGGTAGCTACAAAGGCATCCATCTTACCAATTCCTTCTTCCTTTAGAAGATCAAGGTTTCTACCATCGCCATTTATTACCAGTGCATTTTCAAATTTGTCGGCAAGTTTTTGACACCTTTTAAAGTCATTTTCAATGATTTTTATCCGATATTGATCGCCAAGTTTTTCAATTGCTTTTTGTGCAACGCGGCTTCCGCCCAAAAACATTATGTTTTTTACTTCAAATGTTTTTTTACCCGACAGATTAAAAACATGTTGTTGTTTCGATCGTGTAGTAACAAAAAATACAATGTCGCCACTTTTAATATAATCAGTTCCTTTTGGAATTATTGTAACATTGTTGCGGTTTATGGCAACCACCAGGATACACTCATTTTCCTGCGATATTTCAACAAAAGTTTTATTAAGTATTGGTGCGTTATCCCTGACTTTAATTCCTAAAAGTAAAAGTTTCCCGCTTGAGAATTCGATTAATTGCCTGGTTCCTGTTTGTTTTACCGATGCTACAATTTCTTTTGCAGCCAGGCTTTCAGGATAAATTAATTCGTGAATCCCAAGGTTATTTAGTTTCGCCCTGTACCTGTCCATTAGGTACTCGGAATTATTAATACGGGCAATTGTACGGCCAACACCGAGATACGAAGCCATTGAGCAGGCTAAAACATTTCGATCTTCAAAAGGGGTAACAGCAATAAAAAGGTCGGCTTTTGCAAGCCCGGTCTGTTTTAAATCCTGGAATGAATGAGATGAACCGGCAACCGTCATTAGATCAAGCTCAGCGGCTATTTTAGATAATTTTTCAGGGGAATCGTCAAGTAATACGATGTCGTGATTTTCGTTGGTTAACATTTTTGCCAAATGCGTACCTACTTCCCCGGCACCTGCAATTACAACTTTCATTTGTAAACAGTCTTAAAATTACCGGGCAAAATAACGCATTAAGTTCTGAATTACCAGCAATTATTATTAATTTATTGTATGAATAAATGTTGATTTAAAATAAGAAGTTACCATCTCATCCGAAATGCCCCTTGTTTTGAAACCTGATGAATGGGCTGGGCAAGTTTAATGTTTCTTTGAATAAATTTTTTGTTTGTTACAACATACGTTTTATTTGAATTGGATTTTTCTATGTTTTGTGCGCGCTTAGGATTTATTATTAAATCAGGCGACATATTTTCAGGTGTGTTTGTTTGATTTGTATTGATAAAAATAGTTTTCCCTTCAAAAAATAGAATTCCGTTTTTTGCCATTAAATAATCATCTTTTAGCGTGTCAGTTTGAGTCAAAAATATGGGGGGATTTAGTTGAAGTTTAGATTTTGTGTCTTTAAAAAGATTTTTTGCATAATCATTTTCCTGAAAATCAAATTCAGAAATAATGTAGTTTTTCTTTCCAGAGATTAAATGAATTATAGTATTTTCAGTGTTATTGTAAACAATTATCTCTTTCTGTTTCAGGATGATAAATCTTTCTTTAAAGGCAAAAACAGAAAGCAATAATAAAAAAGATAATGTTGATTTTAAATAGGTTGCTCGTGGAGAATTCAAAAAAAGTAAAATAGAAAAAAGTGCAGCTAAAATTAGAATCAGCCCGGCAGGCTTTATCGATATTTCCTGAACGGCAAATGGCAAGCTTTCAATTTGTTTTAACAACAAGTAAATCCCTGAAATTAAATTGTTGATTATGTATGAAACTACGGTTGAAAAAATTGTGATTTTGGAAAATACCAATAAAGTTATCCCCAGGGGAATTAAAATTTTGACTGCGGGAATTATAACAAGGTTGGCAATCCAGAAGTAGGTCGGGAACTGATCGAAATAGTATGTAGTAATTGGGAACGTTGTGATTTGTGCTGCAACTGAAATCGTTAATAGGGTCCAAAAATATTTTATGATTTTGTTTTTAATGGTAATCAGTTTTGATAATTTAGGTTGAAGGAATACAATTCCAAAAACGGCAGAGTAAGACAGTTGAAATCCCGGTTCGAACAAATTGTTAGGGTTGACTAACAGAAGTATTAAAGCTGATGCAGCCAACGAATTATAAATATTTGTCTGGCGTTTTAAATTATCGCCAACAACAAAAAAGGTAAACATTGTAGCCGCCCGTGCAACCGACGGTGACAAGCCGGTAATAAATGCGTAAAACCAGAGACAAAAAATGGAAAGGAAAACAAAAAATACCCGTCCGGTTTTTTGTCGTTTTAAAAAACCAAACAGTGCTAAAATCACCCAAAATACAATACCTACATGCAAACCTGATACAGCCAAAACATGCATTGCCCCTGCTGCCGAGAAAACTTGTTTTGTCTCGGGATCGAGCCCGCGTTTATATCCGAGTGTCAAAGCAGAAAGGATTTCCCTTTCGTTTTCGCCCAGTTTTTGTTTTCGGTAAATATCCAGCAATTTTTCACGAAGGAGTTCAGCCTGAATTACCAAAGAAAAAGAAGACCGGCCATTCGATTTAATCCAGGCGTTGGAAGGCAAGTATAATTGCCGATAGATTTTTTTTCGTTCCAAGTATTTTTTGTAGTCGAATTCGTAAGGATTTCTGTTGTTTTTAATGGTTTGCGGCGATTGGTTAAAAACAATATTGTCGCCCGGTTTTAAGCTTTTAACGGTTTCTTGTTTCCCGAAATAAACAATTAGTTTTTCGTTGGTTTTTAATACAGTATCATTTTTATGAAAGGCAATTAATTTAAGTACCGATTTATACGAATTTTCCTTTTCCTGAGGGGCTTCCAAAATAGTAGCCATAAAAATACCTTTTTCAAAAAACTGCGGTTTTTTATTATGAAGGGGGAAAATTAAAACCCCCAGAAAAATAAACAGTAAATGAATGCCCAGACCAAAAATTAATATGTTTTTGTATTTGTAATTTCTATTTACAAGAATTAAAAATACCAGTATTAAGATGAGTATTGATAAAATAAATAGGATGGGTATTTCAAAATAAGAACCTGAAATAATTCCAATAGCAAGTGCAATTGAAAGCCTAAGGAAGGGTATTTTCTGAACTGTATTTTCCAAGATTTTTGCTTGAAGATATTATATCAAACGAAAAAAGCGGGAAACGGTTACGGTGAAATTTATAAGAGTTTGTTTTAAAGCCTGAATTCAAAAAAAACGTAATAAAAATCACAAATGACATTTGCCAAAATACAAGCAAATTCAATGACCGAAATCACAATCTACAATCCTGTTTCGAATATTTGAACATTGATAATAGTGATTTATCCGTCAGTATCCGCACTGGATTATAATTTGAGTTTTGATTTTTGTTGCTTGTTTTCAGAAATTACCGACTTTAAGGAGGGACAAATAAATAAACGAAATTATTTTGCTGGTGCTTTAATTCGATAATGTGGCCTTACTTTTCCGTGTGCAATGTTGCTAAGTTTACTTTTTAGCAGGCGTTTTCGAAGCGGCGATAAATAGTCGATAAATAAGACCCCATCCAAATGGTCATATTCATGTTGAATTACCCTTCCTGCAAAACCTTTAAATTCTTTTTCGTGCTCAATAAAATTTTCATCGAAATATTTTATCCGCACTACATCGGGGCGTGTAACATCTTCCCTTATTTCGGGCAAACTTAAACAACCTTCATTCATTACCCATTCCTCGCCCGTAGTTTCAATAATTTCAGGATTAATAAATACTTTTTTGAAATCTTTCAACTCAGGCTCTTCGTCTGCACCTGTTGTGCCATCAACCAAAAATAAACGGATCGACAACCCTACTTGAGGTGCTGCTAATCCAACTCCATCAGAATAATACATAGTTTCCCACATATTTTCAATTATCTCGTTGAGGCCTTCAGAATCTTTGTCAATTTTTTTAGCTGTTTTTCGCAATAACGGGTCTCCGTAAACTGTAACCGGGTACTTCATTTTGTTAATATTTTTTATACCGAACCAAAATGAACTATGATGAAATTTAATTTATTTTCTTGTAAAATTGGAATGAAAAATTTCATTTTCGTTTCATTTTTGATTTCGTTTTTGTTCTAAATAATTTTGTAAGATTATAGTTGCACTTATGGCATCTACCATAGCCTTGTCTTGTCTCTTTTGTTTTTTTACTCCACCATCAATCATAGTTTGAAAAGCCATTTTCGATGTAAACCGTTCATCTATAATTTCCAAATGAACTTTCGGATATATCGATTGAAATTTTTTCAGAAAAGGATTAATATAAATAACAGCTTCTGAAGCCTGGTTGTTCATTTGTTTCGGATAACCAACAACAACAGTTTCAACCTTTTCTTTTTGAAAATAATCCTTTAAAAAATCCCAGATGGTATGAGTAGCAATAGTCGTTAACCGGTTTGCTATTATTTGAGCGGGGTCGGTAACTGCCAACCCAACTCTTTTCCTTCCGTAATCGATGGCTAAAATCCTTTTCATTAAAAATTAAAATCGCTGCAAAAGTATAGAGAAATAGCTTAAAAAAAAAGAAGCATTAATGTGTTAATTATTAATGATTTGAAAAAATGCAAACAATTGAAATTTTTGTTTGGCACATACTTTGCAACTCTCAACACTATTACCGGTATTTTAAAGGCGCCAAAGAGCAAAGCAATTAAATTGTTGAATTTAAAATTGAAAAGTCATGAAAACAATAAAAATCAGGCTGTTTGCTACGATGGTTACTCTTGCAACAGTTATAATAGCATCAACAAATCCTGCAACTGCTCAACGCCGGCCAAGTCAGAATTCTAAAACTAAAGCCCGGGTTGAAAAGGTTGAAAGGAAACGCGCGAACACCGTTCAAAAGAAAAGCACTTTTAAAAATTACGATTCCTCAAAACGAAGTCCCAAAAATATTTCTGTTACCAGTAAAAGAGACTTACAGCGTAAAAGTACGCCTGTAACAAAAAGTAATAGGAGTACCAATAAAAGCACTTCACAAAAATCTGTTGCAACCCGAAGCAATAGTTCAAATACAAACAGGAGGGTTACAACAAGTTCCGCAGCACAAAACAGAAGTGGAAATCAGGGAAAAGCTGCAACAGTTCAAAACAGACAGCGGGTAACCACTCCTTCGAACAATCGGGGCAAAAGTGCCAATTTATCGCAAAAATCCGAAACAGGGAATCGTGAACGGGCCTCAGTTAGTTCAACCCGCAATAAAGGTTTTGACACCGCCTCTAAACAAAGGAACACAAGAAACGAGGCTACCCGGACTTCCACCCGGAATAGTTCTAATAATACCCGGAATATTTACAAACATAATAATAACGACCAACGATATTCACCCAACTCAAATTATCGGGGGAGTTCAAAAAGCTGGTCGAAAAGTTACCGGCCAAATAACATGAATTATAACCGGAAAGACAAAAACTTTTACTTGAATTACAATTACAGGAAACACAATCATTGGAACAGAAGTTGGGAAAATTACCGTTGGTCGCACAGCAGTTGGAGAGACTATTACGGTGGCTACAATTTTTATTCATACAGGTTTCATAAGAATTATTACCACCATTCAATTTATGGCCATGTAATCAGGAAATTTACGATTAGGCCTGGTATCTTCGTCCATAATCATAACAGATATTATAGTTACAACGGCCATTTTTTTAGGTACCGCCGCGGAATTGGTTACATTTTAGTTGACATACCTTTTGGGATAGTGTTCGAACAGTTGCCATACGGATATGAACGGGTTTACATAAACGGATATTTATATTTCAGGATGGGGAACTTATTTTTTGAATACTCACAATATGGTTATCGTTTAGTTCATTATCCTGAACGGTATTTTGCATACAACTACGATTTCCGAAACGATGGTTACTATTTCGACGATGATTATTATAATTAGTGTCTCTTAGAAAACGCCAATAACTGCGTTATGCTCATCTTGAAAACAGTCATTTACGAAAGTAAACTCCTTGATTTTCAAGATTTCGCAAGCCTTGTTCTTGACATTTTCTAAAAAACACTTGAAAAATAAATAGTTTTCCGAGAAGCACTAATTACTAAATTATGAATTGATTTTTGTTTTTAAAAACTGCTGTAAAAAGCAGTTTTTTTTTGTTTTATTAAATTCTCGATAATCAGGTAAAAGTAAATAAGCCTAAATTTTCCTTAGAAAAGCTTTTCGCAAAAAAAACTTTATTTAATTGAATTTTATTTTTAAGTTTTTAATTGAAATTTTAGCTATTTTTAGGTCAACCAAAAATCCATAATACTATGAACTCAAAATTAAAACGCGACCAAATTCCACAACAAGAAGCAAACAACTGGAGAAAAAGTTTTAAAGAAGAAGAGAAGTTGACCTTTAACTTAAAAGTTTCCCAAATAATAATTCAAAAGGAAACCTATAAAATTTTAGCAGGGGAAAACCAAAACAGGGTGAGGGTTTATTTAGGCTTAGAACCTGGAAATGAAAATGGGGAACAGGTTTTATGTGTTTTTGCGGTTTCGGCTTTTTTAGAAGGCAGCAACGATGTTTATGTCGATTATGAAACACCGGTTTTTAAACTCTCGGCAGTGAACGAAGATTTCTCATCAAAAACTAAGGATGTAATTGAAAGTATTCGAAGGTACAGAAAGTGGCGGAATGGAGAATCCGATGCCGGAAATGAATCGGCAGTTGTAAGAAAATACATTTATCCAAATGCGTATCTTCTTACAAAATCTGAACTATATGAAATTTTTAATACGCAAAATAAAAAAGTTGCTCAAATTGAGTTTGGTATTTCGAAATCAATGCATGTAATGATAATGCCGGAAGTGGTTATTAAAAGATCTATAGAGGATGATTCTGATGTGTACGACTGGGGTCAGTTATGCCCACCATTGTGCGACGAGAATAGCATATATAATTCTTGATATTTAAAAAAATTGATACTTTTTATGAAATACCACTGGATAAGTACATTAATTGCTTTTGCAATTGGTGTTATTTATTATAAAAGTATTAAGTATCGATTTAAATATATATTTTTCTTCGTCCTTTTTGGAGTTTTTACTGAATTATCGACAAAAATTATTACTTTCTTTTGGATTAAAAATACCATGCCAGTTGGTCATTTTTACATTCCCATATCATTACTAATATTAACTGTTTTTTATTCTAACGAACTAAAAGGGTACATTCCTAAAAACTTATTAATTGGACTGATCAGTTCTTTTCTTTTATTCTGTTTAATAAACGAGATTTTTATTCAAAGTATTTTTGATTTTCCAAACCTTACAGGTTCTATTGCGGCAATTATTTTGCTGCTATTTTCAATACTTTTGTTTTCTAAAATAATGCTGGAGGCAAAAATTAAAAAGCTTACCCGGGAGCCACTAGTTTGGATTAATACCGGGGTTTTATTGTACTATTCAGCTAATTTATTTTTTTATGCTTTGTTTGATTATAGTTTAAAATTTAGTACTGATTTTACATTATTTACAATTTTGATTTTTTCTGTTTTTAATGTAGTTTTTTACATCCTAATATCCATCGGATTTATAAAAACAAAAAATTTAAAAACCTCGGGTTCCAAGTAATAGAATAATAATATTTAATATATTGGGCTTGAGCTTCGAAAATCAATTTTGTTCACTATTTTCGAGTTATTCAAATAATGCACATTTATATTTATTATGCTTGGTTTTGAAAATGCTGAATTAGTACTGGTCTATTTTGTGGGTACCTTTGGAATGTTACTACTTGCAGGGGCCATTTTTTTCTTTTTTGTTACTTACCAGAAAAGGTTGTTAAAAAAAGAATTGGAGTTAAACAAAGTTAAGTCCGATCAACAAGAAGAGATCCTGAAAAACACGGTTTTATCGCAGGAAAAAGAACGGAGCCGGATTGCCCGGGATTTGCACGACGAAGTAGGGGCCATGCTTTCGGTTGTAAAATTAAATGTTGGGAGGATAGAAAAAAAATCGGGACTTGGACAATCGAAGGAGTTGGCCGGAGAAACAAAATCCTATCTCGACGAAGTAATTACGCAAGTCCGCCGGATTTCGCGGGCTTTGTTACCACCTTCTCTCGAAAAACTGGGTTTATATTTTGCGTTGGAAGAATTAACAAACTGGGTAAATAAATCGGGGCAGCTTAATATTGAATGTTGGAAAAGCGGTGAACAATCACGTTTTGAAAGCGGAAAAGAGTTGGCAGTTTTTAGGATTGTCCAGGAGTTAATAAACAACGCCATTAAACATTCAGGGGCTACGCAAATTTTTATTAACATTCGATTTTCGTTGAATAACATTGCCATTTCGGTTTCAGATAATGGCCGGGGTTTTGATCTGGACGAAAAGTTAAATACGGGTCTGGGTCTTAAAAACCTGGAAAGTCGTACTCAAATTCTGGGGGCAATGTTCAAAATAAAAACAAAACCAGGAAAAGGGACCAGAGCAATAATTTGTTTTAAAACCGAGTACTAAGTTATGGAACAAAAAAAAATAAATATCGTTGTTACCGACGATCATAAACTGTTCCGAAAGGGAATAAAAGCATTGTTGTCCGATTTCGATTTTGTGAAAGAAACCTATGAGGCAGGAAATGGTATCGAATTGTTGGAGCTGCTCAAGGAAACAAAACCTCAACCCGATGTTGTGTTACTTGATTTGAGAATGCCCGGTATGGACGGAATTGAGGTTACCCCTAAAATAAAAGAGTTATATCCTGAACTAAAGATTATTATCCTGACCATGGAAGACGATGAACAGTTTATACTTCACATGATAAATGAAGGTGTGAACGGCTATTTATTGAAAAATGCCGATCCTGATGAATTGGAAATGGCCCTTGTAAAAGTGATGGAAAAAGATTTTTATTTTTCCGATGATATTTCAACGCTTGTGTTCAGGAATTTTAAAAATAAAAGGAAATATAATTCTTCGTTGCTACCACATCTTAGTCATCGGGAATCACAAGTTTTGGAATTAATTTGCAAAGAATTTACTGCTGCCGAAATTGCTGATAAATTAGGATTAAGTGTTCGTACCATTGAAGGTTTTCGAAGAAAGCTCCTGGATAAAACAGGTACGAAAAATATGGCAGGTTTGGTTGTGTATGCATTAAAAAACAATCTTGTTTTATTGTAAAAATAAAGGGGCCCTTGAAAAGAACCCCTTATTTACGGGTAATCCGTAAGTACCCCATTTTTTTATTTCATCGTAATTTCAGGAAGGAGGGACAATAAGTTTTTGGACAATTTTGCTCAGAAATCTTGATGGTTTGATATTGAGGCACTAATTGTGTGCTGAAGTATATGGAATTATCAAATTGAGAAATATCTATATTTGATTGTCTTTTTAGCATTTAGCTATTTTGAATATTGGTTTTTAATTGTTAACAAAAATGCTTATAACAAAACTAACTTAAAAGGGTGTTTATGCTAAAAATAAAAACAGGTAGAACTACCTTCTTGCATAGGTATAAATACGCATAAAAAAAGCCGTTCAATTTTTGAACGGCTTCTAATATATTCGTTATGAGAAGTTTATTTCAAATTTGCCTGAGCAGCTGCAACACGTGCAATTGGTACACGGTATGGAGAACAACTTACGTAGTCCATTCCAACGCTGTCGCAGAACATTACTGATGAAGGTTCTCCGCCATGTTCGCCACAAATACCAACTTTTAAGTTTGGCTTAACACTGCGTCCTTTTTCAGTACCCATTCTTACTAATTGTCCAACACCTTCCTGGTCTAATACCTGGAACGGATCGTTTTTCAAGATACCTTTTTCAATGTAAATAGGTAAGAATTTTCCAGCATCGTCGCGTGAATAACCAAAGGCCATTTGCGTAAGGTCGTTTGTTCCGAACGAGAAGAATTCAGCTTCTGCCGCAACCAAATCAGCAGTCATCGCAGCACGGGGAATTTCAATCATTGTTCCTACCTGGTAATCACATTTTGCGCCTTTTTCTTCAAAAACTTTAGCCGCTGTTGCGTGAATAATTTCCGCCTGCATTTTGTATTCTTTTACAGTTCCAATCAATGGAACCATAATTTCAGGACGGGCATCAATTCCTTTTTGAGTTAAATTAACAGCAGCTTCTATAATTGCACGAGCTTGCATTTCTGTAATTTCAGGATAAGTATTTCCTAAACGACATCCACGGTGACCCAACATTGGATTAAATTCGTGAAGGTCTTCAACCAATGCTTGCACATCTGCAACAGTAATTCCCATTTCGTCGGCCATAATTTTTTGGTTGGCTTCTTCGTGAGGAACAAATTCGTGAAGTGGTGGATCCAATAAACGGATAGTAACTCCGTAACCTGCCATTGCTTCCAAAATTCCTTCGAAATCTTCACGTTGAAATGGTAATAGTTTATCTAATGCTTTGCGTCTGTCAACTTCTTCAGTTGCCAAAATCATTTCGCGCATTGCTTTAATTCTTTCGCCTTCGAAAAACATGTGTTCTGTACGGCAAAGTCCAATTCCCTTTGCACCAAAGTCGCGTGCAACTTTTGCATCGGCAGGAGAGTCAGCATTTGTACGAACTGTCATGCGAGTGAATTTCTCCGACAAATCCATTATTTTAGCAAAGTTGCCACTCATTTCAGGTTCCATTGTAGCTACCTTACCATCATAAACCTCACCAGTAGATCCGTTTAACGAAATCCAGTCACCTTCATGGAAAACTTTTCCATCGATAACCATTTCGCGAGTCTTATAATTTATTTTAATAGCACCTGCACCAGAAACACAACATTTACCCATTCCACGAGCAACAACAGCAGCGTGAGAAGTCATTCCACCACGAGCAGTTAAAATACCTTTGGCAATGAACATTCCTTCAAGATCTTCAGGAGAAGTCTCAGTACGAACTAATAATGACTCTGGATAATTTGCAGCTTCATCGGCAAAAAATACAACCTGACCGGTTGCAGCACCCGGAGACGCTGGCAATCCTTTTGCTAAAACATTAGCAGCTTTCATTGCATCGGTATCAAAAACAGGGTGAAGTAATTCATCCAATTTAGCGGCTTCAATTCTTCCCAAAGCAATTTTTTCGTCAATGCGACCTTCTTCCAACATATCAATGGCAATTTTTACCATGGCTGCACCGGTACGTTTTCCGTTACGGGTTTGGAGCATCCATAATTTGCCTTCCTGAATTGTGAATTCAATGTCTTGCATGTCGCTGTAATGATCTTCCAGTTTTTGCTGAGTTTCATTCAACTGACGGTACATTTCTGGCATTGCTTCTTCCAATGACGGAAAATCTTTTGCACGTACTTCTTCGCTAACTTCCTGAAGAATAGCCCATCTTTTTGAACCCTCCAAAGTAACTTCTTGCGGAGTACGGATACCAGCAACTACGTCTTCACCTTGTGCATCGATTAAATATTCACCATTGAAAATATCTTCACCGGTTCCGGCATCACGGGTAAAACAAACACCAGTACCAGAATTCGCGCCCATATTACCAAATACCATTGCCTGAACGTTTACGGCAGTTCCCCACTCGTCAGGGATTTGCTCCATTCTACGATAATATATTGCACGGTCATTTCCCCAACTATTGAAAACAGCTGCAACTGAACCCCACAATTGTTCCCAAGGATCGGTAGGGAAGTTTTTACCTGTAAGTTTTAAAACCGCTGCTTTAAAACGAGCAACCAATTCCTGTAAATCTTCCACAGTAAAATCAGTATCTAACTGAATTCCTTTTTCTTCTTTTAATCCTTCAATAATTTCTTCAAAAGGATCAATTTCTTCTTTGCTGGCTGGTTTCATATCCATCACCACATCGCCATACATTTGAATAAAACGACGGTAAGAATCCCATGCAAAACGAGCATTGCCAGATTTCTTTGTAATACCTTCAACAGCATTATCGTTCATTCCAAGATTCAAAACAGTATCCATCATACCTGGCATCGATGCTCTTGCACCTGAACGTACAGATACTAAACAAGGATTTTCTTTGTCACCAAATACTGTGTCTGTTAATTTTTCAACAAGTGCAACAGCTGCTTCAACTTCTGGTTTAATCAGGTTAAAAGCGGCTTCCTGGCCTTGTTCATTGTACATTGTACAAACCTCAGTTGTAATTGTGAATCCCGGAGGAACCGGTACTCCAATTAAATTCATCTCTGCTAAGTTTGCACCTTTTCCTCCGAGGAGGTTTTTCATGTCTGCTTTACCTTCGGCTTTTCCTGCTCCAAAAGTATATACATGCTTTGTCATAAAATTGTATTTTAAATTATAATATTAGAATAAATATCTCGATTTTTTCGGCTTGCTAAAGTAATTCTTATTTTTTATAATCGGTGCCTTTTTTATTGAATACGACACTGTTTTAAACTGTTACATAACGTTTAGTTTATGTTTAACCACTTTGCGCTGTATTAAGAAATCGTAAAATTCAACTCCGGTTTAAAATTAGAATTCATCGGTTAATATTATTGATTGTTTGATTTTATTGATTCTTGTCAATTTTAATTACGGCTGGCAAATATATTAAATTCGGTATAAGATAAAGCTGTGCAATATTGTTTATCCTGTTGAAAATTAAGTATTAACATTCTTTAACTTTGATTGGGAAGTGTTAACTTATTTCTGTTATACATTTGTAAAGGGATTTTTAAGGATTAGTAGAGTTTTTTCATAGAAATAGATTTGGTTAGGTTAGAAAAACAAGGATGATTGGTCGTTCTTGTTTTTTTTTGATCAATACCAAAAATCCGGAGAAGGGATTCTCCGGATCCGAGACAAAAAATAACTGCCTTTAATTTCAATTTACAATAACTTCAGGAGAGAAGAAAAGGAATTGTGAATTTCAGATTCATAAAAACCTTATCCTTAGGATTTAAACCTTAGTAGCAATTTTTGTATTGAGCGACACCAAACCTTATTAATTATAAAGATTGAATATAATAACCTGTACACGCATTTTGTAAAACCTGTATCGATTTTGCGTTCAGAGAAATACGGTAAAAAATAAAGTTAATAAGGTTATTTTCCGGGTGATGACAAATTTCTACTAAGGTTATTTTTATTGAGATAAGGTTTTAACAGATTGTCATTTTTAAACTCAATTTCATATTGCCCTCTTCCCAACCTTTTCAATCGATCCAAGGGAAACTGCCACATTATTAACAACCCGGTTTCAGCAAACAAATTCAATTTCACTAAAATCCGGAGAAAGGATTCTCAGGATCCGGGAAACGGACTTTCCCAAGTCCGCGTAAAAACAAATGCCGATTGCCGTGGTTATATAAAATTATCAGTCTGTCCACAATTTATTTATCAATAAAAAGTTGAATATAAAATTGGATTATTAGTTTTGTGCCGAAGATGAAAATCAAGCTTTTTATCATACTTATTTTACTTGCTTTCCAAAACACAATGTTGTTTGGGCAAAGTAATAATGCTACATTAAAAGGGGTAATTAAAGATCAGCAAGGATTGCCTCTCGATATGGTAAATATCGGGTTAAAAGATTACCCAATTGGGACCAGTTCGAACCGAAAAGGTGAATTCCTGCTTCGTATCCCGGCGCAAAAAAATATTATTGTAGTCTTTTCATCAATTGGATATAAAACAGTTTCGGACACTGTAAATGCTGATGCGGAAGAAGATATTTTAGTAAACATTTTAATGAAGATTACTAACCAGGAGCTTGCAGAAGTTATGGTTTTAGAGCAACGCCGGAATGGTGGAAACGTTACCAGGATTGACCCGAAATTTATGGACGTGCTGCCAGATGCGGCCACCGGAGCAGTTGAAGCATTAATAAAAACCTTGCCCGGTGTTTCAACAAATAACGAATTAAGTTCTCAATATACAGTTCGCGGTGGCAATTTCGATGAAAACCTGGTGTATGTAAACGACATTGAAATTTACCGGCCATTTCTAATCAGGGCAGGACAGCAGGAAGGGCTGAGTTTTATAAACAGTGATCTTGTTTCTACTATCGAATTTTCGGCAGGTGGTTTCAGCTCAAAATATGGCGACAAAATGTCGTCGGTATTAGATATAAAATACCGAAAACCAAGCGATTTCAGGGGTTCTGCTTCGGTGAGCATGTTGGGTGCAACGGCTCATTTCGAAGATGTTGCCTTAAAAGGGAAACTGGCACATATTTCAGGGTTCCGATACAAAACTAACCGTTACATGCTTGGTAGCCTCGACGAAAAAGGTACATACGACCCACGTTTTATGGATTTTCAAACCTACATTACTTACCAGTTTTCCGAAAAATTTAATATTTCGTTCCTGGGGAATATCGCTCATAACGAATACCGTTTTATTCCACAAACACGCAAAACTACATTTGGTACTTGGGAAAGACCACTCAATACAACCATATTTTTTGAAGGACAGGAAATTGACGAATTCAAAACATACCTTGGTGCATTATCGGCAAACTACCACCCCAATATAAATCTGAACCTGAAATTTATTGCATCGGCTTATTATGCCACCGAAAAAGAAACTTACGATATTTTAGGTCAGTATTATCTAAATCAACTGGAGCGAAACATGGCTTCGGAAGAGTTTGGTGACAGCGTTTTAAACCTTGGGGTTGGCTCATTTTTGAACCACGCTCGAAATTATCTCGATGCTATGGTTTACAGTTTTTCACACCGGGGCGCCTTCAATTCCGATAAGCACTTGGTAAACTGGGGATTAAAATTTCAACACGAACAAATTGAAGATAATATCAATGAGTGGATTTTCCGTGATTCAACAGGTTATTCAATTCCTTACTCCGATTCTGAAGTTAAATTGTATTATACACTCAACAGTACCAATAAAATAAGTTCGAATCGTTTAACAGGATTTATCCAGGATACGTACAGTGTTTATCTGGGGAGCGGCGATTTATATTTTAACGGTGGTGTGCGATTTAATTACTGGGATTTTAACAACGAATTACTTGTTAGTCCACGGGTTTCGTTAAGTTATTTCCCCGAATGGAAAAATAAAATCTCTTTCCGTTTATCCGCCGGATTATACAACCAATCTCCTTTTATTAAAGAACTAAAAAATCCTGACGGCACTATTAATTACGATGCAAAAGCGCAACGCTCGTACCAGGTGGTTGCCGGAACCGACTACGTTTTTACCGCATGGGACCGTCCGTTCAGGTTTACAACTGAAGCTTATTATAAATATATGAGCCGGTTAATCCCTTACCAGGTGGATAACGTGCGAATCAGGTATCTGGCAGATCAGGAAGCTGTTGGTTATGCCACCGGGATTGACATGAAAATTAATGGTGAATTTGTGAGTGGGGTTCAGTCGTGGGCGAGTTTATCGCTTATGCAAACCAAAGAGGATATTCTTGACGACGGACACGGTTTTATTCCGCGGCCAACAGATCAATGGATGAATTTCAGTCTGTTTTTTCAGGATTATCTGCCCGGAAATCCATCGTACAAAATGCAACTTTCGGGATTTTACGGTGCGCGCCTTCCAACCGGACCTCCCAATTCGGAAAGATATCAGGATGTATTTAGAATGCCTGCATACCGAAGAATTGACCTGGGATTTTCGAAAGTGCTGATAAGTTCGGCAAACCCTGTTAACAGAAATCTTTTGCGACACGTTAACGATTTGTGGATTAGTCTTGAAGTATTTAACTTACTGAATATCAATAATACAATTTCCTATTTCTGGGTGTCAAGTATTTGGGGCGACCAATTTGCTGTACCCAACTATTTAACCGATCGGAAGGTTAATTTGAAATTAACGGTTAAATTTTAGGTTTAAGTACCGTATCTCATTTTTTAAAAACTTAGAACTCGAAACTCGGATTTGGGAATTTTAAACTTTGAACCTTGAACTTTAAACTTAAAACTCATGAAACTTTCTATTTACCAAATCGATGCTTTTGCAGATAAGATTTTTTCGGGAAACCCGGCAGCAGTAATTCCGCTTGAAAGTTGGCTTTCGGATGAAATTATGCAAAATATTGCCCTCGAAAACAATCTTTCTGAAACTGCATTTTTTATTCCAACTAAAAACGGATTTCATATTCGTTGGTTTACACCGGCGGCTGAAGTTGATTTATGTGGTCATGCAACTTTGGCAACTGCGCATGTTTTATTTCAGCATTTAAATTATTCTGAAAAAGAAATTCTGTTTGAATCGAGAAGTGGAATTTTAAAAGTGAAAAAGGAAAACGATTTAATAGTACTTGATTTTCCTTCATCGAAAGTTAAAGAAATTGAAACTCCTGAAAACTTAAAATCGGCTTTTAATTTTCAAGCACAAAAATGTTTTAAAGGGCGCGATGATATCATGTTAATTTTTGAAAATGAAACGGATATTCTAAATCTGCAACCGGATTTTCAAAAAATAATTTTATCGAAAACCCGTGGAATTATTGCAACAGCAAAATCAGAAAAGTACGATTTTGTTTCCCGCTTTTTTGCCCCGGCAGTCGGCGTAAACGAGGATCCAGTAACGGGTTCAGCGCACACCATGTTAATTCCATTTTGGTCAGAACAATTGAATAAAACTCAAATGATTGCCAAACAAATATCTGCCCGTGGTGGAATTTTGCATTGCAAAAATTTAGGTAACCGAGTTGAAATTGGAGGGAAAGCGGTTACTTTCTTAGTTGGAAAGATTAACTTTTAAATGCAAAAAAAGAACCGTTCTCTTTTTATTTAAGAACGGTTCTTTGCGATAATAATATTTTATCAACGTAATGTTTTTACTTAACTGGTTCCCCAATAATCTCTAGGTTACGAATCATACTTTTTCCTAAAATGCCAGCAGTTCCACGAACACGAATTGAAATTTTTCCTGCATCCAGCGGTTTTTCGTCGGTAACATCAATTACTGTTTCATCATCGATTTTCAGCCAGAGTTTTTTGCCCTTTTTCCCAAGTTCAACAGTGTGTCTCCAACCCGAATGCATCATATCTTTTTCAGCTAAACCAATCGTTGTACTTTCTCCTTCAGTAGCAGGATGTTTGCGCAAAAACGGCGTAGAATTGTGTGCTACCACACGAAAACCAAACATGTAATCTTCTGCCTCTTTTGTCCAAAAACCAAAGCTGCCTTTGTTATCGTCCGAGATTGTTAAACCGATAGAATTTCCCATGTCGGAAGCATTCAACAATGCAACCAAAACAGTAGCTGGGTTCATTGTCATCACTTCGTAGCGCAACACAACATCGTTGTATTTTTCGGGTGAAAAAATCATAAAACCAATACTTCCTTCCACTTCTTCCATCATAAACTGGTTGTGGGTTACATAACCTAAGCCCGCACCTAAACTTTGCCAGCTTTCCAAATCTTTTGGAGAATATTTTGTAACGGTTTGTGCCTGAACAACAGCTACAAAAAGTATAAAAACGGCCACAAATAAATTTTTCATAATTAACTGAATTAATAAAAGACTGTTTAAAATTAATATTTTATGAAACATACTACTGTCAAGTCAAACTTCAAATTTCGGGTTTGTCATTCCGAACTTGTTTCGGAATCTACTTTCTATTAAGGAGATGCTGAAATGAATTCAGCATAACGGCCAGATATTTCATGCTTGACACTACCATTTTGTTTCATATTTCATCTCTAAATGTCTAAAAACTATCGCGATATATTATAAACCATCAACGCATTTCCGTGCCTGATATACATTCGCTTGTTATGAATTACCGGGTGAGCCCAATGTTGATCTGTTCCCAAAGGAACGTCAAATGAACTTTTAATTTCGAATTTGTTTGGCCCAATATCAACCAAAGCAACTTGTCCCTTTTCGTTGTAACAATAAAACAAACTGTCGGCAGAAACAATAACGCCTGTATCAAATTCTTCCGATATTAAAGTTTCTTCGCCCGAATTTTTATTTATTGAATACCACTCTTTTTTGCGATATTTTCCGCCATAAATAAAACCATCTTTTATAACAATTCCTCCCATCAGATTTCGAAAATTTTCATTCCGCCAAAGTTGACTTACACTTTTTCCGTCCTCAGATAATTTTAATGCCAGCAAACCACAATTTTGTTTTGCCGATGAACTTGAGAAATATATTACTCCGTCGGAATAAACCGGAGAATTGGCATGTATTAAATTTCCCTGCAATTGTTCTTCGCGCCAATAAAATTCGCCGGTGTCGGCATCAATTCCAATTACCGAAGTTGATGTCATTGTAACAACAAGCCTCGTATTATTGTGTACAACCAAAACCGGAGAACAATAAGCCGATTGTTCTTTAAACCCCGGACTGGTCCAGATTGTTTCTCCAGAATGACGATTAAGTGCTACCATATTATTCACCTCACCTCCGGGCGTGCAAATTAACTGGTCGCCATCAATTAGCAGCGATTCTGTCATTCCCCACTGAATATTTTGGCCGTCAAACTTATTTGGCAAATCAACTTCCCAAATTATTTCACCCGAAAGTGCATTTAAACAATAAACCACTCCCATTCCACTTTCGAGATAAACAACATCGTCAACAACCAGAGGAGTTGATCTTGAACCTGTGTAACTCTCGTGCCACTCTTCCCCGTAAACTTTTTCCCAAAGCAAATTTCCATCCAAATCGAATGAATAAAGAACACCCAAAGTATCTGGCATCCCGTTTATAAAAACACGGTCGTTTCCAATACCAACGCTGCTGTGTCCGGCACCCAGTCCTTCAAAACTCCAAAGTAATTCCGGTCCGTTTTCAGGCCATGTTTTCAACAAACCGGTTTCATAAAAAATTCCCTGTCTATCGGGACCGCGCCATTGAGATGGTTTATCTTTTGACTCTGAACATGCATTCAAAAGAAATAGTCCAAAGAAAAAGAATATAAAATATTTTTTCATTATTAATTTTTTGAAGAAATTGAATAAGCCATTAATGCATCGCCGTGACGAACATACAAAATTCCGTTATCAATTACGGGGCGCGCCCAATGTTCTTTAGTACCAAGTAGCACTTTAAATCTGTCTATTATTTCAAATTTGTCGGGAGCAGCATCAACCAGCGCAATTTCGCCGTCTCTTTCGGCATAGCAATAAAATAATCCATCGGCATAAATTATTGAGCCTCCACTTAAATCTTTATTTTGAACCAGCATTTCGCCCGTGTTCCAATCAATAACCTGCCAATCGTTTTTCATGTATGCAGAGCCATAAATACAAGAATCGATTTTTACCAGCCCGCCCATTAAATTCCGAAATTTTTTATTCCTCCAAACTACCTCGGCATTTTTACCATCTTCAGAAAGTTCCAACTGAACCAGACCAGACTTTTCGGTTGGATCGGCACTTGAAACCACCAGTTTGCCATCAGAATAAATTGGGGTGTTTGCATGTATTTTATTTTGCTGTGTTTGTTCTACCCGCCAATACATTTCGCCTGTATTTGAGTCGATTCCCATGATTGAACCGGAAGTCATTGCAATAACTAAATTTTGCCCGTTTCGATTAATAAGAATTGGAGAATTGTAGGTAGCAGGTTCTTGAAATCCTTCGGAACTCCAAACAATTTCTCCCGAAAAACGATTAAGAGCAACTACATTATTTTCTTTACCACCGGGAACACAGATCAAGTTTTCACCATTTACTAAAACTGACTCAGCATAACCAAATTGAATCACAGAATCAACTCCTAAATCCATAATAAAATCAACCGACCAGATTTCATCTCCATTTTTACTGCTTAAACAATAAACTGCTCCCATTCCGCTTTCAATATAAATCAAATCATCAACAATAACTGGAGCCGCTCGTGTTCCAGGGAAATTCAAAGTAAAATCTTTTCCATAATCTTTTTCCCAAAGTAAATTACCTTCAAAGTCGAAAGTAAAAAGTGTACCCACGGAAGCTGTAGAATCTTTAATACCGGTTACATAAACCTTTTCGTTGGCAATTGCAACCGCACTATGCCCAAATCCAAGATCTTCGAACGACCAAATCAACTCCGGACCTTCGTCGGGCCAAGATTTTAAAAGGTTAGTTTCTTCGTAAATTCCGTTTCTATTTGGACCGCGCCAATCTGAAAATTCACTTTTTTGAGAAGATCCTGAAAATACAATAATAGAAATAAAAAAAAGGAAAATTACTTTGAACATGTTTCTTAGGTTTTTCTGATTTAGCCGTCAAAAATAGAAAAAATATACTTTACCTTCGCACAAATTTTATTTTTATGAACGATCCTTTTGGTCAGGCAATTAAAGATTTTTTTGAATACGGAGAAGCTTCCGATTTAATAATTAACAGCAATTATACCGAAGACGAGATAATTCCGGTTGCTTATCTTTTCAGAAAAGAAAAAGAGATGCCTGCAATTGAACAAACTGCCTTAAAACTTTGTAAAGGAAAAGTTCTGGATATTGGAGCTGTGGCGGGTTGTCATTCTATTGTTTTACAAGAAAAAGGATTCGAAGTTACTGCTTTGGAACAATCAGAGTTGGCTGCAGAAGTTATTAAAAAGCGAGGAATTAGAGATGTTGTTTGCGATGATATCTTTAATTTCTCAAACAATAAATATGATACCATTTTACTTTTAATGAACGGAGCCGGAATTGGCGAAACCATTGAAGGATTAAAAAAACTCCTTGTTCATTTAAAAACACTTTTAAACGAAAACGGGCAGATTTTAATTGACTCATCCGATATAAAATACCTGTTTGAAGAGGAAGATGGTTCGCTGTGGATTGATCTTGCCAACCCAAAATATTACGGCGAAATGGAGTATGTAGTAACTTATAAAAAATTAGTTGCCAAATTTAAATGGTTGTTTGTCGATTTTGACACACTTACTAAAATTGTAAAAAGCCTGAACTTAAAATGTACTTTAATTGAAAAAGGTGAGCATTTTGAATATCTGGCACAAATAAAATTGTCATAACTCATTTAAGTATTTTTTAATACTTTGAAAAACTACTGGATTTTTGGTAATTTTAATTTTACTATTCACCAAAAAATAGTTAACCATGGAAATTTGCGGATTTATTGGACCTCAGGAAATAATTATAATACTTATTTCTGTACCCGTTTTGTTAATTATTCCAATTATAGCTCTTATTGATGTTTTGAAAAGTGAATTCAGTGGCAATAACAAAATTATCTGGGTTTTGGTAATTTTATTATTGTGGATTATTGGAGTCGTTTTATATTATTTCATTGGAAGGCAACAAAAAATTAAGAATAGTTAATAATTACATTGTGTGGCTTTTTCACCATCAACATTAGTTGTCATATTAACAGTTTTTGCTAAACTCTTTTGTTTTCCGATGTCTTTCCGAATCATTATCTTAATCAATTCATAAACTTCTCATTTATTTTTGCAGAAAAGAATCTGCTGTTTGCAGAATAATTACGGTTGTTCACAGATTTTATTTCTCTGTTTACTGATGATTGCATAATTTGGCGTTAGATTTTAGAACAGAAGCCACGAAGGAATTTCCTTCACTTGAAAACAGAAACGAATGAAAGCAATTATTCTTATATCTTCGATTTTTTATATCCTCGGTTTAAAAATTGGCAATAAAATCGATTTAGTTAAAAAAAGTAATCCGGTCGAGAAAATTATTACCAATAATATTATCGTTAAAAAACCAGCCAAAACCATCTGTTTTAAAGATGAGGTTGAAATAAAAGTTAATCAGGATTCCTTAAAAGGTGGGACAATCAACGACGAATTATTGAGCAAATAAATAATCATATTCAATAGCACTTTTTACTAAGTTTAATTTAAAACAGGAAAACATTTTACATGTTTTCCTGTTTTTATTTTATTTATTTTAAAAGTATTTATTAATTATCTTATTAAAATCTGATTATGAAATTCTCGTGCAGCGTAGAAATTAATCTTCCCAAAAATAAAGTAGCTGAACTTTTTAATAATCCTGATAACCTGAAAGAGTGGCAAGATGGTTTTTTGGACATTGAACATTTAAGTGGAACTCCCGGTACAAAAGGGGCTAAATCAAAAATGATTTATAAGATTGGTAAACGTGAAATGATTTTAGAAGAGACCATTTTAGTGAATAATCTGCCTGATGAGTTTACCGGAAGTTACGAAGCTAAAGAGATGAAAAATACAATGAAAAATATCTTCATTTCAACTTCAGAAAATACTACTTGTTGGGATGCTGAATTGGAATATTTAGAGTTTCGTGGTTTTATGCCAAAATTGATGGCTAAATTAATGCCCGGCATGTTTAAAAACCAAACCCAAAAGTGGTTAAATCAATTTAAAATATTTGCTGAAAAATAATTTTAGCTTGCAAGTTTTATTAATTATATTGTCATCAAAAATATTGAAATGATAAAATCGAACATGAACCGCAGGAAATTTGTCAGTGCACTTTCCATGGGTACTGCACATGTTTTGTTTTCAAATCCTTTGTCTGCTAATTCGGCAAAACTAATTTCGACAAACCCATTGCAAAAAGTAACGTTGGGCAATTCAGCGATTGAAACAACAATGTTGGGGATAGGAACTGGAGTACATGCCGGAAACCGAACTTCTTTTCTTACAAAACAAGATAGAAATAAGAGCGTTGCTTTGTTAAGGCATGCCTACGAAAAAGGAATTCGTATGTTCGATTGTGCCGATACGTACGGAACACACGATATGGTTGCCGAAGCTCTGCAAAAAATGGAACGCGAAAATTTGATGCTTTCTTCAAAAATCTGGTTCCGGGGCGGAGGTATTCCCGAACCCGAACGACCTGATGCTGACATTGTTGTTGAACGTTTCAGAAAAGAATTAAATGTAGATTATCTCGATATGGTTCAAATACATTGTATGGTCGATGAGAACTGGACAGAAACTATGAAACCCCAAATGGATATTTTAGAAAATTTAAAAGCGAAGGGGATAATTCGGGCTCACGGAGTTTCTGTTCACTCGTTGGAAGCCATGCATGATGCCGTTAAAAGTGATTGGGTAGATGTACTTCATGCACGCATTAATCCGTACGGAATTGCAATGGACAAACCGGATCCGGCAGAGGTGGTAAAAGTAATTCACCAACTGCACAAAGCAGGGAAAGGGGTTATTGGAATGAAACTGGTTGGCAACGGAAAACTGCGCGACGACAGTGAAAAAATTGACAATTCACTTCGATTTGTATTGGGATTGGGAAGTGTAGATATGATGATTGTTGGTTTTGAAGAGAAAGAACAAATTGACAATTATTTGGAACGTATGAAAAAAGCTTTGACAAAAATGAATGAAGGATAATAAAATCAAATAAAAACTACATCTCATACAAATTCATGTAAACAACATCTGAATTTATTTATAATAGATTAATCAGTCGAAAAACAATCGGTAACAAAGAAATTTGTGAAATACATAATTAGTTTGTTACAGAAAATTATCTTTGTTATACAATATTTTGACAATTTAAGCAGATGAACCCAATTTCTATTACCGGGGCATTTATAATAACAGGTGCGTTACTTTCTTATGGAATAGCGAGTATCTCTCTTCAACAATTTAAAATGATTTCGCCAGGGGTTTTATTATTTTTATCATTGGGTGTTATTCTGGATATTATTGCAACAATTTTTATGATGTTTGGGTCTAAAAATACACCTTTTACACTGCACGGTTGTATTGGATATTTTGCACTTTTTATTATGTTCATTGTTTTGGTTATTGTTTGGAGAGTATATTTAAAAGAAGGATCAAATTCTTTTGTGAGTAAAAAGGTTTTATTATTTTCTAAGATTGCCTACGGATGGTGGGTTTTTGCGTATATTATTGGAAGTTTGTTGATTATCTGGAAATAAAAAAATAAATGTCAAACGATTGGAAAGATAGATTGGGTGTAGTTTTTTCTACAAATTCCGATTTTCAGTATGAAAATGAAAATGAAGAAGAACAGAAAACACTTCCTCCGCAACAACAAAATTTAAAGGTTAGTCTTGACAGGAAAAAACGAAAGGGGAAAAGTGTGTCGCTCGTGACAGGTTTTACAGGCTCGGAAAACGATTTAAAAACACTTGGTAAATTGCTGAAAACAAAGTGCGGGGTTGGTGGAACAGTAAAAAACGGCGAAATTCTGATTCAAGGCGATTTTTGTAATAAAATAATGGAGATTCTAAAGAAAGAAGGATACAAGGTAAAACGTTCGGGAGGTTAAAGTAAAGTTGGCAGTTTTCAGTTTCAGTTCAGTAAAAAGGTTGATTTATTAGTTTAAAGTTTAGTCAATGAAATTTCAAAAAATAATTATTACTTTTTTCCTTTTAATCTTCGTTTTAAATGTGGGTGCGCAACAAAAAGATAACGTTTATTTGTTTTCATATTTCGTTGGAAACGGTGAAGATGGTTTGCACCTTGCCTTCAGTTATGACGGATTGAAATGGGAAGCGCTGAATGATAATAATTCGTTTTTGACACCCGAAGTTGGCGGAGATAAATTGATGCGCGATCCTTGTATTATTTCTGGTTCTGATGGAAAATTTCACATGGTTTGGACCGTAAGCTGGAAGGAAAAAAATATTGGATATGCTGTATCAGATGATTTAATTCACTGGTCGAAACAAAAAAATATTCCGGTAATGGAACACGAACCGGAAGCTAGAAATTGCTGGGCCCCGGAGGTTTTTTACGACGAAAGTTCAAAACAGTACCTGATTTTCTGGTCAACCACAATACCGGGCAGGTTTCCCAAAACCGAAAAATCTGGTGACAATGGAAATAACCACCGGATGTATTATGTTACCACCAAAGATTTTACAATTTTTAGCGAAACAAAACTTTTTTACGATCAGGGTTTTAATGTAATCGACGGAACGCTAATTAATGAAAACGATAAATATGTTTTGTTTTTAAAAGATGAAACACGTTATCCTCCTGAAAAAAATATCAGGATTGCCACAAGCAATGAATTAACCCAAAATTACAGCAAACCTACTGAAGCAATTACAGGTGAATATTGGGCAGAAGGACCAACACCAGTAAAAATTGGTGATTATTGGAATGTTTATTTCGACAAGTACCAAAAACATAAAATGGGTGCAGTTCGATCTTCCGACTTAATTAACTGGGAAGATATCTCGGATCAAATTAAATTCCCTGAAGGAACCCGGCACGGCACTGTATTTCAAGTTTCACAAGCAGTATTGAATAATCTGAAAGATTTGTAAAAACATCATAAAATTATGGCTGAAATTGGTAAAATAAATACACTTGAGGTAGTCCGGGAAACCGACAATGGATTTTATCTGGATGGTGAAAACTTAGGTGAAATTTTGATGCCTCAAAAATTTATTACCGAAGAGGTAAGGAATTCCAATCAGGCATCGGTTTTTGTTTATACCGATTCGGAAGATCGCTTGGTAGCAACTACTGAAACTCCACATGCAAAAGTTGGTGAGTTTGCGTTCTTAAAAGCTGTTGCTATTAGTCGTTTTGGTGCATTTCTTGACTGGGGACTGCCAAAAGATTTATTGGTTCCCTTTCGCGAACAGAAATCAGATATGGTTGAAGGAAGATCGTACATGGTGTATATTTTTCTAGACTATCAAACCAACCGAATTGCAGCTTCGGCCAAACTCGACAAATTTTTAGATAATACACCTCCGGAATATGAAACTGGTGATGAAGTTCAATTAATAATTACTGATGAAACTGATCTGGGGTACAAAGCCATTATTAATGAAGAACATTGGGGGATGCTTTACAAAAACCAGGTTTTTCAGCCACTTTTGGTAGGTCAAAAAGTAGCAGGATTTATTAGCAAAGTACGTGAAGATGAAAAAATTGATCTGCTACTGGAAAAACCCGGCTACGAAAAAGTAGATGCCATTTCCGAAAAAATATTAAATGAGCTCAAAGCCAATAATGGTTTTTTGGCAGTGTCGGATAAAACTTCACCTGAAATGATAAAATCTATGTTCGGGATTAGCAAAAAGAATTTCAAAAAAGCCATTGGCGGATTGTACAGGAAAAAACTTATTAATTTTGAATCAGACGGTCTAAGATTGATTGATAAGAGTTGATTTTATTGTTTTAATACATTATCAACCGAGCCTTTCTAAATTATTTCCTTAAACATTTTTAAACACAAAAGAGTGTCTGCTGAGCTGCCCTTTTTAATAATGCTCACGAAAGGTTGAATTTCCCTACGCATAAATCACTGATTGTATAAATATGCAATAATTTTAGCTATTGCATTTTAAAAAATATAGTTGTAAATTGTATTTCATTGAATTCGAGAAGGTTGTGATAATAATGGTCTTGCCATCTAAAATGGCACATTAAAAGCTGATACTTTTTCTATTTTAGGAATTACTATCTGAAGTTATCGCAACATTTTAAACCACGCTATTTTCTTTCTAAATAAAAACTTTGAATTCATTTTAAACCAAATTCAACTTAATTATGAAATTATTAAAAATTACAACAATTTTACTTATTACTTTTTGTTTTGCTTTGTTAAACAAAAGTGCACATACTCAGGAACTGTGGGGAACTACAGCACTTGGAGGCGAAGACAATGTCGGAGTTGTATTTAAAACCGATGATTCGGGACTTAATTTGGTAGCTGTAAAAGAATTTGAAAAGCAACCAATTATTAATGCTTCCAAACCAATGTTTACAAAACTTTTTCTCTATAATGAAAAATTTTATGGAACAACATCACAGGGAGGGTCTGGCAGCGGTGTATTATTTGAATATAACCCCGCAGAAAATGTCTTCACTAATTTATACGATTTTGTAAGGGTTAATTCAGATGAGAATGATATGGCTTTCGCTCCCAATAGCGGTGTTATTGAATATGAAGGGGATCTTTATGGTACAGCACGCTTTGGAAGTCCTAACAGGCCAGGAGCATTGTACAAATATAATTTTGAAGAAGGATATCAGGAAGTATCAGGAATTATCGCTCCAATAAATTCTCCGGTATTATTGAATGATAAACTATATGGTACATCTCATGTTGGAGGAGATTATGAAGATGGTTATATGTATGAATACGATCTTGTAACCAGGACAATGAATACAATTGTTCATTTTGACGGAGCAATAAATGGAATCCAACCCTGGGGGAGTTTATTAGTATTAAATAACAAGATTTATGGCATGACCATAAAGGGTGGAGACAATAACTATGGAGTAATTTATGAATATGATCCCGAAGCAAATATTTACTTAAAAATATTTGATTTTGATGGTGGCAATGGTGCACACCCTTATGGTGGATTAATTGCAATTGGCAATAATCTTTATGGAATGACAACTTTTGGTGGTGATAATGAATCTAATTCAAATGTTATTACCGGAAATGAATTTATGCCAGGTAATTCAGGGGTAATATTTGAGTTTGACCTCTCAACAAGTACTTACAATAAAATATATGATTTTGGTGGATTGAGCGGAGCCCATCCGTATGGCGGTTTGATAAAATATGGCGATAAGCTTATTGGTACTACTGCTTATGGAGGAATAACCGATCACGGAGTTTTATTTGAATACGACCTTATTACAAACACATTTGTAAAAAAAGTAGATTTAAACGATGTTGCCAAAGGCAATAATCCCATGGGTACTCTTGCTGAATGGAATGGTAAACTATATGGATTGACTCGTTATGGTGGAGCAGTCAGAGAAGGTACCCTTTTTGAGTATGAACCAACCAACGGAGTTTTTGCAAAAAAACTGGACTTCAATAATACGTTCCGATATGGAAGACCTAATGGTGGGCTTCTGGAATTTGGTGGAAAATTTTATGGAATGACAGCCTTTGCCGGAGACTGGACATCTGGTATGATATACGAAATAAATCCTGTTACGGATGAATTTACAAAAATACATAGTTTTGATGGAATTAATGGACAGTGGCCATGGGGTACACTGATGGAGCATAATGGAAAACTATATGGACTTACATCACGGGGAGGATTAACAGATAACGGTGTGCTATTCGAATTTGACCCGGTAACTGGAATCCTGGATAAAAAAATCGACTTTAACGGAGAAAATGGCCATTCTCCTTCAAATGACCATTTAGTTGAATTTAGTGGAAAGCTTTATGGATTAGCTCCAATGGGAGGATTAAATGGGAAAGGAACTCTTTTTGAATACGATCCTGATGTTGAAGATTTAACCAAAAAATTCGATTTTGGAGGAACTGACGGAGAATTGCCCTGGGGTGGATTGACTGTCTTGGGAGATAATTTATATGGATTAACATCCGGAGGTGGCCTTATTGATCCCGGACCGGCTCATGGTGTGTTATTTGAATACCATCCTGCAAGCGACAATTTTACAAAAAAATTTGAATGGCATGGTGTTGATGGTTCAACACCCAGGGATAATCTTATGGAATGGCAAGGTAAACTTTACGGATTGACCTCCTCTGGTGGAGTTGATCCCACACCAAATGGTGCAGGTGTATTGTTTGAATTTGATCCTGGTGTCCCTATTGAAGAAGCTTACAATATAAAAGCTAATTTTAATGATTATGGCGGGGCAAACGGAGCAAATCTCAGGGGCAGCTTAATGGAATTATGCGGAAAATTTTATGGTATATCAGGAGGTGGTGGAGCAACAGGCTTAGGGACACTTTTTGAATTTGACCCTGTATCTGAAGATTTTAATAGGGTAATCAGTTTTGACGGATCAAATGGGGCATTTCCAATGAGTGTTACATTATTGCCATGTGGCGATTTCAGTACTAATCCACCAGAAAATATTTCTATTAACGCATCTGTTGATCCATTTCCAGTAAATAGTGAAGTGCAATTAACGGTCTCCTATGAAGATATTGATAACGACATTGCTTTTGCACAAATTGACTGGGGTGATGGCTCTGTGTCAACAGAACTTTTTCCTGATTTTACATTTTATCCTACACATACTTACATAACATCCGGAGTTTATACTGTGACTGTTACCGTAAGTCAGGCCTTTTGCGGATCAGCTACTGAAATTTATCAATATTGCGTAGTTTACGATCCATCAGATGGATTTGTAACCGGTGGTGGCTGGATTGATTCTCCTGAAGGCGCTTATGTTGCTGATCCTTTATTAACCGGAACCGCAAATTTTGGTTTTGTTGCAAAATATAAAAAGGGAAGAACAGTTCCTGAAGGCAATACAGAGTTCCAGTTTCAGGCAGCTGGATTAAATTTTCATTCAGAAAGTTTTGATTGGTTAATTACTGCCGGCCCAAAGGCAATGTTTAAAGGAGAAGGTACAATTAACGGAGATGGTTTATATGGTTTCCAGGTTACAGTTATCGATGCAAATCTGACACCCAGTACAGATGTAGATAAGTTTCGAATAAAAATATGGGATAAAGAGAGCGACATGCTTGTTTATGATAACATGGTTGGGGAAGATGATCCTAATGCTGATCCGACAACTGAAATCACTGGAGGAAGCATTACAATTCATAAAAGTGACCTGAAAAGTGGAGAAGCCGAAAATGGGTTGATAGAATTAACATCTGAAATTCCGTTTAATTACAATCTGTCAAATTATCCAAACCCGTTTAACAATTCTACAATCATTGAATTTTCCATTCCTCTGGAAACCAGAGTAATGCTAAAAGTGTTTAATGTTTTTGGTCAGGAAGTAGTTACCCTGGTAAATCAGAATTATATTCCCGGTACTTTTACCGTTGAATTTAATGCTTCGGAATTACCAGCAGGCCAGTACTTATATCAATTAAACACCTCCGATTATTCTGCAACTAAAAAAATGGTATTAAATAAATAGCTAATGATTTAAAAATATTAGGAAGATACATTTTATAAATTTTGTTAAAAATAGTTGGCTTATTGAAAATTTAAAAATTCATGTTTAGGCCAACTATTTTTTTTCCAAATAGTTTTTTCAAATTACTGATTTTAGTTGCTTTTATTATCTTGAAAATAATTAAGTTCGTTCTTGAAATTTAAAATGAATTAAAATGAATTTAAAAAGACTTCTTCTCAGTTTCTTTATTGTTTTTTCAATATTTGTATCTGCACAAAACAAAATTGTAATAAATACCGATTTAGGTAAGGAAACTATCAGTAAACATATTTATGGTCACTTTTCTGAACATCTGGGAACCTGTATTTACGGTGGATACTGGGTAGGCGAAAACTCAGATATTCCGAATACTGCTGGAATAAGAAATGATGTTGTTGATGCTTTAAAAGAAATCGGAATCCCAAATTTGCGATGGCCGGGTGGTTGTTTTGCCGATGAATATCACTGGATGGATGGAATTGGCCCACGAAGTGAACGACCAACCATGATTAATACACATTGGGGTGGAGTAACGGAAGACAACAGTTTTGGTACTCACGAATTTCTGGAGTTGTGCCAACAGTTGGAAACTGAACCCGTAATTTGTGGAAATCTTGGTAGCGGTTCTGTTCAGGAAATGTCGCAATGGGTGGAATACCTGAATTCAAATAATGTTAGCCCAATGACAGATTTACGGAAAGCCAACGGAAAGGAAGAACCCTGGGGTGTAAAATATTGGGGTGTTGGTAACGAAAACTGGGGTTGCGGCGGAAGTATGACTGCTGAATATTATACAAACGAAATGCGCCGTTATTCAACGTTCACAAAAAATTATGGCGACAAGCGTTTATATGAAGTTGCCGGCGGACCAAATGGCGCGGATTATCATTGGATGGAAACACTAATGAAAAGCGGTAACCCGGGACGAAGTTTTCAAGGTGTTTCATTGCATTATTATACGGTTTGTCATTCGTGGAATCAAAAAGGTTCGGCAACGGTTTTCGATGAAAGTGAATATTTCACTACAATGAAAAAAACACTTTTTATGGATGAGTTGCTCGAAAAACACATCCGGATTATGGATAAATATGATCCTCGAAACAGGGTGGGATTAATTGTTGACGAGTGGGGAAACTGGCACGATGTTGAGCCTGGAACAAACCCGGGTTTCCTTTATCAGCAAAATACTTTGCGAGATGCATTGGTAGCATCGGTAAACCTCGACTTGTTTAATAAATATGCGCGGCGGGTGAAGATGGCCAATATTGCGCAAACGGTTAACGTTTTGCAGGCGATGATTCTTACAAAAGATGATGAGATTGTTCGCACTCCTTCGTATTATGTTTTTAAAATGTACCAGGTACATCACGATGCAACTTTGTTGCCCTCGGCAGTTGTGTCAGAGAATTATACTTTTGAAGATGAAAATATCCCGGCCATTTCGGTCACTTCTTCAAAAGCTGCTAATGGCAAAATTCATTTAACAATCAGTAATCTTAATCCAAACAAAGATCTTCAAATTACATGTGAATTACGTGGAATGGAAAAAGTTGAATTTGAGGAAGGAAGTATTATAACAGGAGATAAAATCAATTCGTATAACGATTTCGGAAAAGATGAACAGGTAAAGTTAAGTTCGTTTAACGACGTAAAAGTGAAGGGAAATGTAGTGACTGTAAATTTGCCTTCGAAATCGGTAGCGATGTTAAAGTTGAAATAGATAGAAAAAACTGTAGAAAAATGCCCCGGAAAATAAACCTTCAAATTAAACTTTAGCTTATTGTTTTATTCTTCGGTTGGTGTAGTTGAAACCTTTGAATTCATTTGTAGTTCAATATATTTAATATCTTGTTTTCTCTGAGATAAAATTCTGATGTAGTCTGTGCAATTTGCTGCATGTACTTCATTTTTTTGTTCGAAAATGTGGTACGACATTACTACCCATTCAACGGCAGATTCGATGTCGCCCTCAATTTCGCAGGCAAGGCTCAAATTAAACATACTTTTTGCAGCAATATTTTTATTCGGGTTGTTGATATTTGCCTTCCATATTGCAGCGGCTTCGAGCCATTTCCCCTCTTTAACCAGTTGATCGGTTTTTTTCATTTCTATTTGCCCCGAATGGTAATACATTCGTTGGACCTTAATCCAATGAGGAGTTAAAAAATTTGCAAATTTATTACCTGAAATTTCAGATGCATTTAAAATGGCATCATATCTTGGCGGAAGTCCCTTTTTTAACTGATTTATTGTTGAACCTGAACTATTCCATGCAAGGGTGTCAATTTGGTTATAGAAATATTGGAGATTTATTTTTTTTAAATCGTAAAAATTCCAAAGCACCGGAACGATTACAATTTGGTATCCCATTAATTCTTCAGTTATGCAAAATTCTCCATCGGTTGTAGCAAAAAAATCTAACGATAATAGCATGTCGGCATTTGTTAAATCAGCTATTTTTTTCAATATTTCTTTCGAGTACAATCCAAATTCAGGGTCAATAACTTTGGTTGTAATTGGTGTTTTAGTACTCTGATTATTAACTAATTCAGAATAGATTTTAAATTCATTTTTTTTAGTTTCGGGATAATTGGGTATTATTGAATCCGATTCTGTCTTGGTTTTCTTTATTAACGAATCGATAAAAAATACATTTGAATAATAATTTTTTGGCAGTACTGTAATCGAATCAAATATATTTTGCTCGTTTAAGTAATTGAAAAACGACTCGAAATATATTTCTGAAGCAATACTATCTAAATTGGTAGAGTCTGTTTTAATTTGTGAATCTTCAAAATATTCAGCAAAATTAAGATTGTAAGAAACGTTACTGTTATTATATTTTACTGCAATGTTTTTAGTGCCCGAAGGAAATAAGATTTGCGCTGGTTCTACCACTTCAATATCAATTACCCGAATATTGTACAGTGTGTTGCAACTCTGAAAAATTATAAACAGGACAATAAAACCTGAATACTTAAAATAAGGTTTCATCTTAGTTTTGGTTAAGACGTTGAATATCTTTTACCCGTTTATCCAGGATTTTTTGATAAAGTAAAATTATTTTCAAATCTTCTTTGCTCCTGAATTCCAAAGCAAGTTTTTTAGCAGCGGCAATCCATTTAGCAGCAGTTTCCAGATCATCCTTCATTTCGTATGCCAACGCAAGGTTGTAGCGTGCATTAATTGCCATTTTCCCGTTTTTGTCGGTAGCGTATTTTTTCCAAAGATTAATAGCATTGTCCCATTTTCCTTCTTCTACATAATATGCAGCTTCCGAGAAATCGGGCAGGGGAGGGATTGAATACATGCGGTTTACAGTTTCCCACGATGCAATAAAACGCTTTGTATAACTTTCACCGGCCAATTGAGAAGCTATTCGCAAAGCTGTTTCCCGAGGTGGTAGCCGGGTTTTTTTCTGATAATTTCCCTGTTCGTCGTAACCATTCCAGAAAACGGTATCGATCATTGCTTTTCGCTCAATTAATTTTTCCGTGGTTGGATCGTAAACCGCCCACACCGCGGCAGTAATTACTTCATTCGATTCGGGCGTTTCTAAATTTCCCGAATATTCAGAGAAAAAATAGGAGAATGTTTCAAGCGAAATTAATAGATCTGTTTGCGATGAGTTTGTCAGTTTTTTTACTAATTCGAAATTCAGGGCTGGTAGTTTCTCCCCTGAATGTTTTTTAAATAAATCGTATGGTAAAACTTTTACCTGGCTAAATGTTTTATTTGTTTTGAATTTTCCTGCCATTTCATTCAGACAGGTTTTTATCAAAATACTATCCAGGTTTTTAGGTTCATTTCTTGCTTTTCTTAGTTTAAAATCATCTTTGTAATAATGTTTAAGTGTGTCGCCTCCGTAATTAAAGTTCCTGTATATTAATGCAACATTTTGTACATCTGGCGGAATAGCAATTTTACCGGGTTGGTACACGTCAATCGGATATTCCCTGTAAACAGTACACGCTGAAATAGAAACCATCAAAATTAAAGACAGTAATACAAATCGATTCATTTTGTTAGTTTTTTTAATTCGCTTTTTCTTTTTTTGAGTATTTCAAGATACTCGTAAGTTGCCGGGCGGTACATGGTATTGTACGATATTAGTGCCCACGAAATTGCCTGGGTTAAATCCCCTTCCAGTTCGTAAGCAACGGCAATATTAAACTGAGCTTTGCTTTTTAACGATTTTGAATTTGTATTTTCGACCGACTCTTTCCAAAGTGCCATTGCATTTTCCCATTCTCCCAACTCTGCAAAAAAATTGGCCTGAGTAAATTTAGCATTTCCCTTTTGAAAATAGTTCCTTCGTTCTTCTCGCCAAACCGTCCCTATTTTATCCGAAAAATCGAGTGATATTGCAATACCCGCTTCGCTTAACCCCTGTTTGACAGGTGTGAAATTTTCGAATAAATTGCGGCTCGAAATATCAGCTTCTTTCCAGTACAGCGTGTCGCGCAAAAATTCACGTACCAGGATTTTTTTTTGAAGTGGGTCGTAAATCCGAAATAACGCTTCATAATATATCATCATTTGTGCCGTATAGGCTGAAGAAAATCCGTTATTATTTGGGCTGAAGTAGCTTTCTTTATCGTATTTAGTTGCAATCCTTGTTGAGAAATGATCGAGCGATAATACTGCATCGGTATTGTATGTTTTGCAAATCTCTTTCACTTCGCTCCAGGGCATTTCACGTGTCATAAAAGAATTTTTTTGAAACTCCAAAAACCTGTTTTCGGGAATAACAAAATCGTATCTTCCTGATTCAAAAAGTAATTCGCCTAATACTTTTAAAGAAGTATCAACCGCTTGCAAATCGTAGATTACTGTGTCGAAATCAAATTCATTTATATAAAAAATTTTTTGAAGCGAGTTTGTATTGAAATTTTGGTATTTATCGTTAATCGTGCGATTTACCAAAGTTAAACTTTGAATGTTTGCAGGCAATTCTTTACCTGAAGGTTGTGGGATTTCAATAATTACTGATTTGGTTGTAATGCACGAGAACACAACAAATATTAATAAAATAAATGTTGCCAGTTTTTCTATTTTTCTGATTGTTTGTCCCATGAACCGTTGAAACCGTTTTAGTAAATGCCCCAAAATTTCTTCAAAAACCATTCCAAGCTTAATAATAAGAGCAAAACAAAAAACAACCAGCGAAAGTTCAGGAGTTCATTTACCATTTCCTGAAAATAATTGGATATTTTTAATTGCCTGCCCGATTTTAATTCCCGGATTAAATCTTCAACCTGAGCTGGAAGATAAAAATTACCACCGCTTTGTACTGCTAACTGATACAAAACCTGATGATTAGCCCTTGTTTGTACATTTTCAAGATTAACAGGTACGATCGTAAAACTTCCATTTTCAGAAAATATCTCATTGCCAATAGTTACTTCGGCTGCAAAACTGTAATCGCCAATGGGTAAATGCCCGGCATTTAAATAATACTTTTCTCCGCTAACATCGAAAGTAAAATTAAATTCCTCTCCCTCTGTATTTTGCAATTTAATATTTATTTCTTCCGAAGTAATACCTTCAAAGGCGTCGTTATAAAGTTCGGCGTTTAATATAACATCGTCAATTTCAGCGTAAACCGGTTTAAATTCAACTATAAAATTGTCCTCGTTTTCACGCAGCGCGAGGTATTGTATTAGTTGGTTTGTCAACTCGTTAAACCTTGCATGGTTTTGATTAAAATAATAATTGGTAAGCCGCCATCGCCAAATTCCTTCGCCAAAAATAAACCCTGTTTTGCGGCCATTTAAAGTACCAGTTGCAATCAATGGTTTTGCAGTTTCAATATTTTTTATTTTTTGATAAAAGAGTGGTGTAAACGCCTGATCCAAAGTATATTCAGCAAACGGGGCTTGTAATGGCGGGAACTTCAATAACATTTCTTTAAAATCTTCGCTCAGAGAAAAAGTTGCAAAGGTTGGGTTAAGGGTTGCCTGTGCTTCTTCCGCTAAACCTGCCAGCGGTACAATCTGGGCTCCTTGAGCCAACATATTTAATTGTGGAAGAAATGTTTTGTTCCCAACAATAAAAAGTATTGGGATCCTGCTGTTTTCGGCCGTTTTAATAATAGTTGCAAGCGATTTGCCTGAAGTTGGCAATTGGTTCAAGATTACTAAATTAAAATCGGATAAATTTGATGGATAGGGTTCTTCGGTAAAGACAGAAACTTCGTATGTTTTTTGCAAATCGAGGGTATTTTTAACCGCCCCAATATCGGGGTGCGGACCATCGGAAAGTATAAGGATTTTTTGCTTGCTTTCTAATACATTAATTACAAATCCGGCCTCGTTGTTTTTTGTATTGCGCTCGTTTTGAACAGATTCAATTGTAACTGAATAATGTTTTAATCCGGGTGCCCCTGCTTCGAGGGTAAATTGCCGCGAATAAAAATAATTGTTGTTTGGTGGTGTAATTACAATGCTTGCCAATTCTGAATCGCCTTGTTTTACTGCTAGTTTGAGAGGCTGCCCTTTTAGTTTCGAGAATTGCGCATCAATTTCAACCGGGAAGTGGTTCCCCGAAAATGAGGTGCGGTTCACCCTAATATTTTCTATGCGCGAATCTACCAGCCCGGTTGTGTCGCCCAGCCCAATTGTAAATACAGGAAAGTTGATTTCGCCAGTTAAATTTGCTGGATTTTTTCCCTGATTATAAATCCCGTCTCCTGCAATAATCAGAGCACCGATATTTTCGTTAAAATGATTGTTGTGAACCGTAGATATTAATTCATTGTAGTCCGATTTTTTTCCAGTAAAATCCAATCTTTCGCCCAAACTTGTTTCTTCGCCGAACAAATAGTTAATAAGGGAATAACTTGATCCCAATTCATTTTCAATTTTATTTTTTAATTGATTGATTTCAGACGCGACCCGAACAGAATCTACAGTAGAAACAATTGATCCGGAATTATCCCAGGCAGCAATTATTATTGGGTTTTGTGTAATCTTTTTGAGATTTTTTAAAAATGGGGAAAGCAACAAAAAGGCTATCAAAAAAAATGATAGAAATCGCAAGGTTATTAAAATGCGAAGCTGGTTTTTGCTAAGTTCGTTGTTTGCCTTGTTTTTGAAATATAAAAGTACGACCACCCCAAGAGTTGCACCCAGGATGGCAAGTAAAAGGATTAACCAGTATTTTGTTCCAAAAGAAATCAATGCTTTTTAGTTTATTATGAGGTCGTAAATATACAAACTCCTTTTTTTAAATGACGATTAATGTGTAATATTACATCCTAATTTTAAACAAACAGTTTTAAGTATTTGCTTGTTGTATAAGGAAAATTAAAAATATAAAAATGAAAATTTTAATTATTGTAGTAATTGGATTATTGATAGCTTCTTGCAGTCAAAAGTATAACCCCGAAATTACCATTGAAGATATTAAGAATAATATTAATTACCTGGCATCCGATTCGTTAAAAGGGAGAAAACCAGGTGAAGCGGGTGATAAACTGGCCGCTGATTTTATTCGCCATAAATTTGAAACAGCAGGTTTGAAATTGTTGTACGAAAGTGGTTTTCAGGAATTTGGACTTGTTACTTCGGCAGAACTTGGCGATGAAAATACACTAAATATTAACGATATTTCTTTTCAGGTGGAAACTGATTTTTTGCCTTATGCATTTTCGGCCAATACAATGGTTGAATCGAAGGTTGTTTTTGCCGGTTATGGTTTGGATGTGAATAAGGACACCATTCAATGGAACGATTTTGAAAATTTAGATGTCAGTGGAAAGTGGATTTTAGCTTTGCAAGGCGATCCTGACATGGACAACGCACAAAGTCCCTTTGTAGAATTTTCAACAGAACGTTCAAAAGCATTAATTGCTTCCGATAAAAATGCAGCGGGTTTAATTTTAGTGGCAGGCCCTTCATTTAGTAGTACCGATGAACTTTCTTCTTTGTTCTTCGATAAAAACAGCAGCCGGTATTCTATTCCAATAATTCAGATAACCCGCAAAGTGGCAGATCAAATTTTATCTGAAACAGGGGAAACAGTAGCTTCATTGGAAGCAAAAATATTGGAAATTAATACTTCTGTTAATTTGATGACTGAGGCTAATGTTGTATCAAATATAAATGTTAATCTAAAAGAAACTGTGACACAAAATGTTGTTGCAATGGTTCCAGGAATAGACGAAGTTTTGAAAAATGAATATATTGTTGTTGGAGCACATTACGATCATCTGGGAATGGGGGGGCCTGGTTCTGGTTCGCGCTCTGTTGATACAGTTGCAGTTCACAACGGTGCTGATGACAATGCTTCCGGAGTTGCGACGGTAATTGAGTTGGCGGAAAAAGTGGCTACTGAAAAATTAAATAAAAGAAGCGTAATTTTTGCAGCTTTCGGTGCTGAAGAAATGGGGTTGGTGGGTTCAAAAGCTTTTACGGCAGAACCTCCGGTTGAAACTGAAAAAATGGTTGGAATGTTTAATTTCGATATGGTCGGCAGATTAGATTCCGCTTCAAATGCGCTTAGTATTGGCGGTACCAAAACAGCCAAAGAAATAGAAGATTTGTTAAACGAATTAAATCCCGGATTTCAGTTGGCAATGTCAGGTGAAGGAATCGGGCCATCTGATCACGCATCGTTTTATTTGCAAAATATACCCGTCTTTTTTATATCTACTGGTGCACATTCCGACTACCATACGCCAAATGACGATTCTGAATTAATTAATTTTGATGGAGCAAAAAAGGTGACTGATTATGCTTTTTCTTTAGTGTCAAAAGTTGCCAGCCGCGA
>Ga0209249_1000437_pt1 | contig 51602 bp, 38 predicted proteins | sample SaaInlV_200m_DNA_4_FD_184653 | JGI IMG/M metagenome (GOLD analysis project Ga0209249, IMG submission 184653) | Marine microbial communities from expanding oxygen minimum zones in the Saanich Inlet - SI037_S3LV_200m_DNA (SPAdes) (version 2) | ecosystem: Environmental > Aquatic > Marine >...
CTCTCAATTTACTCAAACAAGAGAAAACTGCAAAAGGTGGTCTTCATGCCAAGCAACTGCAAGCCGCTTGGAATAATGACTACCTCTGCAAGATATTAGCCGTTGGTATTTAGATGCAATCGCCCTGAAAGAGGGGCACTTCATTCGGGAGCGGAGAAATCAATCCACAACGAAAAAGTCGAAAAAACGGCTCCTGCATGGGGTAAAATTGGGCGTCAATCGGGTAAGTTCAATCTACTGAAATAAGACAACGGGATAAAAGAAAAGATGCAAAATCCGGCTAGCTAAGTATAAATCCCCAAAAACCAGTAGCTTTTTTGATAGTGAAATCATTAAGTCGTAGTTCATCTTTATAGCCCAAAAATATTCTATTTCTGTTGTGGGTTGACTACCACTAACGAACAATCAAAGGTGTTGGTGTAATTGCCATGAAAAAAAACTTTTCCAAATACAAAAATTTACTTCTTCATTCTCTGTTCGGAATTCTTCTCTTTTTTGGGAGTGGCCATCATCTGTTTAAGTTTTGGGAACAGCCCGCCTGGCTAATGAGCCTACTCTTTGTAATTTTTGCGCCTATTTTTACGACAGGGTTGTTTTTATTTACAAAGTGGATAATTCCTCTGTTACAGCAAAGTAACCGCAAACGCTTGTTCTTATTATTCGGCTCAGCTATTTTCATAGGCATCTTATTGGGCTGGAGATACTATCAAACACCAACGTCCTATCAACGAATAGAAATCACGCCCGTTCTCCTTCCAGGAGAACGGATTGAACTGGTCGAGGTCAAAGCAGGAAAAAGCATCGTTGAAATCAGGGAAAAGGATATTGCAGAAGCAGGCTGGCAGCGTGACGGGGAGATTATCGTTGCCACAGAAACAGCGCAACCTCTACGCGTTTCCTTTAAGGCAAATGCAAATGCACCGGTTGTTCTTTTAATGAATGTTTTTCCCGATGGCGGAGAAGTTGAGGCCATTCTCGGTAGAGATTCAGATGGAATAACAACACAACGTCAAGGCGAAGGACACACCACCTTTTCGCTTACCGCTCAATATCGCGGTATCCCAAATTGGCTTTTCATACCCCTTTTAGCACTCTCTGATTTAGTCATGTTCAGTTGTATACTGCTCCTATTATTACTCATTCAGGAGCGGGGCATGGCCCTCTCAAAACCAGAGCTGAGTTCTTTCACAAACCACCGAAAAAATCTTCTCGTTCTGTTGGCATTATCTTTTAGTATTCATTTATTTAGCGCCTTATCTACTCCGTTGATCCTGGATGTGGATACTCCCTCCTATTTAACTGGCGCTGTACACTGGCTCAAATTTGGTAATTTTGACGGCACAAGCGCAACGCGAGGCATAGGCTCAACATTTCTATTTACGCCCATCTTATTCATCTTCGGGCGCAATCCATGGGGCATGAAAATATTTCTACACCTTATCGCAATCTCTTGTGCACCTCTTGCCTACAAAATCGGTTGGCAAATAACGCGAAAAGGAAATGTAGCTTTTATTTCTGGTTTTCTTGCGATGCTCTCCCCTGACGTATTGCTCTACTCAAATTATTTGTGGTCAGACATGATCAACTTGACTTTTGTGTTGGTCTATATAACAGCATTCCTATCCGCGTTAAAAAACCCAACTTTCCTGCGCATTCTAATATCAATGCTCTTCGGCACAATGGCAACACTCTTCCGAACAGAAAATATTACTTTATTTGCCATAGGAGGATTCTTTCTCTTCTGGGAAGCCATAAAATCTTTTGACCCACAATCATGGAAAAACAAAAAAACGCTAAAAAAACAAAGTAAGATGCTCAACTTATTAAGCGCAACAGTCGTTTCTTTCCTAATAGCCATATTGCCAATATTATTGGCAGCATCCCATAATCAGAAAGTGCATGGTTTTTTTGGTCTAAGCAATTACGCTGGGGCTGTCTTTTACGATGGTTGGATTTACTACGGAGACGCAAGCCGTTTAAATTTCTCTAATCAAAATTCAGAAGCTATTCAAACCATTAACAAAGCCATTGAAATATATCCTGTCATTGCTACTGACAACAGCAATGTTCCAACAAGCTTAGAGCTCTACCCCAACCTCTTGAAAGCTGGCTACTCTACAAAAGAGATCATGGATCTCTATACACAAGCCGTTTTCGACTCGATCACAAATGATTGGGAACTCACTTTTAGATTTCTAGAACTCAAGTTCAACGATGCATTAAAACCAGAAGTGACCCATCTGAAAACCTTTGCGCTGCCTGGAGAGGCCCTCGATCCAGGTACTGTAAAAGAAACTTACTTCGATCTGGAGCGTCTCAGCATCCCCCTCATCATCAACATTCAACGCAAAATAAACGCCTACTTACCAACCTTCTACGCCACGATCTATCCCCACATTGTCTGGTTTCTGGTTATTGCGCTTTTCTTTGCACTCTACAGAAAACCATCAAATCTCTGGCTAGCGTTCTTTGTGATCACATCCACACGCATTCTTATCCCCACCATTATGAGTGCATCTCTTTGGCGATTTACTTTGGCAGGGCTTATCCCGCTGCAAATCTCTGCAGTTGCGTGGCTATTTATTTTAGCTCGGGGCATCCAAAAAGGAGATGTGGAGTTCGCCTAAGCCGCGCGTTTAAGCAATCTTTCCAGTGAGAGTTCTGCCAACGATTTCAAGTGCAGGCATTCTTTTGGAAACTTCAATTGCGACGTAACAGAATTGGGGACAGCGACAACAGGGACACCCGCAGCATTTGCTGCTTTAACACCATTTGGCGAATCTTCAAAGATGACTGCCCGATCCGCGCGGACGTTGAGCTTGCTGAGGGCTAAGAGAAATAAATCCGGCGAGGGCTTGGTGTGCATTACATCGTCCGCACAAACGATATGCTCAAATCTATCAAGAAGCCCCAAACGCATAAGGTGAGTGTCTACCCACGAGTGCGGCGAGCTGGATGCAACCGCTAGCTTCAATCCGCACGGCTGGGCATTGTCGAGCAGATCGAGCACGCCGGGCAGAACGGGGTTCGCCGCAATACGTGCATCGGCTTCGGTGCGCCACCTGTCGAGCACGGTTTGGCGGGGGATGCTAACACCGAGAAGATGCTCTAAATCGGAAACAGGATCAAAGTCCACCGCGCCGCCTCCGCCGATAATTTGTCCCCATTTTTCGATGGAGAGTTCCACATCATATTCAGCGTAGATTTCGTTCAAAACGTCAAATTCAGGGGTTTCTGTATCGAGGATAAGTCCGTCAAAATCAAAGATAAGGGCTTCGAGCATATGTATTCTCCAAATAAAAGTGGGGCGCAGATTGTATCTGCGCCCCACTTTTTAGTGTAGTCTAAAGAAATTTCCGTTAAAAAAGTTTCATGATCGCCTGAGATGCCCAGTTAAAGAGCGAAGCAGGCATAAAGCCGAGAATAACGGTGATGGCTGCCATTGCGATCCAAGTCAGGTTGAGCCATGGTTCAGAAAGAGTTTTCGGCTCGCCATCTTTCATGTACATGATGACGACAACGCGCAGATAGTAGAACGCTGAGATGAGCGATGTGAGCACACCGACGATTGCCAGCCAATACATATCGGCTGCAATAACTGCGCTGAAGAGGTAGAACTTACCGACCAACCCGAGTGTGGGCGGGATGCCAGTAAGAGAAAGCATGAAAATGGTCATGGCGGCTGCCATAAGCGGATTCGATTTTCCTAAACCAGCGTAATCTTCCAGTTCAAGTCCTTTGCCATCTTCTTTCTCAAGAGCAATAACGATACTCCAAGAACCAAAGTTCGTGAGGGCGTAAGCTACGAGATAAAAGATGCCTGCCGCGATCGCGGTGGCAGAGACTGCGGGGTTTCCGAAGGCAACGAATGCCATCAGGATATAGCCTGCATGGGCGATGCTGGAGTATGCCAGCATACGTTTGATATTGGTCTGCGATACGGCAACGACGTTCCCTACGATCATGGTCAATGCCGCCAAAACAGCGAGGACGGGCGCCAAATCAACAGCGAGGCTGGGGAAGGCTGTGGAGAAAACACGCATGAGTGCGGCAAAACCAGCAATCTTTGCCCCAGCTGCCATGAAGGCGGTGACGGGAGTTGGCGCGCCCTGATAGACATCTGGTGTCCACATGTGGAAAGGAACTGCAGCGACTTTAAAACTAAAGCCGACCAAGATGAGCGCGGAGCCTGCCAACATCAAGGGGATATTGGCTGTACCAGCCAATGCGGCTGCGGCAATGCCAGCGAGAGCGGTGCTTTGAGTCGCGCCAAAAACGAGGGCAATACCGTAAACGACGAAGCCACCAGAGAAGGCGCCCAAGAGGAAGTATTTAATGCCTGCCTCCCCAGAATCGTGTTGGGGATGGGCGAAAGCTGCCAGAACATAAAGAGGAATGGACAGCAATTCGAGGGCAAGGAAAACGACGATCAAGTCGGATGCTTGCGCCATCAACATCATGCCTGCAATGCTGAAAAGCATCAGGGAATAGTATTCGCCACGTTCAATGCCCATGCGTTTAAGATAGCTATAGGCTAAAGAGATGCCCATTAGCCCTGATACTAAAAGCAGGATATTGACAAAGGTCGAAAAGCCATCGAGGACAACCATCTCAAAAAAGCCAGAGCTTTCCTGCCCGATCTGGGATAGCGAAAACCCAATGGTTAGGGCTAAGCCCGCAACGGCTAAGAAAGCCGTCCAGCCTTTGCGTTCTTTGGGGATGAAAAGATCCACGAGAAGCAACGCAACAGCCCAGACAGTCAACACCATGACGGGTAGAAGTGTGTAAAAATCGGCTTGGGTCAGATTCATAAATCATTCTCTCCTACGTCTGAGCGAGCAATAATCTTCGCTCAGACATGGGGATAAGTTTTAGTGCATTGCCGCTTGTAAAACCGCAACAAGATTATCAACGGTCGGCGCGATCAGCGCAAAGAAAGGTTTAGGATAGAGACCGATCCAGAAGATGAAGACCAGGAGCGGTGTAATGGTGATGATCTCACGTACGCTGAGGTCACGCAGGGCATGTCCGTGCTCTTTAACGGTCTCGACGATGGAGCCTTCGGGACCGAGGAAGATTTTCTGGTACATGTAAAGCATGTAGATGGCGGCAAGAATAACGCCTATCGCTGAGAGTCCTGCATACCACGCGGAACCAATGGCTTCAGAGCCGAAGGCACCGAGCAAAATGGTGAACTCACCAACGAAGCCGTTAAGACCGGGCAAACCCATCGACGAAAGTGTTACGACGAGCATGATCGTCCCGTAGACAGGCATGATCTTCCACAAACCACCGTAGACGTCGAAGTCACGGGTGTGAGTCTGTTCGTAGATCATACCGACCAAGAGGAATAATGCGCCGGTGCTGAGACCGTGGTTAATCATTTGCAAGATGCCGCCTTGAATACCTTGTGAATTCAGAGCAAAAAGACCGAGCATCACGAAGCCGAGGTGACTGATGGATGAATAGGCAACCAGTTTTTTAATGTCTCTCTGATAGTAGGAAACGATCGCGCCGTAAATAATGCCAACGACTGCAAGACCTGCCATTATCGGAGCAAATTTGACCGCAGCTTCAGGGAAGAGGGGCAAATTGAAACGCACGAAGCCGTAAGTACCCATTTTCAGGAGCACACCGGCAAGAATAACTGAGCCAGCGGTGGGAGCCTGAACGTGAGCATCGGGCAACCAGGAGTGCAGGGGCCACATCGGGACTTTGATCGCGAAAGCAATTGCAAAAGCGAGGAAGAGCCAAGTCTGGATGCCAGCGGGGATACCGCCTAAAGCGATCAAATCGGGGACAGCGAATGTGCCCTGATTAATTCCCAGCCACAGAATGGCAAGGAGCATCAGCAAGGAGCCAGCCATTGTGTAGAGGAAGAATTTGATCGAAGCGTAAATCCGTTCGGGTCCACCCCAGATGCCGATCAGGAAGTACATCGGGACAAGGGTGAATTCCCAGTAGACGTAGAAGAGGAATAAGTCCTGCGCCATGAAGACGCCGAGCATTCCAACTTCAAGCATGAGGAAGAAGATGTTGAAATCTTTCTCACGTTCTTCGATCGCCGACCACGTTGAAAGGAGAGCGATCGGGGTCAGGAAGGTGGTCAGGAGGATGAGCAGGATGCTCAATCCATCTACGCCCATGTAGTAGGAGATATTCCAATTCGCTACTGTGATCCAGGGGAGATTTGTGACCATCTGCAAAGCAGGGTTGCTGGCATCGAAGTTCTGTAACAAAACAAGAGAAATGCCAAAAGTTGCTAAAGAAGTTGCCAGTGCTACCCAGCGGACAAGCACTTTGTTGTCTGGTTTGATGAAGAAAAGAATCAGCACACCTACCAGCGGGAAAAATGTGACGAGATTGGGGAGAAGCTCAAAGTCCATAATCGATCCTCGTTTTTATGATCTCTTACTTGAAGAGAAGATATCCTAAAATTGTAACTACGCCCAAAAGAACGGAGAGCGCATAACTGCGTACAAAACCATTTTGCATGCGACGCAAACTTTCAGAGGAACGCTGTGTCCACTCTGCCAGCTTGTCGGCAATTGCGTTGATGATACCCATATCGACGGGCTCAGACAGGAATTTTGCCAGCCATTTGAAGCCAGCATAAAGAACGCTGTCGTGGAACCAGTCGTGCCAGAAATTCCAATCAAGGTCGATCGAAAGGAACTTAGCCAATTTCTCAAATGGGGTGATGACAAGGGCTTTGTAGCCTTCATCGACAAACCATTTATTTTCCATGCCCGTGAAGAGGAAACCAAGCGGTTTCTTCAACGGATCGGGTTGACCTTCTTTAAGGGGATTTTTGCCGTATAGCAACCATGAGAAGAAAATCGCCAACAATGCCAAAACAGTGGAGATTCCGGCTACACCAAGATCAAGCGGCAAACCTTCAACATGCCCGATGGTGTATTCAAGCCAGTGTCCGAGATTGTGGAAACCATCAAAGGGCAGGTTGAGTGCGCCACCGAAAACAGCGAGCACAGCCAAAACCATCAACGGGACGGTCATCACAGGCGGGCTTTCTTCGGCGTGTTTGGCAACTTCGGTACGTTCCTTGCCGAAGAAGACCATCCAAATTTGACGCCCCATGTAGAAAGCGGTCATGAAGGCAGCGAGAGAGAGAAGCCAATAAACACCGGGGAAATGCTCGGCATGAAGTTTGGCATCCAGCAAAATCTCGTCCTTCGACCAGAAACCCGCGAAGGGGAAAATACCCGCGAGAGCCAGTGTGCCAGCCATATAAAGCCAGAAAGTAATCGGCATCTGCTTGCGGAGGTTGCCCATATTGCGCATATCGCCGGGATCGAAAACTTCTTCATCATGATGCGCATCGGCATCGTCGTGATCGCCGTGTCCGTGAGCAAGATGGTGATGTCCACGTTCCATGCCAAGAATAATTGAGCCAGCCGAAAGGAAAAGCAAAGCTTTGAAGAAAGCGTGCGTGGCGAGATGGAAGATACCCGCTACATAAGCGCCCATACCGACTGCGGCAACCATGAAACCTAATTGGCTGATCGTAGAATATGCGAGAACTTTCTTAATATCATATTGCCCAACAGCAATCGTGGCGGCAAAAAGTGCCGTGACTGCGCCGATCATCGCAACGATATAGGATGCGCTATGTACCAACGAGTAAAGCGGTGCAGAACGGACAACCAGATAAACGCCAGCGGTAACCATCGTCGCCGCATGAATGAGCGCGGAAACAGGGGTGGGGCCAGCCATCGCGTCCGGGAGCCAGATATAGAGCGGGACTTGGGCAGATTTACCGGTCACGCCGATGAGCATGAAAAGGGTAATCGCCGAGATCACGACGGGGTCCGGGTGCGCTGTGGCGGCTTCGAAAACGGAGTCAAATTGCAGGCTGCCGAAATGCCAAAAGGTGGTGAAAATCGCTAGCAGGAAACCGAAATCCCCAACACGGTTGGCGATAAAGGCTTTCTTGCCAGCTTCGGCATTGGCAGTGCTTTTTTGCCCGAGCGTATCGAAGTCGTACCAGAAACCGATCAGCAGGAAGGAGCAAAGCCCCACGCCTTCCCAACCGACGAAGAGCATCAGGTAGGAGTCGCCGCTGACCAGGATCATCATCATGGCAATGAAGAGATTCAGGAAAACAAAGAAACGGCGGAAACGTTTGATATCATCCTTGAAACGCACATCTTCGTGCATATAGCCGATGGCATAAATATGGATGAGCGTGCCGACGCCGGAGACAACTAACATCATGACAGTGGAGAGTGAGTCTACGCGGAATGTCCAATCGAGTTGGAGTGTGCCGATGTGGATCCACTCTGCAAATGGGATGGTATGTAATTCACCGTGTACCGCATTAAGCGAGTATGCCAGCAAAACGGAAACGACGAAAGCCGAACCCGATGCCAAACTTGCTACCGTTCCGACAGCTTTTTCGCTCATTTTTCCACCGAAGATCATATTGATCAACATGCCTGTTAAGGGCAGAAAAACGAGCAGAGGGGCTAATTGGAAGAATAAGCCGGTATTTGCAGCTTCAGAAAAATTCATATTGGCTTATCCTTTCAGCATGTTGATTTCATCAACATTGATGCTATTCTTCGAGCGGAAGATGGCAACGATCAGAGCCAAACCAACCGCTACTTCTGCGGCGGCGACGGTCATAATGAAGAAGACAAAAATTTGTCCATCCAAACTATTGTTTGCGCTCGAAAAAGCCACCAACGCGACGTTTGCCGCGTTCAGCATCAACTCAACCGACATAAAGATGATCAGCGCATTGCGGCGAACAAGAACACCCATCGCACCAATAATGAACAAAATAGCCGAGAGAGCGATGTAATAATTTACAGGAACCATTATTTTTGCCCTCCTTCTTTTTTATTGAGGGTCAAAACGATCGCACCAACCATTGCAACCAATAACAGGATCGAAGTGACTTCAAAGGGAAGTAAATACCGGCTGAAAAGTAATTCACCAATAGCCCTCGGTCCGCCAAAATCAGCAGATGGACTATTGCTAATCAAATCTGCAACAGGTTCCTGAACAAAAATCAGGAAAGTTGCTTCAACCATCAAAACCACAGCCAGGATAACGGCCATGGGTTTCTGCCAGTTCAAGCCTTCGCCTTTGGGCAGTTCTTCTGTCCCCAAAAGCATGATGACGAAGAGGAAGAGCACCATGATCGCGCCTGCATACACAGTCACCTGCGTAAGCGCAATAAAGGGCGCGCCCAGCAAAAGATAGAAGACAGCCACTGTCGCGAAATTCAGCACCAAAAAAAGCGCAGAATAAACGGCGTTGCGACTAAGCAACATCCCCAGTGCCGTAGCGATTGCCACAGCAGCGAGTATCAGAAAGAGAATAAGATCAACTGTCATAAATCACCTATTTCGTGGGATCTTTCATCTCAGGAACAGAGCGGGTGAAAGTACCCGGTTCTGTCTGCTGCGGCGTTACTTTCCCATTAGAAGGCACAGGAACGATCAGCTTATCTTTAGGGAAAATCGCTTCCAAACGAGTGCTAAAGGTGACATCATACTCATGTTCCAACACAATAGCTTCGGTCGGGCAAGCATCTTCACAATAACCGCAGTAAATACAACGCAGGAAATTGATCTCATAAGTGCTGGCGTAGCGATCACCGGGGGAGTAACGCTCCTCATCGGTGTTCTCTGACGCTTCTACAAAGATCGCATCCGCAGGGCAGGCTGCTGCACAGAGGGCACAGCCGATGCACTTTTCTAAACCATTATCATAACGCTTCAGTTCATGACGACCTCGATAGCGTGGGCGCACTTCGCGCTTTACTTCCGGATACTGGATCGTAACCGGCTTTGCTATCATCATCTTGAACGTGGTCTTCAGACCACGAAGCAACTCAACGAGCATTTGCCTTCCTCCTTAGAGAAAGATTTATCGACTGAACAGCCACAGCACCTGCAACCAGAGAAAGAACGGGGATCAACCACATCATCTCAAACAGGATACCTACTGCAGTGATGAAAACCAGCGCCAAAGAAAGCGGCAACATGATCTTCCATCCCAGCGCCATCAGGCGGTCGTAACGAATGCGAGGCCAGGAGGCACGCACCCAGATCATCATAAAGAGAATTAAGAATATTTTGCCAAACATATAAAGCGGACCGAGCCAGGGATAAGCATCTACACCTGGTCCAAGATAACCGCCAAAGAAAAGCGTGGCTGTGATCGCAGAGATCGAGATCATCTTCGTATATTCTGCCATCATGAAGAGGGCAAATTTCATCCCGGAATACTCCACGTTATAACCAGCAGAAAGCTCCTGCTCGGCTTCGGGCATATCAAAGGGACCACGATTTAATTCAGCCAGCGTCGCGAAGAAAAAGACGATCAAACCAACTGGCTGCAACAAGAAAAACGGCAGCCCGCGTTGCGCTTCCACGATCTTGGTCATGTTCATCGAGTCAGCTAATAAGATCACCGCCACAAAAGAAAGACCCAGCGCCAACTCATAACTGATCATCTGCGCGGTAGATCGTAATCCGCCCATCATCGCATATTTATTATTGCTCGACCAGCCAGCCAAAACCACGCCATAGACCGCGATCGAAGCGACCGACATGATATAGAGCACGCCAACATTCACATCCGCGATGGTCAATAGAATTTCACGTCCGCCAATGGTTACCGTACCACCCCACGGGACAGTAGCCGTGATCAAAATAGCGGGTACGACCGTCAGGATCGGGGCAAGAATAAAAACCGTTTTAAAGGCTTTCGCAGGGATCAACTCTTCTTTAAAGATCAGCTTGACCGCATCCGCAACTGGCTGCAGCAACCCTAAGGGTCCCGCACGGTTCGGACCAACACGAGATTGGATCCGTGCCAGCGCGCGCCGTTCATAATAGGTCAGATAGGCAAATCCCGTCAAAAGCACCAGAATTAAAACAAGTGCTTTGAAGAAGATTTCCCAGAACAAGGCAGAGTCCATATTATGACTTCCTCACATTCACTAATTCGTCGACACGGCTGAAAGCTGCGCTCCCAGACCCTGCTCGTTTTCATAACAAGTGCCGCCAATGCTCAGGCGTTCTTCTGCATCTACTACAGCCAAACTCTCATAGCTCAAGCCCGCAAAACCAGCCACTTTCTCAGCCAGATCAGCAAAGACCACTTCAGCAGAAACACCTTCCAGCGTCACGCCCATTTTCTCGGCGATCTGTGCTGTAATAATAAAACCGGGCAATGCTTCACCCATCGGCTGGACAGCGGCAAAGAAACGTTGTACACGGCGTTCACCAGATGTGAAGGTTCCATCACGTTCAGAAACAGTCTGGGATGGGAGCGTCATGCCCGCCTTTTGGCTTGCTTCCGTCATAGATGCAGTTTGCGCTACGACAAAATCGGCCGCTTCAACTGCACCCGCAACCAGAAGATCACCACCGGCAACATAAACCGTCTTGCCTTTCAAGGCAGAAAGATCAGCAATAGCTTCGTAGCCCATTTCCCATGCGCCTTGTGTATTAGCATCCGCCCAAACACCGATCAGGCTCTTGGGGTTCAGGTCTGCACAAGACTGTGCAAGTGCATCATCACCGCTATAAAGCACAGCGGTATTTTCAGCTTTGGCGAAAGCCTTTTTAGCAGCTTCCAAACCCTGCGCGAGGTCACGCACAACGGTCGTCGCAAAGGCATCCAAACGGGTTTCGGCTTCGGTCGCAACGATCAAGGTTGCACCACGATCAACAGCCTGCTTCGCACGCAGCCAGAAGATCGGCGCTTCTTTATAGAGGTCGCCGCCGATCACGAGAATGACATCGCCCGCACCCGATCCCCCGTAGGAACCGGATTTGGTAGTCAATGCACCACCGCCAACCTGCGAATAGAGCATGGCTTTCGCGCCAGCCGCATCAGCGAGGACTTTCATTGTATAGAGGTCTTCATTAGAGAGGGAGCCATCCGCAAGGAAAACAGCGTCGCCTTTAGCTGCGCCAAGTTTTTCGGCAGCAGCACCAATAGCTTCTGTCCACTCAACGGCTTTGCCGTCAATCGCAGGTTCCAAAACGCGATCTGCATTACTAAAATCAGCGAAGCGACCTTTATCACAGATCCAGGTTTCGTTTACAGCTTCGTTCTGGCGGGGCATAACACGTTTGACAATGACCTTGCCGCCGCTCTTGGCATCACGACGAGTATCGAGCATGGTATTACAGCCAACCGGACATTCTCCACAGATGGATGCAGTCGCTTCCATTTCCCAGGGGCGGGCACCAAAGCGGAAGTTAGCGGTAGTTAACGCACCTACAGGACAAATATCAGTCGTATTTCCTGAGAAAACGGAATCAAACCCAGGTTCTGAGGTTGTTACGATCTCGGATTTGGCACCACGCATATCGAAGTCAAGCACTGCTTCGCCGACCAAATCACTCTGGAAGCGGACACAACGTCCACAAGCGATACAACGTTCACGGTCTAGCCAAATCGATTCGCCTAGAGCAACATGTTTTTGGGCATGACGCTTTTCATCAAAGCGATAGCGGCTTTCGGAGCTGCCATGTGCAAGGGTCATATCCTGCAACAGACATTCGCCGCCCTTATCGCAAACCGGGCAGTCCAGCGGATGCGAGGTAAGCTGAAATTCGAGAATATCATTCTGTCCCTTTTTGGCTTTTTCGCTCTGAGTCAGAACGACCATGCCTTCAGAAACAGGATTGGTGCAGGAGGTTTCGAGCTTCCAGCCCCAGTTGATTTTCTGTTTGCCCTCTTCCATGACCGGCTCACCAGTAGCGCGATCAAAAGCGGGACGACCGATCTCAACGAGGCATTGGCGGCACATGCCAGCCGGTTCCATTTTGGGATGGTAGCAGAAGATGGGAATATCAATACCGACTTTTTTGGCGGCATCTACCACCAAACTTCCCGCCGGAACAGTTACTTCTTTGCCATCAATCGTTAGTTTTACTTCTTTACTCATAAACTATACCTTCGCTTCGAAATCTTCAGGGAAGCGTTCAATCGAGGAGACGACAGCCATAGTCGAGAATTCGCCAAGCGCGCAAAGCGTTTTGCCCTGAACTTGCGTGGCAACATCTTTGAGAAGTTCGACATCTTCTTTGGTGCCTTCACCAGCATGGATGCGTTTGGTCAATTGGTGCATCCAATATGCGCCTTCACGACAGGGCGTGCATTTGCCGCAAGACTCGTGCTCGAAGAATGACATGGTTTTGTTGATCAGCCAATCGAGACCAATTGAGTCGTCCACAACAATAACGGAAGCAGACCCGAGGTCTGCACCGACATTGCGAACGTTCTCGTAATCCATTGGGGTGTCGAGGGCTTCATCATTGGCAACGATCAGCGAAGACGATGCGCCTGCAGGCATGATCGCCTTGATCGACTTACCATCCGGGATACCGCCGCCGTGCGTAAAGATCAACTCACGGAAAGTGGTACCCAGCGGAAGCTCATAATTGCCCGGATTGTTGACATTCCCCGAAAGGGAGAAAATCTTCGTACCAGGGCTTTTTTCGGTACCAAATTTACGATAGCCATCGGCACCGTTACTAATAATATAGGGAACGCTCGTCAAAGTCTCGACGTTGTTGACAACGGTCGGTTTATTGTAGAGACCCTGCGAAGGCGGGAATGGCGGACGCACACGTGGTTGCCCACGTTTGCCCTCCATCGACTCGAGCAGCGCAGTCTCTTCACCGCAGATGTACGCCCCTGCCCCCAAATGGGTATAGATCTTCAACGAATAGTCGGTACCTTGAATCTTCTCTCCGAGAAAACCGGCTTTTTCCATTTCTTCGATCTTTTCATCGAGGAAATGAGCTACTTCCCAGAATTCACCGCGCAAATAGATATATGCTGCGTTTGCACCAACTGCGTAAGAAGCAATTGAGATTCCTTCAAGGAATTGGAAAGGGTTGCTTTCCATGATCTCACGATCCTTGAAAGTTCCCGGCTCAGATTCATCAGCATTGGCAACCACATAGTGGGGCCAATTATTATTGTCCATGAAGGACCATTTTACGCCAGCAGGGAAACCTGCGCCGCCACGACCGCGTAATCCAGCCGCTTTGACTTCATTGGTTACATCAGTCGTATCCATTTTGATGGCTTTCTTTAGCGCATCAAAACCGCCATTCTTTTGGTATACATCAATCTGGTTGATGTCCGGAACGTCACGATGACGGAGAAGCATATAAAACATTATTTTGCCTCCTTCGCATCTTTGCGCAACACTTCGATCAATTCAAGAGTGGTATCAATGGTCATCTGCTCGTGATATTTGATGCCTTGGCCACTCTGCACCTGAAACATCGGGGCTTTATCACAAGCTGCCAGACATTTCACCTCTTCGATGGTGATCAAACCATCATCCGTGGTTTCGCCCGGTTTCACATCCAGTTTTTCGCATAGATCTGCAAGATACTGATCCGCGCCGCGTAAAGCACAACCAATATCGGTGCAAACCTGAATACGATACTGTCCAGCTTTCTTGTCATGATAAAGGCTATAAAAGCCAACGATGGCGGAAATTTCCGTCGTCGTCATGTCCAGAAGTTCGGCAATCTCGGCTTTGTCTTTTTTGCTAACATAGCCTTCTTCACGCTGCGCCATGTATAGCAAAGCCATGACAGCCGAGCGTTTATGTTCCGGCGGATATTTCGCCAAAACTTTCTCAATTTCTTGTGGATATTTTTCAGCCAGGCTCATCGATCCACATCTCCCAACACGATATCTACACTACCAATAATCGCCACCAAATCGGCGACCAAGAGACCTTCAGCCATCAAAGGCAAGACTTCCAGATTATTAAAGGAAGGCGTGCGCCAGTGAACACGATATGGCTTTGGTCCGCCATCACTTTCAAGGAAAACGCCCAACTCACCACGCGGGGATTCAACGGCGGCGTAAACGCTACCTTTGGGCACATCAAAACCTTCTGTCCACAACTTGAAGTGGTGGATGAGGGCTTCCATACTGGTACCCAATTCTGAACGTGGCGGGGGAACAAATTTATGATCATTAGAATTGACTGGGCCAAGCGGCAACTTATCAAGAGCTTGCTCGATGATCTTCAGCGATTCGCGCATTTCACGGATGCGAACTAAATAGCGCGCATAAACGTCGCCTTCAGTTGCTACGGGGACTTCAAAATCGTACTGTTCATAACCGCTGTAAGGACGTTTCTTGCGCAAATCCCAATCGGATCCAGAGCCACGCAGAGTGGAGCCGGTCACGCCATAAGAAAGGGCTTCTTCAAGGCTCATCTTGCCAATGCCCAATGTACGATCCAGGAAGAGGGGATTTTTCGTCAGCAGATCTTCGTATTCATCGATCCGTTTCGGGAAGGTGTTCAAAATATTGCGAACAGCATCATCAAACTCAACCGGCACATCCCGCCAAATACCACCAGGGCGGATGAAGGTTGTCATCATGCGTTGACCAGATACCAATTCGAGAACATCGAGAATGATTTCGCGTTCGCGGAAGGCGTAAAGAAAAACCGACATAGCGGCAACATCTAAAGCGGAGGTGCCTAACCAGACCAAGTGCGAGGCGAGACGTTGTAGCTCGGCGAGAATCACGCGGATGGCTTGCGCGCGAGGCGGTATTTCCACCTCGATCATCTTTTCAACCGCCAAACAATATGCGAGGTTATTCCCGACTGTGTTCAGATAATCCAAACGATCCGTCATGACCTCTGCTTTGAGATAGGTCTTGGCTTCCATATTCTTCTCGATACCGGTATGCAAAAAACCGATATCGGGAACACAAGTTACAACGGTTTCACCATCCAGTTCCAGCAAAAGGCGCAAAACGCCGTGCGTACTCGGATGCTGAGGTCCCATATTAAGGAGGACTGTCTCACCATCAAGGGCGCGCTGTGAAACCAAATGTTTGATTTCGTCTAAGGTAACTTCAGGGAGTGCATAAGGCGTAGACATATTAGAACTCCCCTTTCGGTTTACTGAGATCAATTTCTTCAAAATTGAAGGTGAATTGCGGCTCTTCGTAGCCCAAGGGATAATCCTTACGTAAGGGATACCCATCCCAATCATCAGGCATCAAAATACGACGCAAATCAGGATGTCCTTCTGCGGTGATGCCGAACATATCCCAAAGTTCACGTTCGCGCCAATTGGCGTTTTTATAAACTACGGTTAATGTAGGAATAGTGGAATTTTCTCCATCCACTGGCACCCGCACCATCAATTGAAGATTTTTGCTAAGTGAGTTGAAAATATAGACAACGTGGAAACGAGGGCTTTCTTCGAGTCCATAATCCGTTGCCGTAATGGTCGAAAGGAGCGCGAACTCAAATTTATCGCGCAGTTTTTGGCTGGCAGCCACAAGGTTCTCAGCGGGAAGTACAGCCTGTACTTCTCCGCAGAACTCGCTTACTTCTGCGCCAAAGTCCTTTTCTAACATCTGAACGATTGCTTGGAATTGTTTGTCCATAAGTAATTCTATTTCCTTGACAGGACTAAGCTGCGGCTTTGATCTTCTCAGCTTCTACTTTTTCGTAGAGCGCCATAACGCCGCCGATCAATGCTTCGGGACGCGGGGGGCAGCCAGAAACATAAATATCCACAGGCACGATCTCATCAACACCCTGAACAACAGCGTAGTTATTGAAAACGCCGCCGCAAGATGCGCAATCGCCCATAGCGATAACCCATTTTGGCTCAGCCATCTGATCGTAAAGGTGACGCAACACCGGAGCCATCTTGCGGCTCACGCGCCCTGCTACGATCATCAAGTCTGATTGGCGCGGGCTGGGTCGCATTAGCTCCATACCAAAACGGCTCATATCATAATGAGCCGCCTGCGCCGCCATCATTTCAATCGCACAACAAGCCAGACCAAAAAGCATAGGCCACATAGCGCGTGTGCGTCCCCAGTTGACGACTTGTTCGAGCGTTGTCGTAACAACGCCCATATCGCCTAATTTTTCTTCTACTCCCATTCAAGGGCTCCTTTCTTCCAAGCATAAATATAGCCTACCAATAAGATGCCTATGAAGACGATCATCTCAATTAAACCAAAAAGACCGAGTTTACGAAAAACTACAGCCCAAGGCAAAAAGAAGATAACTTCAATATCAAAAAGGATGAAAAGAACGGCAACAAGATAAAAGCGCACCGGCATACGGCGTGTGCCAGGACCGATGGGCGCCATCCCCGATTCGTAGGGCATCGCTTTCCGTTTGGTCTCTCGACGAGGGCCAAACAATCCCCCCAATGTGATCGCGATGACAGCTACTGCCGTTGTAAGGACAAGTAAAACAGCAATGGCAATATACTGAAAGAGCATTATTTCCTCATAGGGTAAAAGGTTGTGATACAAGGCACTAGTATAACATAAAACAATATCCATATATCCATATTTTTATGACCTTTTGAGAAAAAATATCGACAAAATGCACTTTTTTTTCAGGATTTCAGGGGAGACAAGGGACAAACATGCAATCGGCTTGCCTCCCATAAATAAAATTTAGGGCTACAATAGCAACATCCGCTAAATCGCCAAACAAGGTGAATCTATGACCGTAAGCACTCGCTTCACAAAACTTCGAAAAAAAATCCCCCGCCGCTCCAGTATCGGGATGCGCCTTACGTTGAGCATTGGCATAATTATCACGCTCACTATCCTGCTTCTTTTTGTCAGTATCTACCAAAACGAAAAAGAGCAGCACCTCAAACAAATTCACGCGCAAGCAGAAGCGCTGCTCTCAGAGATGACCGTTGCCCGCCAGTGGGTTTCCTCCTACAATGGCGTCTGGACAAAAACCCCCGGCGATTTTTATCTTAATTCTGAAAATGGCTATTACCAAAAATCACCGGCAATGGTCACCAAGGAGCTCTCCAACCTTTCCAATGAGAACGGCGATTATCGTTTTCACATCACGAGTCTGATGCTAACGAATCCAGAAAACTCCCCGGACGATTTTGAACACGATGCCCTGCTTCAATTTGAAGAAGAAGCCGCTCCAATCGCAGCTGTAGACAGAACAGGCTCTGAGCCAGTCTATCGTTTAATGACCCCGCTAAAGGTGCAAGAAAGCTGCCTTCAATGCCATAATACCGAAGGCTATCAAGCTGGCGATATACGCGGTGGATTGAGTGTTCTTATCCCCGTCAGCGAGATGGATGCCTCGCTTGCCCAAAGCCGTCGTATGCTCACTCTTTCGGCGATCAGCCTCGTGGGCTTTGTGATGATCGCGCTCTATATTATGGTACGGCGCATGGTTATCTCTCCTGTTGGGAAACTAAAAGCGATTGCACTCGCAGTGAGCAATGGCGATTATGAAACGCAATGCAACCTTAACACCGGTGACGAATTTGAAGTTTTTGGGCAAACGCTTAATCAAATGATCTCTAGTTTGAAAAGAACGCAGGATACGCTTCAAAAGCGGGTTACACAACGCACACAAGAGTTAGATACCATCTCAGAGGTCGCTCTTATCATCAGCAAAGCCGGTGCACTCGAAGATGTGCTTGAAGAAGCTCTTGAAAAAGTGATCAACGCATCTGAGGCAGCCGGGGGATTAGTTCAATTGCTCGATGAAGATAATGTCAGAATAACCGTTCACAAAGGAATGTCTCCTCAGATCATCAATTGTTTTCAGCGCATTAAGCAAAAAGACGAGCTTCCACTTCCAGAAGAAGCTATTCTGGTTCGTGAGATAGGCGAAAAAAGTTGCCACGCGCCCTACTCAAAAAGGGAATGCCTAAGCGAGAAAACTTGCCATGCGGCTTCTTCCGGTTATAGCCGTTTAGCTTCGGTTTTACTTAAATCGCGCAGTCGTCCGCTTGGCACAATGATCTTGTTCAGCGGAAAGGAAAGTAGTTTTTCACCCGAGATCATGCAACTTCTTGAAAGTATTGGCAATCAATTAGGCGTAGCAATTGAAAACGCGGTCTATCATCAGCGCGTTGAGCAGATTGCCGTGCTCGAAGAGCGTACTCGTATTTCTCGTGAATTACATGACAGCCTCGCCCAAACATTGGGCTGGCTCAGCATTAAAACCGAAATACTTGAAGAAGATCTGATGCTCGGTGCTATTGAAAAAAGCAATGCCGAAATAAAAGCCATTCGTAGCGTTGTGCGCGATGCCTGTTATGATGTGCGCGAGTCAATTGATGGTTTGCGCACGCACCCTACCGGCAACCTGACTGTCACCGCAGCGGCGTGGGTTGCAGAATTCCGACAGAGAAGCGGAGTGGAAACAAGCTTCCAGCCCCTGGATGCTGAAGTACGGCTCTCGCCTATTGTCGAGGCGGAGCTGTTCCGCATCCTACAGGAAGGGCTTACGAATGTGCGCAAACACGCAGAGGCAAAATATGCTCAGGTCAGTTTACAGGTCAAAGGGGAGTTTGCTGAATTGAATATTAAAGACGATGGCTGCGGTTTTAAATACGATGCCACGCAAGCTGATAGGCACTTTGGCCTGCGTATTATGCGCGAAAGAGCAGAAAGCTTGGGCGGTTCTTTCAGCGTTATAAGTACCCCCGATTTGGGCACAGTGATCTCCGCAAAATTACCACTTTATCCCAAAATGCGCACTGATCCACGTTTTAGCATCTAAGCTGGAGTTTGAGTATGAGCAAGGAATTGCAAGCAATTCGAGTAATGTTGGTAGACGATCATCTCCTTTTTCGGGAGGGCGTTTCGAGTCTTTTGAAAAGAGATGAACGTTTTGAAGTTGTTGGTGAGGCAAGCGATGGTGAATCTGCTTTGGCGCTGGCAAAACCGAGCTTGCCTGATGTTGTTTTGATGGACGTGAGAATGCCAGGCATTGGCGGTATTGAAGCCACGCGAGAGATGCTGACACTATACCCTGACCTGAAAGTGATTATGATTACGGCTTCGGAAAAGGATCAGGATCTTTTCGAGGCGATCAAAGCTGGAGCACAGGGTTATATATTGAAGGCTGTCACCGATTCAAAATATATGCGCGATGCGATTATCCGCGTTGCAGCGGGGGAGGCGATCATTCCACCTGCGATGGTACCGCGCCTACTAAATGAATTTGCAACACTCTCGGAAGGCGTTCCCCAAAAGCTTTCACAGGAATTGTCTGAAAAAGAAGAACTGAAAGAAGTCGTTTTAGCAATGCCTGAATCTGAAAGTTCTGAGATCAATCTTTTAACGCCAAGAGAGAATCAGGTTTTGGAGCTTGTTGCACAGGGTTTGACAAATAAGGAAATTGCAACGAGCCTGGTTATTTCGGAAAATACCGTTCGCTCTCATTTACGCTTTATTCTTGATAAGTTACATATGAATAATCGTGTGCAGGCAGCCTTGTGGTATCAGAAAAAACAAATATAACCACCCGAAAAGACTAGTCTTAAAGTATGTTTTTTGACGAGTTGCCTTTATGGTAGCTCGTTTTTCTTTTAATATCGTCCATCTTGAGGATGGCTTTCAAGTTCTGGCTTGAGTACTATTAGTGAAAATTAATGCAAGATTAATTTTCACTAATAGATTCTCACAAAACTTGCTTGAATGGAAGAAAACTATGCCAAACAAAATCAAAGAAATGAACAAGTTTGCCCGCATTGGTCTTTATCTTGGAATTGCTATCGTCGCTTTTTTTGTACTGCCTTTCCTTTCATGGCTCATCGGGGAAGAAAGCTTTACTGCAACTTCAAATGCTGACTTTTGCGCAGGCTGCCATAGTATGGAGCCTTTTGTGCTAGCTAATGCTGATAATCATCATGGCGGCAATAACGATGTTGGCATTAAAGCAAGCTGTACAGCTTGCCATCTCCCTCACGACAATTCTGCGAATTATCTTTATACAAAAGCCCGCACTGGTCTACATGATGTTTGGGTAGAAAACTTTGGCAATCCTGAAGAGATTGACTGGCTCGCCAAAACTGAGCATCGTGAAGAGTTTGTATATGACTCTGGATGTATGACCTGTCATGTTGAATTAGAAGCAGCAACAAATGACACGGAAGAACACCAAAGATATTTTGCGGGAGAGACTACGTCTAAATGTGTGACTTGTCATGAGGAGGTAGGACATTCAAATCTTAAGAAACATTTATTACGGAATAAATACAGTCAATAATCCTAGATATTGAGGAGAAAAAACAATGAAAAACTTAAAATGGTTCGTAATAACTATCCTCGTCATTATGCTCGGCGCAGTCATCGCCTCGTGCAGTTCAGCTCCCGCTGATACAGCAGCAGATGGTGAAGAAGCCCCCGCTGTAGTACTAACTGACGCAGCAGTAGAATGCATTGAATGCCATGCTGATGAAACAGTGGGCATCGTTATGGATTGGGACGGCAGCATCCATGAAAAAGAGGGTATTTCTTGTATCGACTGCCACGAAGTCGAAGAGAGTTCACCTATGGCATTGTCTGGCGTTGAAGGTCATGAAGACATCACCGTTACTGTTTCGATGCTGGTTCCTCCTGCTGTTTGTGGTGAATGCCATGAAGACGCCGTAGCAAGTTTCCACGAAAGCGGACACGAGCGTGCAGCGGTGCAGTATGAAGGCAAAGATGCAATGCAGACATTAATTAATGTTCACGAGGGCCGAGGCAATCCCGAACTTAGCGGCGCCCCTGATGAAACAGGCTGTCAGCAATGTCATGGTGTTACCATCGTTGTAGACGAGACTGGTCACCCAACACCTGAAACCTATCCTTCTGCTGGTATGGGAAATGTTTATCCCACTGGTGAAATTGGAAACTGTACCGTTTGTCATAGCCGACACAGCTTTGAAATTTCAGAAGCTCGCAAGCCTGAAGCTTGTGGTGGATGCCATATTGGTCCTGATCATCCTGATATTGAAATTTACGAAAACACCAAACACGGTCAGATCTTTATGGCTGAAGGTGAAGAATGGATCTGGGATAGCCCCTCTGGTGAATGGGAACCTGGCGATTACCGCGCTCCCACCTGCGCTACCTGCCATATGAGCGGTATCGGCGATCTTGAGCCTACCCATAATGTCACAAAACGTCTTTACTGGAATCTTTGGGCAAAAGAATCAAAAGTTCGTGATGACGATGATGTAATGGGCATATGGTACGGTGATGGAGAAGCTGGACGTGAAGAAATGAAACAGGTTTGTGGCGAATGTCACACCACCACACACACAGAAGGCTATTTCGCAAGCGGTGACAAAGCTGTTCAACTCTACAATATAGAGTATTGGGCTCCTGTCGAAGCAATGCGTTTAGACTTAGCTGAAGCTGGCTTGTTGAAGGAAAATCCCTGGGAAGATGGCTTTATGACCCTTCACTATCACATCTGGCACCACGATGGGCGGCGCGCTCGCCAAGGTGCAATGATGGGTGCACCAGACTGGGCACACTGGCACGGTTTCTTCATGCTCCAACAGAAACTAAACCTCGCGACCGCCATTTACGAACTACGTATGGAAACAGGCGAAATTGAAACTGCAGCACCATGGTCTCTTTCTCCCTAACGTACATACTAATTAAATAAGCAAAATAACGCTTAGACAAAAAACTCTCCGCCCAAAATTGGGCGGAGAGTTTTTTTATTTCAGTATAAATAATCCCTTAGTTCCCTGCTGCGCGTTGGGTGGCGCAGTTTTCGTAAGGCTTTCGCTTCGATCTGGCGAATGCGTTCACGGGTCACATTGAAGAAGCGACTAACCTCTTCCAGAGTGTGCTCTTTGCCATCATTCAAGCCAAAACGAAATTCCAAAACCTGGCGTTCGCGTTCCGAAAGCGCAGTAAGCGCATTTTGAACTTGCTCGCGCAGCATCTCACGCGCAGCTGCGTCGACGGGGGCAATCGCATCCACATCTTCGATGAAGTCGCCAAGCTGGCTGGTATTATCGCCGCCAACCGAAACTTCTAGCGAAATTGGTTCCTCTGCTACCTTTAGAATATCGTCGATCTTTTTTGCAGCGGCATCCCAAGGTATTTGCAATTCTTCAGGGATTTCTGCATCTCGCTTCATGGCATTAAGGATCGCATCGCGTACTTTATCTTCGACATATTCAGAATGTAGAGCTAATTCAGCAGAGGTAGGCGTACGCCCCAAATCTTGCATGAGCTTGCGCTGAATACGAAAAATGCGACTGATCGCTTCAAAGAGATGTACCGGAATGCGAATTGTGCGCGCCTGCTCAGCGATCGAACGATTGATCGACTGACGGATCCACCAGGTGGCATAGGTGCTGAACTTGAATCCTCGGCGCGGATCAAACTTATTGATCGCACGTAGCAGACCTAAATTCCCTTCCTGGATCAAGTCCAAAAACGAGACCCCGCGTCCCATATAGCGTTTCGCCACGCTTACCACAAGCCGCAAATTTGAGCGGGCAAGCGCCTGGCTGCCAAGCTCATACCGGAAGGCAACCTGGTCCAATTCCAGACGCAAACTTGTATCATCAGGCAAATTCCGATAGAGAGTGGGGCGTGTTGGTATTTTTTGATTCTTGTCTATATAAGCCAAAAGCCATTCGGCATAAGAAAAGGGCAAAAGATAAAAGCACAGATAAATTTGAAAAACCTGATGTGCAAGATTGTTCCACTCGGCATCTTTTCCCCAAGAACCATTATTCAGGTAAGCACGAGTATAAGAGGGAACATCCGTTTCCCAACCACGCTGTAACGACTGGGTTTCTGCCAACATCAAGCCAAGATCGGGCATTTCTACTTTAATTTCCTTCGCAGCTGCTCCCAGAGCGTTCCAATAATCCAGCAGATCCCCCACGATCATACGGTAGGTATTCGTCTCCAACGACATATTTCCGCGCACAATTGAACAACGCGACGAAGAGACAAAACGCTGCCCTTCGATCATTGTCGCCAAGCGGAATTCGCTATTTACATCCAGCAGCTCCACACGCCCGATCTCACGCAAATAAAGACGCACAGGATCATCTGAAACATCACCAACGAGGCGGGCTTTTTCCTCAGCGTTCTTTTCCTCTTTCTCGAGTTCAGCCAGACTTCTCTCATCAGGCTCTTCCATCTCCAGCGTGCTGCCGCGCAAACGGTTGATCAATTTTTTCTCAATAGGAGAAAGTTCTTCGGGAGATTCTGAATTTGCTTCTGCGTCTTTTTTCGGTAAAGTTTCCATCATCATTCCAATCGGCGAAGGCTTAAACGACGTTGTGCTTCATCCAGAGCACGCAACATAAGTGCGTGTTGCATCACTAATTCCTGATATTCACTTCCTACTGTCTCGCCGCGCTGCTGCGCATCTTCCTGGAAAAACCTGAGTTGGTTCAAACTATCATTCAACCCCAAACGCCGCATCTTGATAATACCCCGCAACATTTCTTCGAGCAAACGCTCGAGCACCGGGCTAAGTTCTTCGGTTGCTGCCATTAATTTTTCCAAGAGATCACGCAACGCATCAGCACGATTAGCAAGAATATAATCATGCGCGTCCAACGCATCCTGCTCCAGCGAGGCAGTAATCGCTTTATAAAGCGACTGATTTTCAGTATACCCGAAATCATCCGCCACAAGGGCTTGCAAACCCATTTCCTGCAAAGCACGATCAAGGCGATAGAGCAAATCCGGCTTGCGGATCAGGATTCCGAGACAATACTCTTCGAGCTTTTTAGCGGGATTAATAGCCGCAACACCCGCGACCGGAGGCTGGGGTAGCGTTTTCTGAGCATCTTTTCGGCGAGAGCTTGGTCGCCCTTTCCTGCCCCCACGTTGGACTTGCCCGCCAATTAACGCACGTTCATCTACCTTCAACATCCGCGCCAACTGCTGGCGGAATGTCTCGCGCTCAATCGAATTCGGCAGATCGGCGATGAGCGGCAAAATTTGCGCAGCAATGTCGGTCTTCACTTTCGCGTCGTCGAGATCGCGCCCTGCGGCGAGGGCTTCCATCACATGCGTCACGATAGGCTTTGCCCCAGCAATGATCTCTTTCCATTCATCAGGGTTGCGCAGCACAATTTCGTCGGGGTCTAACTCGTCGGGCAGGTTGGCAACGCGTAAATCGGCTTGCAGACGTGCCTCGTGGCGTAAATAGCCACGCGCATCAAAAGCCAACTCCCCTTCGCGGTCGAGGGATTTGCGCGCTGCATCCAGCCCGCGCAGAATGGCTTTTTGTCCGGCAGCATCAGGATCGAGCGCAAGAACAATATGATTGCCAGGCGTATAACGCTTGATAAGGCGCAACTGATCTTCGGTAAGAGCGGTGCCCATCGGCGAGATGACATTCTCAAAGCCTGCCTGATGCGGCGCGATCACGTCCATATAGCCTTCAACAATGACAGCTTGATCTAATGTGCGGACGGCTTTTTTGGCGCGATCCAGCCCATAGAGCAGACGACCTTTGTCGAAGAGTACTGTTTGGGGCGAGTTTAGGTATTTGGGGATTCCGTCTGGGTCCATTGTTCTTGCACCGAAGCCAGCCATTCGTCCCCGTGCGTCGCGGATAGGGATCATCAGCCGATCGCGGAATCTGTCGTAACGTCGCCCCTGATCGTTTTCGGAGAGCATTCCTGAATCCATCAAATCTTTTTCGCTGTAGCCACGCTCAGTGAAATGCTTGAGAACATTATCCCAGCCTTTGGGGGAATAACCGAGCATGAAGGTTTCGAGGGTTTCGTCGCTAAGGCCGCGTTTTTCGCGCAGGTAATCAAGAGTTTTTTTGCCCGCGTCGGTTTTGAGTTGTTGATGGTAGAAAAGAGCGATTTCTTCGAGCAAGGTACGCAGATGCTCGCTGGCTTCGACTTCTTCTTTTTGCTGAGGGGTGTATTGTTTTAATTCAACACCCGCACGTTCTGCGAGATGGCGCAAGGATTCTTTAAAATCCCAGCCTTCCTTTTTCATAATGAACTTGAAAATATCGCCGCCCTCGTTGCATTCGCCAAAACATTTCCATGTACCCGTCTCCTGCCAAACGACGAAAGCAGGCGTTTTAGTATTGCTGTGAAAGGGGCAAAAACCGGTGTGGTTGCGGCCCGACCGACGCAGTTGCACACCACTCTCGGAAACGAGGTCGATAATGTCGATTCGGGCTTTAATTTCGTCAATGTTGGACATGAGTTTAGGTTAGAGGTTTCAGGTTGAAAGCGATAAGTTGAATTATAGACGCTTTTGAGTTTTAGTGCGCTAGCTCGTTGGTAATTCAACAAAAAAAGCCGTAATCAAAAAAGATCAACGGCTTTCTAAAAATCTAAAACTCCGGGTTATCTCTAGAACCCTTCGAGATGACTCAAGCCTGCCAATCTCTCACCAATTTCACTTTGCGGGAACAGTCTGATATTGCTCGCCAATTGCGCTGGAAACCGCTATGCCACCAACATCAGGAGATAATAATTATGCCTAAAATAATAAATCGCAAAACTAAGACAGGCAAAAGCTCATAATGACAGCATTTTTTCACTCCCTGTTTTTTCTCAGTTTATTTCGTTTCAACAATGGGGTAATAGACAGAAAGCCTAGGGAGATCAAGTGGAAGATATAAGACATTATTCGCAGTCCTATTAAGGCAGCAGGAATGTCAAAGCCTACGATGTTAAAAAGTCCATATAAATATAAAGAAGTGATCTCGCGAGTGCCAAGCCCCCCAAGAATTTGAATCGGGATCAAAGAGATAAACTGGCTTATCGAAACCATAAAAACAATGGGCCAAAAATCTATAGGGATATGAAAGATTTGCACTCGACTATAAGAGTGCAGCATACCAATAGTTAAATAGGCCACAGATAGCAACATTGCCAGAAGCAATATTCTCAGTATTTTTTTTTGATCTTGTTCAGCTAGAGATTGAAGATGATTCAATGCGTTCTCAATAACTAAAAACTGATCCAAACGTAAAAACTGAGCAAATCGTTTTATTTGCAAAATAAAATGCTCTCTAAATACAACCACCGACCAAAAAAAAATCAAACTCACAAAAACACCTGTCAACAGGAGTATCACCAAGCCTTGTAATGTTTCAATCCGATCCCATATTAAGTACGCCGATAAGAATGTGAACAACCCCATACCGAATAAATCGCCGATTTTTATAATAAAGAATATCGTCCCGGACCGCTTCACATCTACGTTTTGCTCAACACGAAACATCGCCAGGTAAGATGCGAACCCTGCTGCGTTGGACACCAAATTAGCCATCGCATTTTGAAAAAAAATTATCTTTAATACCTGCAAATAATCTGCGTCTTTTCCAAATAACACCCAATACTGCAAAGCCTTTAATGCTGTCTGTATATAAAACAATATAGATACAACGATCAGCCAGGACAGTGATATATCCTGCATTAGGGAAACAATCTGGCTCAGACTGGTTTTTGAAAAAACAACGCCTACTAGGATCAATCCTAAGCCAAGTTTAAATACACTCTTCCAACGATTTGAGATAGATACTGATGAAGGCTCAATATGAACAGGTTGGGATTTCATAAAAATAATAATCTAAACATTAGGGGAGTGTCTCGGACATGCCATCCAAGTATTCATTGAATTTTTCTGCCACCTGCTGAACAAATGGTTCAAACAAGATATTTGCATGATAACAGTCCAGTGAATGGATAACCAGTCTACCCAGCTCAACATCTTTCCAGCCATTATCCGGACCATGCCTATCAAATCGTGACTGGCGTGACGCATGAAATAAAAATACAGTTCCCGGATATGGCTTTATTTTGTAGTTTCTGCTTGCTGTCGCATTCGCTTTACTTACACGGTCAAATACCCCCGGCAAACCACCATATCGCAAATGACTTTGTTTCTCCTTCATCCAGACCCGAAAGTGGAAAAGCTGAAATCGCAATAACTCAGTATAGTAGTTCAAATAGATTCTGATACCACGTACTCCACCGCCTGTCACTGTTTGAATATGTTTCCTGATTATCCCTATTGGATTTGGTTGATGGTTTTTCGCACGGGTTTTCATTGAAACTTTAGTATCAAGCAATCCAAGAAAGCCAACTTCAGCCCCCTTTGCAATTAACTGCAAAGCCATCTCATATGCGATCAAGCCTCCACCGGATTCACCCATAAAATGATACGGCCCTTCTGGCTGAATCTCCTTGATCTCTCGAATATAATCTGCAGCTGCTTCTTCTTTGGATTCTTTAGGCTTTTCTCCCGGCCAAAAGCCGTGAGAACGGAAAAAGTAAATGGGTTGATCTTCACTTAAGTATGGGGCGATGTTATGGAATCTAAGTGGTAATCCACCTCTGCCACCAATGCAATACAAAGGTTTCCTGCTTCCATTCGGCTGCACAGGCACAAGTAAGGAAGCGTATTCGCCTAAACTATCTGCGCGCAAAACTTCGGCCTGCTGCTTAATATTCGAAACTTTTGCGATAATAGCAAAAGGAACTTTTTTACCAAACTGCTGTTCAATGGTCAGTAGCAAATGCATTGCCAAGAGCGAATCGCCGCCTAGGTCGAAAAAACTGTCATATACACCGATCCGCTCAACGCGAAGCGTCTTTTCCCATATCAAAGCAAGTTTTTTCTCAATCGCATCATCAGGAGCCACATAAGGAACGGATAGTGCAGGTCGATCCCAGCGTGGTGGAGGCAGAGCTTTTCGATCGATCTTGCCAGTTACGCCAACAGGCAAATCAGCAAGGGTCATCACACTTGCAGGCACCATGTAGTTGGGTAAATTTGACGAAACTAAACCCAAAAGCTCAGTTGTTGTTGGTGAATTGCCAGGCGCAGGTTGAACATACGCAACCAAACGTTTATATTTTTCTACACCTGTTGAAACGACCACAACGGCTCGCTGAACTTTTGGGCTCTTCGTTAGCACGGTTTCAATCGCTGCAAGATTTACGTTATATCCACGCACTTTAACGCGATGATCTTTTCTTCCCCGTAATTCAAGTTGCCCATCAGTCCGTATGCGTCCGATATCACCTGTTAGAAAAACGTTATCTTCCGGGTTTCTTGGGTCAGGAATAAATCTTTCGTCTGTCCACTCAGGATGCTTCCAATATCCTAAAAACAGATACTCCCCTAGCACAGCAACTTCCCCAAATTGGTTATCTTCTATGACTTGCCCTTCTCCGTCAAGGATCAGGATTTCCTGTTCTGCTAAGGGGTTACCAGCAGGAATGATTTCATCACTCAAGGGAGTATCAAAGGCTATTTTGTTAATGGCTAACATGCCAGCTTCGCTTGAAGCAAGCTGATGGATCACGAAAGCATCGGTTGAGATAAGCTTCCGAATCCTGTCAACATCTTTTTTGTATAAAACATCGCCTGTACCGAAAAAAAGCCGAAGATCAGGGAAGAATTCACCTTTATCCAACGTATCAATAAAAGAGCGCATCACCTGTACGGGAGGACGGAAAATAGTGACCTTTTTCGACTTTATTGTTGAAGCTAGCTCGCTCGCACCTCCCTGACGGACATCGTACATCACCAGAGAAGCCCCATTCATCAATCCACCAAAAATATCCACCATGGACGCAGATGTGCTAAAGGGACGCATGGCAAGGATACGGTCATCAGGCTTAAAACCTAGATGATCGTGAAAAACACGAATCAGGTACTTAACATCTTTATGGGAGCGTAAAACTCCCTTGGGCACACCAGTCGAACCTGATGTGAAAAACATTCCCGCAAGACCATCAGTGTTTTTAGGCTGCAAAGTTCCGCTCAGATTATTGGCCAGCAACTCAGAATAGATCAATACCTGACATTCTTCAGGAATGATCTCTTTTACCCCATCCAGGATAGCTTCTTCAGTAATTATAGCCGCCCTACCAAGATCATTAAGAATTCGAGCAATATTCTCCTGTCGCTCAGCAGCGGAAATTGCGCAATAAAAATGACCTGCGCGCAAGACACCGTAAATCGTGGAAATTATGGATGTACTTTGATGCAATAATATCGCTACAGGATATTGTGAATCAACCGGTAAGCACTCTTGTAGTGAACCTGCTACCAGACTAGCATTTTCATCTAACTGATGAAATCTTAGCGCATCACCTTTCGACCAAACGGCAACCGTATCGCCTGCGATAGAGGCGATACGGTTGAGACGTTCTGATATATCCAGGTGATCCCAAGCATTGAAATCAAAGGAGTCTGACATTCGTTCTCTTATTTGGTTTGTATATCCGAGATAAAGCCGCTTTCTTCCAACTCAGCAACAATGCTGAGGTCTACCGTGTCTTCCGGGGTTATATTGGCCACATCCGGATTCGTCTCGATCGATGCATCAATAATGGTTTGTAAACCTGTAAGGGTGGGATACGGGGTGCTTTCCAAGCCAGCTGCTATGAAAAGGTCATAAGAGCCATCAATAATATATTGATCAGCTACGGGATCTAATTCTAAATGTTTTGCAAGAAGAGCCTTTGTGTCATCAGGGTCAGCTTTTAAATAAGCGGATGCCTCGATAATTGCCTTCATGAAATCAACCACAATATCACGATCTGATTCTATAAAAGCACGACGTGTAGCTAAGCCTGAAAATTGATAGTCAATATCCGAGGCTGCCAGATCAAAGAGCAGAGTATAACCCTCTTGTTCGGCATATATGGACGATGGAGGGCTGAGCACAGCGCCGCTAACTTGACCGGCTTTGATCGCAGTAAAGCGTTCAGGATCGTTACCAACGCTCACCAAGGTGACGTCTTCATCAACGGTCAATCCAAATTCATCCAAGGTCAGTAGTGTCCCAACCGTTGAAGATGAACCCGGGCGAGAAATAGCCAGCGTTTTTCCAATTAAATCTTCGGGCGTTTGAATATCAGGCGTAGTAAAAAAGCCGGCAATAAATTTGTTGAAAAGACCGGCGATCATTACTGCATCCTGATCTGCAGCGACGGCATTGACCACCCCCGCACCAGCGACCATACAGATATCTACATCCCCAGCGATCAAAGCAGCGACGGCACTGGAGCCACTAGGAATATATTCCAGATTAATTTTCAGCCCATATTTTGCAAAAATATCCTTTTCTTGCGCGTACCATAACACTACAGTCGATGCGGATTTTGCACTATAGCAAACATCCACTGTAGTTAGCTCTGTGGGAGCAGGCGCCGATGGCGTACAGGCCGATATAGCCAAGACCAGAACAAGTGCGAATAACAAGATTTTTTTATGCATGATTACCTCTATATATATTTTTTACGACTTATTGGAAAGAATTCAAAAAGCTATCCGTCTCAAGTTTATCCAGAATTATTATATCGATAACTTGATATGGGGTTAGATCAGCGACATCAGGGTTTTAGGAATCAACGAAACGATAACTACCTAAATCACTTCTTCTGAAGAAGATAAAACATTTCATTGGGATCTCCAAGAGTTGAAGTGACTTTCGATAACCTCGACCAATTTTGTTAGGCCATAGCCAAAACTAGTCAGTACGATAAGAGCCACATAGAGTTTGTCTGTTTGAAATGTCGAACTGGCGATCGCCATGACATGCCCAACACCAGCTCGAGAAGCAAGGAGTTCGCCGATCACCACACCAACCAAACCGCGACCGATCGCGATGTGTAGGCCAGCCATAATAAATGGAACTGAATTCGGCAAGATCAAGGTGCGAAATACCTGAGCATCATTTGCGCCAAAAGATCTTGCGCATTGTAACAGCGTATCATCGAGTGTTCTGACACTCTTCATGACAGAAATCGCCAAAGGGAAAAAAGCCCCGAGAACCACAGCCGCTATTTTCGATTGCAAACCGATGCCCAGCCAAAGGATCAGAAGTGGAATCAGCGCCACACGCGGCGCAGCATTCAGCATTGTAAGAAAGGGTTCTATGATAGCGTGCAGGGTTTTGTACCAGCCGATCAATAAGCCTACCCCGATACCAACGAAAGCAGCGATCAACATCCCCCAGAAAAACTCGAGAAAGCTAACCTGAATATCATGCCAGAAACCGTTTGCGAACATCTCCAAACCGGTCGATAGAATCCGAGAAGGAGAGCTTGAAAAGAATGGATCAATAATTCCCTTCGAAGGCAATAACTCCCAAATAAAGAGCGCGATGCTAACGCTAATGAAGCCAATTAGAAAATTCTGATTTTGCTCGAAAAACCGAAAAACCCTTTTCACTGTTTACCCATCCCCTTTTGAAGCAGGAACTCTTGCTGCACCAGATCACGCAATTGATCTACATATTGATGAAAAAGCGCGCTTTTTTTGATCTCGTAGGTCCGGGGACGAGAGATTTCGATCGGAATAACTGTTTTGACCTGCCCTGGCCGCGCGGTCATGACAACAACTTCGTCTGCCAGAAAGACGGCCTCTTCGATCTGATGCGTAATAAAGACGACCGTTTGCTTGGTCTGTTGCCAAATTTTTAGCACTTCAAGTTGCATTTGCTCGCGCGTCTGTGCATCCAGACTGGCAAAAGGCTCATCCATCAATAACAGTTTAGGATTGGTCGCCAGCGCTCGTGCTAAATTAACACGTTGCTGCATCCCGCCTGAAAGTTCGCGTGGATAGCTGTTCTCAAACTCCCCCAACCCAACCATAGTACACAGCTCTTGAGAGCGGGGCAATGCTTCACCTTTCGGTACCTTTTGGATTTCCATCCCATAGCGGATATTTCCAAGCACTGTCCGCCATGGCAGCAAAGCTCCGGATTGAAAGACCATTGCGCGGTCCTTCCCTGGACCTTTATCCTGCTTACCGTTAAAGAGAACCGTGCCTGCACTTGGCTCTAATAGCCCTGCAAGCACGTTCAAAAGGGTTGTTTTACCACAACCACTGGGGCCGATCACACAGAGAAATCGACCAGGCGAAACAGAAAAGCTTAGGTTTTTTACAGCATTGAGCTTATCGCCATCACGTCGTTTTTCAAAATCTACTGATAATTTTTTAACTTCGATTTCGATCAATGTCTAAAACCCTTCAAGGTGGCTCATATCTACCAAACCATCTGTCAGGCTGGCTACTTTGCCAACCAACGCGAGTCTGTTTTGCTTCACGGCATCATCCTCTGCGATGACGAGCACATTGTCGAAGAAATTATTGATAGCAGGGATAAGTGTTTCGACCACGCTAAGAGCTTCCTCTACAGTATTCACTTTTCGGTCTTCAGTGTTCAGTAGTGCTTCGTAGAGTTCCTTTTCGGCATTTTCGACAAACTGCTCACTGTTAACTGATAACTGTTCACCGGACACTTTAGCCGAGCGCATAATGCGGACACAGCGTGAGTATGCCGGAAGGATGGTCTCCCAATCATCTCGCGCAACCCAAGCGGATAACTGCTCAACAGCTTTGGCGGCACGAGTCGGATTTTGGGCTTGCTCCGCCAAAATAGCATCTACTGTATCGTGAGCATATCCCTTTTCCCGCAAAACGACGCGTAATCTACCCTCGATAAATTCAAGAATTTTGGCTTTGGTTTCAGCGTCAACTTCGATGGGTTGCATCGAAGCAGATACATTTACTGCGTCCACTAAGTCGAGGTCAAGATTATGCTCAAGTAGCGGTTGCACAACACCAATCGCAGCGCGGCGCAGAGCGAAGGGATCTTTGGTGCCAGTCGGGGCTAATCCTGCCGCAAAGAGTCCAACGAGCGAATCGATTCGATCTGTGAGAGCCAAGCCCACGCCAATTTCACTTTGTGGGACGGTCTGGTATTGCTCACCAATTGCGGTGGCAACTTCGGCATCTTCGCCAGAGCGGAGCGCATATTCACGCCCGATGATGCCTTGCAGGGAAGTCATTTCGGTGACCATTTGCGTGACCAAGTCGGCTTTGGAGAGATAGACTGCGCGACCGAGTGCTTTGATTTGGTCTACATCGGCATATTGGAGCATTGCGCCAAGTTCGGCACCAAATTTGAGCATTCGATCAGATTTATCGAGCATGGAGCCGAGTTTGGTCTGGAAGGTCAGCCCGCTCAATTCAGGGCGGAAATCTTCGAGTTTTTTCTTGACATCTTCACGGACGAAGAAATTCGCATCCGCAAAACGGGCGTTGATGACGTGTTCGTTGCCTTCGGTGACCATGTCGAGATGTTCAGCGTCGCCGTTGCGGACGCCCACAAAATATGGCAACAGTTCGCCACTGCCCTCACCCCTAACCCCTCTCCCTGAGGGAGAGGGGGACTCGACTGCGAAGTAGCGTTGATGTTTTTGCATCGTTTTGATGAGGACATCACGCGGTAATTCAAGATATTCAGCGGGGAATTTTCCGAGGAAGGCGGTTGGCATTTCGACGAGGTGAGTTACTTCAAGGAGTAAGTCTTCGTTGAGCAGCACTTCGCCGCCTGCTGATTCTGCGACAGCTTTGATCTGCGCCAAGACCATTTCTTTGCGCTTTGCTTCGTCGAGCACAATGCCTGCTTCTTCGATGGTCGCAAAATAGGCATCAGCGGAAGAAATTTCGATTTCTGGGGAGCTGTAGGGGCGTAAACCGCGGGTGGTGTTACTGGCAGTCACTCCTGCGGTTTCAAAGGGGATGACGGTTTCGCCGAGCATGGCGACAAACCAGCGGATGGGACGCGAGAATGCAACACCAGAGTCGTTCCACTTCATGGATTTTACAAAGTGGATTTCCTTCATTAGTTTGGGCAAGGCTTCGAGGAGGACATCGCCTGCGGCTTTGCCATCTTCTTTGACGACCGCGACAACGTATTCGCCGCCATCTATTTCTCGTTTTTCGAGGGAGGCTACGTCCACGCCTTTGCCGCGGGCGAATCCCATTGCAGCTTTGGTGGGGTTGCCATCCGCATCGAATGCGCGGGAGGCAGGTGGTCCCTTGACAAGTTCTTCGAGGTCGGGTTGTTTGGGATCGAGATTCTGTATATGAACGGTAGCACGTCGAGGTGTGGCGTGAATCCGTACCGTACCGTGTTTGAGACGCAACTCCTGTAGCCATAGCGGAATCCGCTCACGGAGCTGAGCAAGTATGGATTCCACATCTGAATGGGGCATTTCTTCAACGCCGATTTCGAGAAGGAATGATGAGTGATGCGTGATGAGTGATGAATCAAAAGCGGGCTTATCTGTATTCTGCATTTTGACTTCATCATTCAGGAGGGGATATTCTAGTTTCTCGCGTTGCTCTAAATAAGTCTCTGCTACACGCCGCGCCAAGCCACGCATCTTGCGGAAAAAGGCTTGGCGTTCGGTCACGCCGACCGCGCCGCGCGTATCGAGGATGTTAAAGGTGTGCGAGCATTTCAGGACGTAATCGTGGGCGGGGAGGACGAGACCGGCATCGAGACAGGCGTTGGCTTCGGCGTCGAAATTCTCGTACATCTGACGGAGGCGGTCTACATCGGCAATCTCGAAATAATATTTGCTGTGTTCGTACTCTTCCTGATGACGGATTTCGCCATAATTAACGGCTTCGCTCCAGGGTTCATCCCAGATAGCTCCGGCGTTATTTAGCGCAATTAAGATTCTCTCTAAACCATAAGTGATTTCGACGGAAACGGGATCGAGCGCCACGCCGCCGACCTGCTGAAAATAAGTAAATTGGGTGATTTCCTGCCCGTCCATCCAGACTTCCCAGCCCAACCCCCAAGCGGAGATGGCAGGCTGCGCCCAGTTATCTTCGACAAAACGGATGTCGTGCTGGCGCGGGTCAATGCCGATGGCTTTGAGCGAATCGAGATAGAGCTGCTGCGGGTCGCCGGGATCGGGTTTCAGGATGACCTGAAATTGAGTGTGCTGCTGGAAGCGATTCGGATTCTCGCCGTAACGCCCGTCATCGGGACGAATGGAGGGTTCGACGTAAGCCACGCTCCACGGCTCTGGACCGAGGACGCGCAGGAAGGTGGCGGGGTTCATTGTCCCCGCGCCGACTTGGGTATAGTAAGGCTGGGCGATGAGGCATCCGTGGGATGCCCAGAATTGCTGGAGTTGGAGGATGATTGTTTGGAGGGATTTTTTAGTCATAGGGTTAGGGAGTGGGTAATTTGGAATTGGGGGAATCCACGAAGGGACACGAAGATTCACGAAGTTTTTTGTCGGGGGGATTATACCGTAGATGAAAAAACTCCGAAGAAAAACTTCGGAGTTTAGGGGGCGTCTTTGGCGCAGCGAAAGCCAACATAAACAACCTGTCCGCCGACATACCCCCGCAAGGAGGAACGAGGTCCATTTGAATGATGCGTGTACGCCCCTCCACGTATCACCCTATTCATTTCACCATAATTGTATTTAATATCTGTATTCCCAGGATAAGCATCATACCAACCATTTACATACTCCCAAACGTTGCCAGCTAGATCATAAACGCCATAAGGGCTTTTTCCACCATCATAAACACCAACTTCTCGCGTTTCTCCAACACAGGGTATAAGGTTTTCAGGAGTGTAATTTGCCTTGCTACAATCAAGTCCTTCCCCCCAAGGATAAGTGCGTCCATCTGTTCCGCGAGCCGCTTTTTCCCATTGAGCTTCGGTTGGTAGGTCTGCCCCACGCCACTCACAATATATTTTAGCTTGCCCCCAAGTGATATAGTTAACTGGGTGGTTTGCATATTCTGAAATGTCAAAGCCATTTGGATAATGTGGACTTTGACACGTTCCTGATTCCGCACAAGCCGCAAATAGGGCATTAGTAACTTCATATTGGTCAATATAATAATCGTCAACATAAACTTGATGAGCAGGTTTCTCATCATCATACCAATCATCACTTCCCATTATAAAATCTCCGGCTGGCACAAAGCGCATGGGGATAGCATTACCTACGAGGTCAATATCTGAGATTTCTTCGGGCAGTGGTGTGGCGGTGGGCGTAATGTTTTTTGTAGCCGTTGCGCTTGGTTTTGCCGTAACAGTTGTTGTTATGCTTGGCTCAGGGATAATTTCTTTTGTTTGTGTCAAAATTGGTTTAGGTGTGTTTTCTGGTTGAGAGATCAGCTTAGGAAAACCAATTACTGCTGCAAGAGCTAATCCTGTGAAAATAACAAATGGTGCTACTCTTTTATAATCCCAATTTCGCTGCGAAGATATTTTTTCTGGTTTGGGTTTCTTCTCTTTCTTTTGTGGCCTATTTACCTTTGATGATTCACTTCTCTTTCCGCCGAATAATCTTTCCAATGCTGTAACCATCTCTACCATGCTCTGGTAGCGATCATCAGGTGATTTAGCCAGGGCTTTAATTAGCACCTTTTCAACAGCAACTGGTATTCCTGAAACAAATTTGCTTGGGCGCGGCAAGGGGTCACGAGCGTGCATAATCAAGACCGCCATGGGAGTATCTGCAGAGTATGGTTTTCTCCCCGTGATCATCTCGTAAAGAACGATACCCAGAGCATAAATATCTGCGCGGTGATCCGCGGTCTTGGCTGTGGCCTGTTCCGGCGCCATGTATTCGGGGGTCCCTACCGCCGCGCTGGTGCCAGTCAAGTCCATGGTTTCTTCGACATCCAAAACTTTGGCTATGCCAAAATCTGTCAGCATTGGCTGTCCGCGTTCCGTGAGCAGGATATTGGCGGGTTTAACATCCCGATGGACCATATTCTGGCTGTGGGCATAGTCTAGGGCTTCGGCGATTGGGAGCAAAATCTGTATCGCTTCCTGCCAGGGGATGGGCTTGCCCAGTTTTTCTTTGAGCGTCCCGCCGGGCAAATATGGTAGAACCAAATAGGGTTTGCCTTCATGGTCACCATAATCCATCACTTTGACTATATTCGGGTGGGTCAGTTTTGCCAACGCCTTGGCTTCACGCTCGAAACGTTTAAGGGCACGTTCTAACACGCTGGGAAGAATATTTTCTGTGCGAATAACCTTAACGGCTACATCGGTCTCAAGGCGGGTATCGTAGGCTTTGTAGACAATCGCCATCCCACCCTCGCCGAGCTGTTCGAGAATGTGATAACGTCCAAGGGATTGACCGATCAGATCAGACATAAAACCTTATCCTTTTGGTTTCTTTTATGTTTGTCGAGAGCGCGGACGCGAGTCGCATCCATGTGGGCGTAGGTAGGAGAGGAAGACTTTCAAGGGGCGAGACATTTGAAATGTAGGATTATGAATTTTGAATGGTGAAATTTCCCGACTTTGGGATTATACCCGCAAAGAAAAGAGTCCCGAATTTTCAAAAAATTCGGGACTCTGCATAAAATCAACTTTGCTCGTAGGCTTTCATATAGGCGCGTAAAAGGTCGTTGATGCGGGTTTGATAGCCCTTCCCCTGCGAGCGGAACCATGTCAGCACATCGCTGTCAATGCGAATGGTAATTTGTTCCTTTTTTCGATCAGGATTCAAGCCATGCCGCACAACCGCTTGAGCAAATTCTTCGGGAGTAATTTCATCTATATCAGAGAAATCGATCTCATCATCGCTCATCGAATCGAGTTTTTCCCAATCAGTTTGTGATTTCTTCGAAATATCGTTTGGACTCATTTTTTGTCGCCTTTCTCGCGGAGATGATGCGGATGTTGCCTTCACGGTCTGTGTGTACAACAACAATGACGTGGTGTTTCAGCAATCCCAGCGTGATGTAACGGGTTTCGCCATAATCGTGGCGTCTATCTTCGATGGTGATGATCACGCCATCAAAAAGCGGTGGAAGGTCAACAAAATCAATGCCGTGTTTGCGGATGTTCTCGCGGCGTTTATTTTCATCCCATTCGAAGTTTATATTCATATTGTAGTTACATTTCGTAGTTACGTCAACTTATAACGAGGCGGTTGTGGAGGGCGCGTCATAAATGATGAGTTTTGAAGACAGAAGAGTGCATAGTGAAATTTCCCGATTGTGGGATTATACCAACAAGGCAAGAGAAAAATAGGACGCGGATATCACGGATTCTGCGGATTTGCGCAGATTTTTAAACCGTTGTTTAATCCGCGCAAACCCGCTTGATCCGCGTTCTATCTACTTTTCCTTGTCGAGCCACGCACCCACTCCCTCCGCTGCGAGCGGGCGCGAACCGCAGATACCGTTGGTATCAGGTAAAATCTTAGAATGACAAAAATCTACGACATCATCATTATCGGATCGGGACCATCGGGACTCTCGACCGCGCTGCATCTCGACCGCCTCGCACGCGGACACGGGCTTGCTACCCTTATCCTGGAAAAATCTCGCCACCCAAGACCAAAGCTCTGCGCCGGTGGGATCCTTGCAGAAGGAGAAGCCATCCTTGCCAAATTAGGGTTCGATCTGCGCGAAGTCCCCCACGTGGACGTGGACAAAGCCCATTTCAACTACAAAGGACGGGGGCTAATAGCGCGTTTATCACGCAAACGCCCCATCTTCCGCACCGTGCGCCGAGATGAATTTGACGCCTGGTTGGCGAGTAAAGCCAGAGAGCAGGGAATTGAAATAGAAGAAGGTATTACCGTTAAAAAAGTGGCTGTCTGCGATAAGTACGCCCTCATCCAAACCGATCAGGGTGAATATCGCGCCAAAGTTGTCGTGGGCGCAGATGGCTCTAATAGCATTGTGCGTCGCAGTGTAATGAAAAACCCACGCCCGCATGTTGGGCGGGCATTGGAGGTAATTGTCCCAGAGCATGTCACTGCGAGGAGAGCGCAGCTCGACGCGGCAGTCTCCAAGCCTGTGAGGAGATCGCTTACCCTGAAGGGCACTCGTCGCTCTGCTCGCGATGACAAACAAAAAAATGCCACCTTCGACTTCCTCCCTGTCCCACAAGGTATTTCCGGCTATCTCTGGGATTTCCCCGCACTCGTTAAGGGAGAAGAAATGCGTTGTTGGGGCATCTACGATTCAAATATCATTCCACAAAGCAAACGCGCACCCTTACGTCAAATCCTTGCTGATGAGATGGCGGCACACGGCTACAACCTTGATGATTACGAGTTAAAGGGGCATCCCATTCGCTGGTACGAGCCTGCCAATACACCTGCCATTCCGCGCGTGCTGCTCGTCGGCGACGCCCTCGGGGCAGATGCGTTGCTCGGTGAAGGTATCAGCCCCGCACTGGGATATGGCAAAGTTGCCGCGCAAGAGATTTTGCATGCCTTTAAGAAAAATGATTTCCGTTTTGAAAAATATACAGGGAGATTATTGCGCAGCCGATTGGGCGGCGCGTTATGGCGACGCACCTTTATTGCCAGAATATTCTATCTCTTCAAGACTGAATTTTGGCAAAGATTCGTTTGGCATTACTTCAACCGAGTTGCAGGAATCTTCGGGTTTTTATTTGTAGTTGGGTGGGAGAAGAAGAAGAAACAGTAGGCACAATCTACCTTTTCACCTGACGAATAAAACGCGGTGAATTTAAACCACGTTCCAAGAGATAGGTCAGATAAAATTGCATCAGGTTTTCCATCTCTAGCTTCACTTTAGGATCAGGATCAGCACGGTGTGCGTCAGCGTAAGAGCTGCGTTGAAAGTGGCGTAGATATTTCAACGTCTCCATGCTAACAGAGCGCACAGAGGCATGGTCTGTACCACAATCGGGGCAGAGGACACCGCCCTCGCTACCGGAGAAAAACTGATCTTCAGGCTCTATCTTTGCGCCGCAAGTGATACAGGTCTGTAATTGGGGACGAAAACCAAGATAGTCAAGCAGACGCATTTCGTAATAGCGTGCTATGAGCCACGGATCATCGCCATGCGAAAGACGCGTGAGACTTTCTACCAACAAACGAAAAATAGAAGAATTGGCTTCTTCCTCATCGTAGGAAAAGCGATGTAGCAACTCAGCCAAATAGGATGCCTGCCCTGTCAATGTCAGGTCTTCGCCGAGGGGTAAAAAAGCATCAATTGTGTCAACTTGTGTGATGATGAAAGGTCCGCGCGCACGTGCTAATTGAAGGACAACGTGCGTAAAGGGTTGCAGATGGCCTCCCTTGCGTGAATGGGGTTTACGAGCGCCTTTGACCACCGCACGCAACTTGCCATGTTGACGGGTGTACAAGGTTACGAGGCGGTCAGCTTCGCCCCAATCACGATGATCGAGTACGACAGCTTCAGCACGGAAAGAGCGGGGAGTATTCATAAGAGTAGATAGACTTGCGCTGCAAATCTGGTTCAATTCGTACAGTCAATCTGCAACGCATCTTCAAGATGCAATGCAGATCTTGCTTTTATACCAAATGTTCAGGTCCAAATGCGCCGGGCAACAACGCGTGCACGGTGGTTTTTTCAACCAGATTCCCCTCGCCATCGGCGATGAGGACAATAATATCGAGACCAAATTCTGCCAAAACCTGACGGCATGATCCACACGGAGAGCCGCCGTTATCAGTGACTACAGAGATGGCATCAAATTCACATTCACCTTCGGAGACGGCTTTAAAGAGGGCAACACGTTCGGCGCACATCGTAACGGGATAGGCTGCATTCTCAACATTGACGCCTGTATATATTTTCCCGCTTTTGCCGCGCAAGGCTGCCCCAACGCGATAGTTTGAATAAGGCACATAGGCACGTCGGCGCGCTTCGTTGCCCAGATCGATCAGGGCTTGACGGGTTTCATTCGTCAGTTCGGTCATCGGTGCTCTCCTCTTTCGGGTTTTCAAGCACAGGCTGGGAGCGGACACGACGGATTCGTCTTCCGATTACTTGCTCAATGGTCAGTAGCAAGCCCTTCACACGGACGCTTTCGCCGCCTTGGGGAACGCGCCCCAGTTGTTCGTAGAGAAATCCTGCCAGGGTATCTGCATCGCCTTCAGGGAGGCTCACACCAGTCACGTCGGTAAAATCATCCACGTCGATCAATCCCTGAAAGATGTATTCGTCTTCACTTATTTTTTTAAAGGGGGCTTCTTCGCGTTCGTCATATTCATCCTGAATCTCACCAATAATCTCTTCGATGATATCTTCGAGGGTGACAACGCCCGAGACGCCGCCGTATTCATCAACAACAATTGCCATGTGAAAACGTTTTTCCTGCATTTCGGCAAGGAGATCGTCAGCTTTTTTTGTTTCAGGGATGAAATAAGGCTCGCGTAATAATTCACGCAGCTGAACTTCGTCATCTGATTTGCTGAGTGTGCCAAGCAGGTCTTTGGCGTAGAGCAAGCCGAGGATATTATCAATACTCTCTTTGTATACGGGTAAACGTGAATAACCTGAATCGAGAAAGGCTTGAACAGCCGAGGAGAGCGTGGCGGCATCTTCGTCCAGCGCGAGAACGTCGATGCGCGGCACCATGATCTCGCGCGCTATCGTTTCGCCAAATTGGAAGATCTCATAGATCATACGGCGTTCTTCGCGTTCAAGGCCGCCGCTTTCTTCATCGGTTTCAACCCAGGTCCGAAGATCATCTTCGGTCATTTGCGCCATCGTGCCTTTCGATACGCGCTGCGGGTCAAGTAAAAGCAGGGGCAGCAGAACGAAAGGGGTAAAAACGAAAACCAGTAAATTGCCAAAAGAGGAAAGGCGCAAGGCCCACTCTTCTGGATCTGCCAGCGCATTCGACTCGACGGTGAACTCGATCAGCAGCATCACAACAGTGAGTGCAAACAAGCCTACTACCTGAAGCAGCCAGGCACGCGGCGAAGTGAGAGTCCATGATTGTATTAACAAAAAGCCAATAATGGCAATCCCAAAACGCATGGATGTTTGACTCAAGCGCAAGACCGCCACCAGACGCGAGCTTTCATGCAGAGCAATTGCGCGCTTTGCGCTGGCAGGTTTTTCTTCCTGTAAAACAAGCAGTTTCGCCACTCTGGCATTAGACAAGCTAACGCGCGTGGCAGCGATCATTAGATCTAAAATAAGTAGCAGGGCTATGGTTAGCAAGCCCCATCCCGTTGTTATCACGTTTTTTTCCTTTTCTTGTCCCTCACCCCGTCCTTGCTTCGCATGGACTCCCCCTCTCCCGTTTACAGGAGAGGGGTTGGGGGTGATGGCTATTCCTTTAACTTCCTTATCGCCCGCGCCGGCATTCCGACCACAAGCGTATCTTCTTTTATATTCTTCGTAACTACCGAGCCAGCACCTGTGCGCGCACGGTCACCAATCACGAGCGGGGCAACCAACATCGTATCACTACCAATAAACACCGCTTCACCGATCTCGGTGTGATGCTTATTTTTGCCATCATAATTACAGGTGATCGTTCCCGCACCAATATTCGTTTCAGCACCGATCGTCGTATTGCCGATATACGAGAAATGCCCCACCTTCACGCCTTCGCCGAGATGCGAATCCTTCACCTCGCCAAAGTTGCCCATGTGAACGCCTTTCGAAAGATAAGCGCCCTTTCGCAGTCGTGCAAAAGGCCCCATATCTACATCGTCTTCGAGCACAGCTTTCTCAAGCACCGACGATAAAATTTCACAGCGCTCACCGATCTTACAATCTGTGATAATAGTATTCGGGCCAATCTCACAGCCTGCGCCGATGATCGTCTCGCCACGCAAAAATGTATTCGGCTGAATGACCGTATCCTGCCCGATCTCCACGTCCATGCCAATATAGGTGGATGCGGGGTCGATCAGCGTGATACCCCTCGACATATGCCCCCGATTCACGCGTGACCTCATGCCTGCTTCCGCTTCAGAAAGGTGGATTCGGCTATTGATACCAATGGCTTCGACCATGTCATCAAGCGTCAACGCTTTCACACGTAGCCCCGCTTCTACAGCCAAACCAACCGTATCCGTTAGATAATACTCACCCTTCGGCGAAAGCGGGATGCGCGCAAGCGCCTCCCAGAGCCATTCGGCATCAAAGCAATACGCGCCAACATTCAACTCTCTAATAGCTTTCTCTGCGTCAGTTGCCTGCGCTTCTTCCACGATGGCTTTCACGTCGCCATCTTCATCGCGCACAATGCGACCAAATCCACGCGGATCATCCGCGACGATGGTCAGTATCGTCATAGGGCCATCATTCTCCTTTTGCAAACGGATCATTTCCGCAAAGGTTTCACCCCGAAGCAGGGGCATATCGGCACTGCTAACAAGTACAAGGTCGGTACCCCCTTTCAGGGTAGATTCCGCTTGTTGAACGGCGTGTCCCGTTCCCAATCGCTCTGCCTGAACCACATAATGCGCCGCATCCCCAATGGCTTCACGAACCTGGTCGGCACCATGTCCAATAATCATCACAGGCGTTTCTTCAGTGACTACGCGGGCGGCTTGCAAGGCGTGCCAAACCATCGGCTTGCCACAAACAGGGTGCAAAACTTTTGGCAAGTCTGATTTCATGCGGGTGCCTTGTCCCGCTGCAAGGATGATGGATGTGATTTTCATAAAGATTTCCTTCTTACGGAGACTACAAAAGTCTTAAAAACTTTTGTAGTCTGATGGTATTCGACAGAAACAAAAAAACAAGCCTCGCGTCCACTAGGGCAGCGGTGAGCTTGTCTGATTTAGAGAAAAAGTCCCGCATGGGCGGGGTCAATTGTATTCATAAATTTTTAGCAGGGGCACCTGGATTCGAACCAAGATCAACGGCTTCAAAGGCCGGTGTGCTAACCGTTGCACCATGCCCCTATACTGCCCAATAGAGCGGCCGAAATTGTAACATAGGGTGAGACTTTACGCAAAGCCTCAAGTGTTATTTTCAGGCGTTAAGCCAAGTTGACGTGCCTGTTCGTAAGAGAGTTTATCGGCGTCAACTTGTGGGGCTGTTTGACTATCCACTGCTTCTTCCCAGAAAGATTCGATCTCGGAAGTTCCTATCTTCTTTTTCTGTTTGAAGAGGGCTTCCAACTCTTCTGAAGAAATTTGGTCTTCGATCAGTTCTTCGGGAACATCCTCTTCACTAATGGTCTTATCCATTTCCTCTGCACCGTGTCTGGTTACACCCATTTGGTTGAGAACATGTTCCACTTCGCTTTTCAAGATCATCATTGCATCGGTTATGTCGAGCACCTTTTTACGTTCCGCGATCCGCTCACCAGCAACGATGAGCGCATGGGTATTGTTGACCGGCACGAGCAAAATATCCTGATCGCCACCGGGGAAGATGTGATAACTGAGGGGTGTTTCCTGATGAATATAACCAGATACTTTTTGCCCCGCACGATAGATGCCCATCAAACCCGCCAAGAGCGAGGCTTCAAGGTTGCTATCTTGAAAAGCACCTGCCTTCGCCAGAACATGCCCCATATCGGAGAGCAGGATGATAACTTGCGCCTCCATATTTTGGCGGAATTTCGCCAACAACCCAGACATGGTCTTGTGTGCTTCAGCTTTTTCGTCCAATTCATCGGGGATGACGGTGCGTTCCAATGCCAGACAGCGCTCAACAGCATCAAGAAAATCGGTTAGCGAGATCGGTTTCTCGAAAAAAGCGAAGGCACCGGCCTCGAGAAGTTCTTTGCGCTCTTTTCGGTTTTTTGTTCCTGAGATCAGGATAACTTGCGCGTCTTCATTACGTTTTTTGATCTTGGCGAGCAATTCCAAGCCAGACATCCCGGGCAGAAGATAGTCGATCACAAAGAGGTCTATTTCTTTGCCGGAAGCCTCAAGAAATGCCTCTTCACCAGAAGGGGCTTCAAGAACCTCAAATTCGTGGTCAAGTGATTCAAGTGCCGATTCTAAAAGGCGAATCACGTCCCTGTGGTCGTCGATCAATAACACGCGATGAGTCATAAGAATAATCCCTAATACTAAGTAAAAAGATTATAGCAAAAAAAGAGGGTTAACAGACTTTCAGTTTTTTTTATATTCTCAAATACAAAAAAGTACCCCTCTCTTATCTGGAGAGGGGCACAATATAGCTATTTCAGTATGATGAAAACTTCGCCTGTGCTGGTTCCCTGTACATCGGGGAAGAAACTTTGCCAGGCATGAGCAGGAAGAACACGGTATTCGCCCGCCTGCAAGGGGATCAGCGTATAGCTGAGAACATAGGTTCCGGCGGGCAGGTAATCTGCCGACCACTCGATATTCTCGTCACCAATTTGCGGGGCACGAAAATACCACCAGCCCCAGCCATTCGAGAAGGGGTTATCGGGATCGTACACTTCGACGCTGGTGGCATCTTGTGCTTGCTGGGATGTTTTGAGATTCTGGTTGAGAATCTCCGTCCCAGCGGGGATATTATCTTCGACCATCACAAAGTAACTGTCTTCAGACAAGGTCAGGGTTACTTGCGCTTTAAGCATCGCTCCATTTGTCAGTTGCGCAGTGGTAAGCGGCGTACAATCTTCTTTACAAGCCGCGTCGTAATAAGCACGTGTAACTTCTATGCCCTGATTGATGGCCGGCGCAGTTTCGGCGGCACGATCCACGAGCAGGGCAGCTCGATAATAAAGTTTGCCAACACCCTCGCCTCGTGTAATATCGAGCGCATTAGGCAGGGAGAGTTGCAAGCCATCCAACGTGGCCGAGGAGAGAACAGGTGTAAGAGCGTTGGCTTGTCCTTCGGTGAGAAAGTTTCCGTTCAAACGCGCGGCATAAGCAAAGCTGGCGTTCAATTCGCTGCCATTTTTCGCTACTTCTGTCAGTGAGAGCAATGACCAGGCATTCTCATATGTCGAACTCCAGTAGCCGTGAATATTGCGGTGCGCAACCAGATAGCGGACAGCATCTTGCAGGAGCGGGGACTCGGCATCAAATTGAGCGAGGGCGTATATCACGGTTGCAGTCGTGTAATTGGGTGTGCCCGGATTTCGCCAGGCAGAGGCATCACTCTCCCAGTGGGCGCCACTCGCGCTTCGTTGGGCAGATGCTTCCAGGTTGGCAAGCAAGCTCTGGGCACGGGTGTCGCCAGGCGTGCGGGAGTCGAGCGTCAGCGCGAGCAAGGCTTGCGCCCAGGGGCTGAGTCCATCCCGCCACAAGTCCAGTTGGTCAACGGCAATCGCATCTGCGCCGCCGGTCATCTGCATCACAAATTGGATGAACGCCAAACGATCTTTTTGCCATATTTTCGGATTTGCGTCGCTCAAATAAGGCAACGAAGCAATATGTAAATACTCACGCGCGTCAATAAAAACGGTCTCATCAATATAAACACCTGCCTGATTTGCACGCCATAAGCCAAAAAGGATGTAGGCACTCAGGTAGGGATCATCAGGCAAACCACCGCCGCCAAGCACAGGCGATGCCTGCGCACCAATGCCATAACTTCCGCTGGCAGTAGTGCCATACCAACCCCAACCATGATCTTCAGTCTGACGTGCCAGCAAGCGACGCACACCATCGTTCAAAGAGGCTTCGAGACGCGCCTTCAATTCAGGCTCATCCAAACCGGCTGCTTGCAAAGCTTGGTAGGCTTCAATATTCGGCAAAAGATAGGACAGGATGGCTTCATTACTGGCGTGGATAGGCGGCTCCGGGATGGCTTCCAGCCCATCGAGAATAGCAGCCGCCAGCGAAGGCGACAACTCGACATCCAGCTTGCCACCACTGGGCACAAAACTGCGCGGCAAAGAAATGGCTTCCGTTAACGTGCCCGCCTCGGTCAGTGTACCGGCTGTGACAAAGGATTGCGGCGAGGTATAGCGCAAGATCGGCAGCGTACCCCAGGTGGGACGGGTAAGGTCTTGATAGTCACCAAATTGCGAGTCGAAGAGAAGTTCAGCGCTTTCAGCATCTTGGGCTGTGCCCCACCATGAGACTTCAACACGTCCATTCGCGGGGAGATTGACTTGCTGCTCGATCATATTCGGGTCATCGAGTAAAAAGCCGATCGCTTGCAAGGTGACGCGCCCACTCAGGTCTTGAGCGGTGTTATTGTGGACAATAGCAGAGATTTCGATATGATCGCCAACAACCATGAAACGTGGTGTAACGGGGCGGATGAGAACATCCTTTGTGCTGACGACCTGCATCTCTGCGCTGCCAACGCGCGTATCGGTGGTTAAGCCGCGTAAGTCGATCTGCCAGGTGGTGAGATTATCGGGCAAAATAACGCTAACTTGTGCCTGCCCGTTCGCATCGGTGACGATCTCGGCATTCCAATAAGCCGTATCGGGGAAATTATCACGCACCACTGAAATCCCTGCACCGCCACCACCGCCACCCATGCCGCCTGCGCCACCTTCTAAAAATACACCATAGATGCTATCGCCTGCCAGGGAGAGCGTTGTACGCACACCGATGCGTGCGTTGCCGTAAAAAGCATCTTTAATTGGCTCAGTATTCGGGTCTGCCAGCGCGAGCGCGGCTAGGTCGATCACGGCTAATGAGAATTCACCCTGCACGGGCGCACCCTGCGCATCGGAGATCTGAATGCCAAAGGTGACTTCGCCACCCGGCTCAGAGCGAGTCGGTTGAGAGGTCAGGTTGATATTCAATAATTGCGCAGCGGGGTCTATAGCCAATTCGGCATAACCGATGCGGTAATCGTTTCCGCCCAACAAAACTGTCGAGAAATAGACCGTCGGTGCATCTGCTTCGGTGAGGGGCAACGCATAGGTCGTGCCGCCTGGCTGAATGGCAATGATCTCGGCTTGATGGACCGTGCCACGTTCAACAGTCACGAGAGCGTAGGTCTGCGCTTCGAGGGGATTCGGAATAAATATCTGGGCGGTATCGCCGGGCTGATAGGAGTCTCGATCTGCCGTCAGGCGGATATGGTTCTTGGGCAATTTCGGCCAAATGGCGCGCTTTGCCCCCGTGACCCAAAGCAGAATTTGCGTGGAGGCGTTGCCGCCACTAACATCGAGGATATATGTCCCCGGCGCGGGCGGGGTAAAGGAGAGACGTGCCACGCCATCGCCACCGGTCACAAAATCCGCATCGCTAACAGGCGTGTAGACTGGGGTAAATGTGGGGGCTTCGTAGTCGTTAGCGGCTTCCTGTCTTTCCCAGGTCACCTGTTTGAAATCGGCGTGCAAGTTCAGGTTCGCGGTTGGATCGCCGTTCCAATCCACGGTGAGAACATCGAAGCCCATTTCGGTCTCTTCGCGTCCGTTCCACTGATCGGCACGTAATCCGATATAGAAATCTTCCGGGTGGACTTTGATGGTCTCTCGCGTGCTGATCTGCTGTCCGCTTTCGTCTTGGGCTGTGATCTCAAGAGTCAATTCTCGTATCCCATCGGGCAGATCGAGATCAGGTTCATGGATCAGCAAAGTACCATCGGCTTTGGCTTTCTCTTCACCTGAGGCAATCAGGCCGCCATAATAACTATAATCATTATAAGAGCCGCGCATCCAATTGAGATTGACATCGCCAACGCGATAACCGGGCAGACGGAAATACCCGCTGTCGTCGTAAAGCGTCCAGTGGACGGGGAGATCGCTGGCGGGCGCATCGAAATAATATTGCGCAGAAATTTCTGCATCAAAGGGATCTCCACGCTTGATGGAATCCCCGCTCATGGTTATCCCAAGATTGATCTCTGGCTTGCGATACTCTGCCACCTGAAAAGCAGTGGAGAATTCAATCTCACTATTATAAAAAGTGTAATCCCCTGAAACGGCATCATCGGGGAGAGTATAGGAGCCGTGCGCCGTGCCATAAGTAGAAAGTGTTGGGTTGAGAGTCTGAATATTCTCCCCCCAGGCATTCGAGATCGTAAGCGGCAGCGAGGTAAGCGAGCTGGCTTGATAGCGCCCATCGTAGGCATCTCGCACAACTGCGCGGAAGTAAACTGTTTGCCCCGGGCGATAGATGGGGCGGTCGGTATATAGATAAACTTCGGTATGCGGTGGACGCCGATCCATTGAAAGACCAAAACGCCAAGGGGTAATATCATCGCCCCATAGCGAAGCGCCAAGGCCAAAAAGATCGTCGCCGGGCTGACCGATCATCGAATAAAAACTCTGGTAATTATCGCTCTGGGCGGGGATATCACCACGCCATACCCCGTTCACGTCGGTTTGCCCGCTGGCGAGAAGAGTGCCTGTTTCATCATAAATAGATACCGTTTCAGCGACCAAAGGCAGCCCTGTCCGCAGATCGGTTGCCCAAACAAGCGCATCTGTCGCACTAAATTTGAAGACCAAATTAACATTGCTCGAAACGAGATACGCCGGTGATTTCTCTCTCTCAGCGCCTGAATTTGAGACTCGTAAATAATAGATGCCAGGCGTTAACGCTTCACCCGCATTGGCCAAAGGCAAGCTGAGCGTCTCACTTTGATTATTGACCGTATTCAAAGGTTGTCGCCAGGTATCGGATGATGCAGGCTGATAATTTTCGCGCATGTCATAGCCGTTCGGGCCAAAGAGCGTGAAGAAATCATCCACTGGCACTGCGCCTAGGGTCATATCTGCATTGGAGATATTAACAGCCTGGACGTAAAAAGAAGCCTCCTGCGCAGCGGTATAGTACAAACTGGAACCGGTATACGAGAAATAAAGCTTTGGCGAGGGGTTAGCCATCGTAAAAGCATACTCAAAAGAGTTCCCCAGCAAGCCTCCCCATTCATCTTTCAAGTCGCCAGAAACCGTCAGGGTATAACGAGTTTGCGGATCAAAATCTCCGTTGAAGTGGAGAGTGTTTGCATACGCATTGGCATTGAAACGTGTTACGGCGGGGCTAATTGAAAGATATTTTTCTACATCAATAAAATCTTCGATTTCAGTAGAGAAATGCAAATATGCGTCACCCCATTCATTCAACTCTCCCCCTCGTTCAGGATCGGTGGAGACTACCGAGAAATTCGGCGCAGAAACCATCTCCACATCCCAATCTATACCGAGAGGTGTTCCCCCCTGTGCCTGGGTTGCGCCACTCAACTTGAGCCAATAACTGCTATTGCGCGCCAATGTTTCGTCGGGAGTAAAAGTCACCGAGCGCGAATCTTCCGCCCATTCAAAACTCCCCGCTAATATCACGGCAGCATTCTGAAAAGCAAAATTACTCTCAAAACTGCTTTGATCCATCGGTTGGTTAAAAGTTAGTCTCAACCCCAGCTCAAGAGGCAAGGGCGTCTCAGTCGAGGGGCTGATCTCCAGCAAACGCGGCTTCGCCGTCGTAAACGACCAGGCTGTCGTCGCGCCATTTCCTTGCGCAAGTGCCGTCCCCGCCACACTAACTAAATTCGGATCTAACAACGCATGATAGGTCTCACCACCCGCAAAAGCAGGTTCAGGATAAAAAATATACGTACTTGTATTCAACCACTCCCCATGCCCCTGCGCGGCAGGCTGCAAACTAAATGCTGCCGGAAGCGAAGCAGGGTCAGCGCCCAAAGCCACGACAGGTTGATCGAACGTGACCGCAACCGCCGCATCCACGCTCAAATCTACACCGCCATCTTTTGGCAAAAACTGAACGGGACGCAGAGAATCTGCTACTTGATAGGCGTATTGAAGAGACTCATCGAGGGCAACGCCACTTGTTGAACGCGCGCCCGCATTCACACCCAGCCTTAGGCTTGCTCCCGCTTCCGCAGGTTGATTCGGCTTGAACGTTAGCGTGGCATCATCCACCCAAACGAAATCACCCCCTACAGCAGGGTCCGCGCTCCAGGCAGCCTCCACGGATGCCCGATCCATTGGTTGATTAAAGTAAAAAGTGATCGCTTCCTGCACCCCAACCTGACTCCCCGCTAAGGGAACAGTCTCTACAACGGCAGGGGTGAAACTCTGCTGAAGTGCGGTCGGTGTGGCGGCAGGCTGTTGAACGGCAGGCGCAGTATTCGGCATCGAGCAAGCCGAAAACACGAGCGAGACGACGATCAAAATAAAAAAAACTTTGTAGACGGGGTGGGAATGTGGACGCATAGGGACCTCACAAAGATAAAAGATACTATCCTGATTATACTCGCTCCACCTGGAGCAGATAACGTACTTAGGGGAAAAGGGGCCTAATTTTCATCCACCAAAAGTAGTGTTTGACATGCACATATAAATCATATACACTTTTTTTATGGCACCGAACTTCACATCTAATGGTTTAAACACTTTCGACTTACTGGGAGATCTA
>Ga0209249_1000439_pt1 | contig 51493 bp, 45 predicted proteins | sample SaaInlV_200m_DNA_4_FD_184653 | JGI IMG/M metagenome (GOLD analysis project Ga0209249, IMG submission 184653) | Marine microbial communities from expanding oxygen minimum zones in the Saanich Inlet - SI037_S3LV_200m_DNA (SPAdes) (version 2) | ecosystem: Environmental > Aquatic > Marine >...
ATCGAAAAATACTTCACAATTTCTCTGAATTTTTTCTCAGAAATTCGGGAACGGTTTGCGTATTTGTTTTGCATTGTCATAGAAAAGGTTAACAGGTTTTAATTGACCCGTTAAGTTGTCTTGACCCTTCAATAAAATCAAAACATCCGCAGAATTCACCAAACAAAAAAATAAAAAGAACGATCCGTTTTTTCTCATGTTTTTTTTAAAAAAAACACAGTGAAAAATAAAAAAAAACACATATTTTTCAACACGAAAAATAGTGGATTCTGATTGAAGAAAACGAACGAGAAGCGGACAAACCACGATCGAAAGTGGTGGCTCGGGGGAGACTTGAACTCCCGACCTCCGGGTTATGAATCCGACGCTCTAAACCAGCTGAGCTACCGAGCCGCGCGCGAAGTCTATTTTTTTGACGAAAAAAATCAAGTTGTTTACACTCCGCGGCGAAACATAATTTTTTGAAAAATGAATTTCTGGAAAAAACTATTCGGCGCATCGGAAAAAAGTTCGTGCTGCTGCTGCGGAAACGCGGAGAAAATTTTTGACGCGGTGGACTCGGCGATTTTGAAAAATATCGATCCGAAAATTGTCGTCGGAAAAATTTTGAAAATCAGCGCGCACCCGGATCCAAAAATTTCAAAAGTCCGCGTCACGCAAACTGAAATCGCGCCCGGAGTCGTCGAACAGATTTTGTGCGGCGGCGTCAACATCGCGGAAAATATGATCGTTCCCGTCGCGACGATCGGAACGAAATTCAGCGAAAATTTCGAAATCGGCGAACGCGAAATCCGCGGAGAAAAAAGTCGCGGAATGATTTGCTCGCGCACCGAACTCGGACTCGATCAAAAAGATCAACCAGAACACGGAATCTGGCCGCTGCCAAATTCTGCAGAGAAATTTTTGGGAAAAAGTTTGTGCGAAATCGCAGAAAATTAATTTTGTGCGAGCCAATTTATTTGTTCTTCAATCGGAGAATAATAATTAATTTGATTAAAAATTTTTATTTTCAACGCATCACACATTTCATCAAATTTTAAACCGACATTTTGTTCCGCGTTTATTTTATCAAATTCGGCAGCACGATGCCTCTGTAAAAAAATGATCATTTCTTTTTTTTCTGAGGGAATTTCTGTTCCAAATTTTTCAAAAATTGCCCGCACCATCGCCGCAGTTTCTGGAAGTTTCACACCTGAAAATGCTGGATCATTTCCGACAGAAGAAAATACAAATCGTTCGCCATCAACGAGAAAAACTACATTTTCTGGAATTTCTTTTTTCTCCAGTTTTTCCTCAAATTTTTCTGAAACTTCATCAACAAGAATAACATCTTCACCTAAGCTTTCTGGAAAATCGATTTCTTCTTTTAACATTTTGGATTTTTTTTAGTTTTTTTTAAAAAACACAAGAACAAATTCTACCAGAAAATTAAGATTTTGTGAAGTTTTTTTATTTTTCAACCGAATCCTTTGAATCGGGAATCGTGAAATAAAATGTGCTGCCCGCCCCCTCCGCACTTTCCACCCAGATTTTTCCGCCGAGCGTTTTGACAAACTCATCGCAGAGCAACATTCCCAGACCCGTTCCTGATTCATTGTTCGTTCCCGGGGTGGATTCATTTTCTCCAGGAACAAAAAGTGTTTCTTTTTTTTCAGAAGACATCCCCACTCCGGAATCTTTCACCGAAAACTGGATCCCGGTTTCATTTTTTTCCACCGAAACAACAATATTTTTTCCCTCTGGAGAAAATTTGATCGCGTTGGAAATTAAATTTCGCAGCACGGTTTCCAGCATTTTTTTATCCGTGAAAACGACTGCCCCGTTTGAATTTTCCAAAATTTTAATTTTTTTCTGCTCCGCCGTCGCAGCCAAAAGACTGGTGACATTTTTACAAACCGTCGACGCCGAAAATGATTCGTTCTGAATTTCAATTTTCCCGCTCTGAGCGCGCGCCCAGTTCAAAAGATTTTCAATCAAATTAACTGCATTTTTTGCTGAACCGAAAATCGCCTGCAACATCTTTTTTTGTTCCTCGACAGTGTATTCCTCCAAATCATCACTCAAAATTTCCGCCAATCCCAAAATCGAATTGAACGGACTTTTGAGATCGTGCGCGATGATGTTGAAAAAATTATCTTTCGTCTCCACCGCGACGCGCAATTTTTCCAGCGCATCGTGTAATTTTGTTTCATCTCGCACCGCCGCGTGAACGGAAATCTCCTCTCCAACTTTTTTGCAGAATCGGTCCACGCACAAATATTTCATTTTCCCCTCCGAATCTAAAAATGAAACCGAGAATTTTTGTGAAAATCCTTTTTCCACTTCTTCCGGATTTTCTTGAATTTTCTGAAACAATTCCGCGTCTTTTTCTTGTAATTTTGCTCGCACTTCTGGTGGAAAATCGTTTCCCAAGTTTTTTAAATTTTCACCGCGCACCGAATATTTTTTTGCATCAAGTCCAAAAATTTCACAAAACGCTGGATTCGCGTACAAATATTTTTTTTCCAGCGACTCATTTTCAACAGAAATCCGCGCCTCAACAACTCCCACTTGAATATTTTCAAAAACTCTTTCAATTTTTTTCAATTCGCCTTGGCACTTATTCAAAGCGCTTTTCATTTTTTTCAATTCCGCATTTTTGGCGTCCGCAACCTCATTTTTTTCAAGAACCGCTCGAACTTGAAACTTAATTTTATCCAAAATCGTGCGCGGAATTATTCTTGCCAAAAACTCCCCCCCCGCCACGGAAATCGGACTCGAAGATTCTCCCGCGGGATCCAGTTTTTCTTGAAATTTCGCTGAATTCAAAACAGCCAAAACTTGCTCCACAACTGCAACCTGCAAATCTAGATTTTCTCGAGAAACACAAAATTTGCCGTATTTTCCTTGAAAAAAATTGGCAGAAACCTCCATCGGTTTTTCTTGATTTTGCGGAACTTCTGAATTGCTCATGAAAAATATGCTAATCTTTTTTTAATGATTTCTTAATTCTTGTCAATTTCTTTTTTTTCTTTTTCCAGCATTTTTTTCAAAAATTCTCCCGTGTACGATTTTTCAAAATTTGAAACTTCTTCTGGCGTTCCCGCGCAGAGAATTGTTCCCCCGTCGTCGCCGCCGTCCGGCCCCATGTCGATCAAATGATCGCAGCATTTCAAAACGTCCAAATTGTGCTCGATCACGATCACCGAGTTGCCTTTGTCCACGAGCTGCTGCAGCACGGCGAGCAATTTTTTGACATCGGAAAAATGGAGTCCCGTCGTCGGTTCGTCCAAAATGTACATCGTCGAACCCGTGGATTTTTTCATCAGCTCCGACGCAAGTTTGACACGCTGCGCCTCGCCACCAGAAAGTGTCGTCGCCGACTGCCCCAATTTCATGTACCCGAGACCAACTTCTTCGATCGCTTTTAATTTTGAAGTGATCGCGCCGAAATTTTCGAAAAAAATGACCGATTCCTCGATCGTCATTTCAAGCACGTCGGAAATAGTTTTTCCGCGGTACGTGACTTCGAGCGTTTCGTCGTTGTACCGACGCCCGGCGCAAACTTCGCACGGAACGTACACATCCGGGAGAAAATGCATTTCGATTTTTTTGATTCCGTCGCCGCTGCACGCTTCGCAGCGCCCGCCTTTGACGTTGAACGAAAATCGCGAGCTCGTGTACCCGCGGAGTCGCGCTTCAGTTGTCGCTGCAAAAACTTCACGAATGTCCGTGAAAACGCCAGTGTACGTCGCGGGATTCGAACGCGGAGTGCGCCCGATCGGCGACTGGTCGATGGAAATAAGTTTGTCGAGTTGTTCGATTCCGGAAATGTCGTCGTGAAGTCCCGCCGGTTTTTTTGCGTGATTCAATTCGCGCGCCAAAACTGGAACGAGAATCCGGTTGATGAGCGAACTTTTTCCCGAACCAGAAACACCGGAAATTCCGACGAAACAGCCGACTGGAATTTTCGCGTCGATATTTTTCAAATTATTTTCCCGCGCGCCAAAAATTTCGAGCCAACCCGTCGGACGGCGCCGAATCCGCGGCACGTGAATTTTTTGACGACCGAACAAAAAATCAGCGGTTTCTGACCGCACGTTTTTCATTTTCTCGAGCGTTCCCGCAAAAACCAATTCTCCGCCGTGCGCGCCCGAGAGCGGCCCAATCTCGATCACGTGATCCGCATCACGCATCGTTTCCTCGTCGTGTTCGACAACAATCACCGTGTTTCCGATGTCGCGGAGATGTTTGAGCGTTGTGATAAGTTTTCCATTGTCGCGCTGGTGCAGCCCGATCGACGGCTCGTCGAGAACGTACAAAACGCCCTGCAGCTGCGATCCAATTTGCGTCGCGAGTCGAATTCGCTGCGCTTCACCGCCAGAAAGTGTGTTTGCCGCGCGGGACAGCGTCAAGTACGAAAGTCCAACATTTTTGAGAAATCCAAGTCGATCAGAAATTTCTTTTTGAATCGGCTGCACAATTTTTTCGTTTTCCGGTGTCAGTTCAACTTTTGAAATCCAGTCTCGAACGTGAGAAACCGACAACGAAGAAATCTGTGAAATCGCTTTTCCGTGGATGAAAACGTTCCGGCCAAAAATATTGAGTCGCGCTCCGCCACAATTTTTACAGGTCGCTTCGATCATAAATTCGCCCAGTTTTTTGCGGAGAAAATCGGAATCAGTTTCGTTGTACCGTTTTTCCGTTTGCACGGCGATACCCTCAAATTTTGACATCGTCCGACGGCCACGAAATGCACCACGAAGTTTGACTTCAAATGTTTCTTCACCAAATCCGGAAAAAAGTTTTACGAGCACGTCCGCAGGAATTTCACCGATCGGACGATCAATCGAAAAATTGTACCGCTCCCCAACCGCCTCGAGCAACGACAAGTACCAGCCGAGAGCATTTGATCCCATCGAAACCCACGGCAAAATTCCACCCTCGCGAATCGAAAGTTTCGGATTGATCGCGGTTTCGTGATTGAGTTCCAAACGGTACCCGAGCCCGTGACACGATTCGCACGCGCCGTGCGGCGAGTTGAATGAAAAGATTCTCGGCTCGATCGGTGGGAACGAAAATCCGGTTTCGGGATCAGCAAGATTTTCGGAAAAAAGAAAATCTTTTTCATCACCGATCCGATGGGCGATTAAAACACCTTCACCAAACTTGAGCGCGGTTTCGATCGAATCAATCACCCGCATTCGTTCGTCATTTTTTTCTTCAATTTTTTGTCCAGATTCCAGTGTCTGAAATTTTTTGGAAAAATCTTTTTTCACCAAACGATCGACCACAATTTCGATGGTATGTTTTTTGTTCGGATCGAGAGAAATATCGTCGTTCAACGTCATCACTTCCGCGTCAATCCGGATGCGGACAAATCCCGCTTTTTTAATTTTTTCAAGAACGGCAGAATGTTCGCCTTTTTTTCCACGAACCATCGGCGACAAAATCATAAATTTTTCATCGATTTCCCAGCGATCGATCGCGTCTAAAATCTGTCCCGGCGACTGCGATTGCAGTGGTCGCCCGTTGTGCGGATTGACCGGCTCCCCGATTTTGGCAAAAAGAAGTCGCAAAAAATCGTACACTTCCGTCACCGTTCCAACCGTCGATCGAGGATTCCGCGGCGCCGATTTTTGGTCGATCGAAATCGCCGGAGAAAGTCCGTCGATCGAATCCACTTCTGGTTTTTCCTGCAGTTTTAAAAACTGTCGCGCGTACGTCGAGAGCGATTCAACGTACCGCCGCTGCCCCTCCGCGTAAATTGTGTCGAACGCGAGCGACGATTTTCCAGAACCGGAAACGCCGGTCACGACCGTCAATTTTTCGCGCGGAATTTCCACGTCCAAATTTTTGAGATTGTGCATTTTCGCACCACGAACTGAAATATTTTTCACCATTTTTTTTCAGAGTTTTGAAAATTTTTTCACGCAAAAAGAGCCCGCTCTTTCGCAAGACGCGCGCAGCTTAGCAATCGGGTTGTCTTTTGTCAAAAGTTTTGGTACAATCGACTGATTTAAAAACTAATAAAAAAATATGGGACTTGAAAATTTCCGTTTTCCAGAAAAATTTAGCCACAGCGAACTCGACGAATTGAGAAATGAAATTTGCACGGAAATGGCGGCACGACCGATGTTTCAGGGAAACGTGGAATTGATGAACGAAAAAGATCAAAAAACAAAAACGTACACCGACGACGGAAATCCCGAAATTTTGTACAGCTGATTATTTTTCAGAAAGCACGTTGAGAAACCGTTTTCGCGTCTCCGACAGCGGATATTTTTTTTCGATAAATTCTCGCGCGTGCGCGGTAAATTTTTTTGCAGCATCCGGATTGTCCGCAAAAAACCCAATTTTTTCTGCCAAACTCATCGCGTTGTTCGGTTCGACGAGCAGCGACGGAACCGAGTTTCCACAAAAATTTTCAAAATTTTTCAAAATCTCCCGCGGCCCCGTCTGATCAAATGCGATCACAAGTTTCCCGCACGCGAGCGCCTCCGTCACGATTCGACCAAAAGTTTCGGGTTCCGTCGAAAGCGCCAGCACCAGATCTGATTTCAAAAATTCGACGAACGGATCCTCCACTTCCGGAATAAAATGAACATTCGGCAATTCGCGATCCGTTGCAAATTTCCGAATTTCTTTTTCGTACTCGACCGTCCTCGCGTCGAGAAAAAACGGCGATCCGACGATAAAAAATTGAAGTTCTGGATTTCGTTCCGCGAGCAAATCCGCCACCTCGACCGCAAATTTCTGACCTTTGTGCGGATCGATCCGCCCGAGCAACATCACGTTTTGGATTTTTTCAGGAACGATCGCCGCGGGAATTTTTTCGAAATCGACGCCATTTTCGACGATCCGAATTTTTGAATGAAATTTTTCCGGCAAAATCTCCCGCACGACCTGCCGCGTCGGAATCGAGTTGACGATCACCACGTCGACCGCAGCGCCAATTTTTTTGAGGAGAAACTGCGGAACCGTGAAATCGTGGATCATCACGAGCGTTCGCGCGCGGAGGAAAAAAAACTTTTTCGCGATCCAGAGCACAAACATCGTTCGCGGCGTGTTGGCAAAAACCTGCGTCGCCGCCAATTTTTTGGTGAGCGAAACAAGGTCGTGCGCCGCACGGAACAGGCGAAACGTGATAAATATTTTTTGGAAAAAGTTCCCGCGCACCTGCGGAAATTTGAAATCCACAATTTCGATGCCGGGCGGCATTTTTTGTCGGTACTCTGGAAGTCGCGCGCCCGCGATCACGGGAAAAATAATGTGCTGCTCGGTCGACGACAAACTGGACAAAAAATCGATCAAAAAACGTTCCGCTCCGCCGAGCGTTTCACCCTGATCGAGAAAAAGTGTCCGAATTTTCATCGCGCCGATTTTGCGGAGTTTCACCGGAAAAATCAAATTTCACTTTTTCTCCACTTTTTTAAAATTTCGATCGCCGAAACTCTGGAAAAAATGAACAAATATTTGAACGAAAAAAATTAATTTTTCATTTTTAATTTTTCATTTTTTTCAGCCGCCGACGATTTTCAAATATTCCAGTTCGGACAAAATCCGCCCGTCAAATTCCGTCGGCCACGTCGTGGAAATGTTTTCCCCGGAGCGCGCGCACGTCGTCTCGCGCAGATTTCCGTTGAAAAAAAGCCAGCGAAAATTTTCCTGAATCCGCCGAATGTAAAATTCGTTCGGGAGCGACACCTGCATTTTTTTGGCGAACAAAACGTCGTCGGGCAAAATTTTGAACGGGCGGTTCGCGACCGAATCCCAAAAAGGGGTTTCAAAATTTTCAAATTTTTCAGGAAAATCTGGAATTTCGTCCGGCGAGAAAAAGTCAGAATTTTTGCGCACCACATTTTCATTTTCGCGAAATCCAAATTTTTTTTGATCGGAATCGGACAGCGGAAAATAAAAACTCCCCCAACTTTCATCGTACGGATTCGCCGCAAATTTTCCCGGGAAAAATTGTCCCCACTCGCCGTCCGATTTCATTTTTTGAACAATTTTTGTGCGCAACTTTTTAAATTCTTCTGGCGAATATTTTTTGTTGAAAATGTGAAATTTTTTGCCGACGAGCCCGGAGCAGCCGAAACAATTTTCGCACTGAAAACAGTACTGGCAGTACGTGCAAAATCTGCATTTTCCCAAATTGTGCGAAAACGCGCACGAGTAGCACTGATCCTGAACCTGCGCCGTGGAAAAAAGAAGTTCGGATTTAAAAAGTCCGAGCGCGTCGAGACAACTCCGAAGCGAGTACCCGCCCCGAACGCAGTTGACCGAGTCTTCCAATTCGGAGATAAAAAAACTGTTCTTCACCTTTTTGCAATTTTCCAAAAAGTTCCCCGTCGAATCGTAACTTTTGTCGACGAAAATTGCGCGGTGCCACGCAAGATTTTTCATCATTTCGTGAAAATGTTTTTTCGCCAAATCGTACGTTTTTCGGGACGCGAAATTCCATTTCTTTTTTTCGGCGAGAAATTGTTCTTTTGAAAGTTGGCGGTTGCCGATGCAGTATTTTTTATTTCGAAGATTGAAACAAAAAAGACAATCGCTGCACCCGCGGCAGTCGTACAAAAACGCGGAGGAATTGCAGTTTCGGCAGTGCAGCGCGTACCGCACGTCGAAACAGCGCGCGCAATTTGTAGTGTCGACGCAGAGTTCGGAATCAAACGTAAAAACACAAAACTGCGAATCTTTTGTTCGCAGCGTTCGGTAGCAGTACCGCAAATCTTCATTTTCGACGCCGGAGTGGCAGAGGTAGCAATTTTTTCCGTACCACCAATCGTCCGAATATTCGCAATTTTGGCTGCCGGCACCGACGTTGTGCGGGACCGGACATTTTTGAAATAATTCCCAGGCTTGGTCAAAAAACGGTCGCGAAAAATCAAAACCGCCCACACATTTGTCATCCTGAACTTGTTTCAGGATCTCACCATTTGAATTTTCAGATTCCGAATCCAGCCCGGAATGACAAAAAAGAAACGGCGGATCGGCATTTTTCATCCACTCATCTTTGTGCCAGACCGGGTACGGACATTTTTCGGAGAAAACCGAAGTTATCATTTTTCCGGTACGATCGCATTTTCGACGGTGCAAATTCCAGTGATTCCAAAACGCGCCGCGCTCCCGCAAACGCACCCAGGGAGCGGTAGTCGGCAAATTTTCAAATCCGTGTTTTTTGCGCAGCTCAATTTCGAGATCCGAGATTTCAAATTCTTTTTTCGAAACCGCGCAGGTCGCAACTTTCATTCAACCTTTTTGGTAGCAGGTTTTTGAAAATCTGGCAAATCACGACACCAAACATTTTTCATCCCGCGAAGCGGGACTCGCTCAATTCACAGCATCGACAAAACACTGCTCGCAGAAAACTTTTTCCGGACGATCGGGAGAGAAAGTTGTACAAATTTTTTGATCACAACTCTCACATTTTCGAGAAAAAAGTTTCCGCGGATTTCGTAATTTCATTCGAGAAAAATGTCGACAATCCGGGCATTTCTGCGGAATCGGGAGCGACATTTTTTTGTAAAATTTTAATTCGGATTTTTGGATTTTGTAATTTTTTCCACAGGTTTTGCACGCAAGAATTTCTGAACAAATTTTTTCGTCAACATCAAAAATAGAATCTGGAATTTTAAATCCTCCTAAATCCTCCTTTAAAAAGGAGGACTTTTTCTCCCCACTTTTGCGGGAGGACTGCGTTTTTTTTTGTTCGCGCCACCGCCAGCCGCGCGCCAAAACTTCAGATTTTTCGAGCGGAAAATATTCCTGCGCGACGGTTTCGTTGTACGCGAACGGAGAAATTTCAATCGGGAAAAACTCGCCCCACTCGCCGGTTTCTCGCATTTTTTGAACAATTTTTGTGCGCAACTTTTCAAATTCTTCCGGCGAATATTTTTTGTTCAAAATGCAAAACTCCGCATGCCGCATCCCGACGCAGCCGAATAAATTTGAGGAATGGAAGCACGAATCGGCGTAAAAACTTTCAGAGACTTGGTTGCAGAATTTTGAAAAGTGCAAAAATTTATTTTGGTACGCGCCGAGATATTCGACGCAACCCTCATTTTCTTCCGTAAAATTATTGTCGAAACAATTTTTCAAATCCACAATTTGTGCGCAGTACGAGCAGTCTTCGCAGCGATCGACGAAATACGAATTGTCGATATTTTTCGAATTAAAAATGTAATTTCCCGTAATTTCGCGATCATTTTGAAATCCCTGCATAAATCGGTGCGGAACTTCGAGTTTGAGTCGAGCGAGTTCCTGGCGAATTTTTTCGTGATGATTTGGATTTTTTAAATCCAGTTTTTTTTTCATTTTTTCAAAATCCTCACGCGAGTACGACACGTTAAAAATGCAGTACGATTTATTTCGCAGCCCCGCGCAGCCGATGCAGTCGTGACAATTTTTGAGATCAAAACAGTGCACCAACTTATTGGAACTGTGACAATCCTGGCAGTGAAAACATTCGTACAATTTCCGACAATCCACGCATTCGTAACACCACTCGCACTTGCGCAGCAGCAAATTGTCGACACAATTTTTGGAATAATACGGCGATCCGTACAAACAATCTTCCGAATAAACCGGACCAAAAACAAGGTAGCAATTTCGAACATTTCCAACGTAATTGCAAAATTCGCTGTTTTCAGAATTCAAAACACAAAGCGAGCACTGTGGAACTTTTTTTTGAAGCGCTGCAAATTGTTCGAAAAACGGTTTTGAAAAATCAAAATCGCGCCCAAAACTTTTTGCGTCCCACAAATCACTCCACCAGCATTTTTGACAAAAAACCGAAAACGGCGAATTTTCTGGATAAATTGAAATAATTTTTTCCCCACACAAATCACATTTTCGGCGGTACAATTTCCGTTCGTTTCGGTGCGCGAGTCGTCGTCGCTGCCGTTCTTCGGGGCAAATTGTCGGCACCGGCACTCCCATTTTCTCGTAAAATTCCAAATCCGCGTCCGTGATTTCAAATTCTTTTTTTGAAACCGCGCAGACTTTTTTCATCATTTTGAATCTTGCCGCAGCGTACTTGAAAAATCAAATTCGAGAAACTTCCGTGCAAACGATCGAGAGAAAAGTAGCACCGCCGCACCTGCGAGGAAAATCCAACCCAAAATTTCTGCGAAAAATCCGGGAACTTCCACCGCCGGAATTTTTCCAAAAATATGCGCCACCCAGAGCAACGATTCCCCGATCATCAGCGCCGGAATCGCGAAAATTTTGGCAACAATTCCACCAAAAAATCCCGTCAACATCGTCACTGCGCCGAACGCCATCAGCAGCGGAACGAGCGGTTCTGCGATTAAATTTGCGACAAATCCTGCGATCGGAAACGTGCCGAACGATTTCCCCAAAACCGGCAGCACCGCGATCTGCGCTGCCACGGTCACCGCGAGAACGAGCGCGAGCGGCCGCCAAAAAATTTTCGAAAAAATACGCGTCAAAAACGGAGCGCCCAAAATAATTCCGAGTGTCGCGGCAAAACTCAGGAGAAAACTCACGTCGTGCAGTGTTCGCGGGGAAATCAGTCCCAAAATTACCGCCGACAACAAAATTAAATTTCGCGCGTCAGAAAATCGCCCGATCGCCGCCGACAATCCGACGATTCCGCCCATCAGCGCTGCGCGCAAAACCGGCGGATCAAATCCCACCATCGCCACGAAAAAAACGAGTGCCACGAGCGATCCGATCCACGCCGCGCGCCGCCCGAGCCGGCGAAAAAGAAGTCCCACCACCGCCAGCACGATCGCAACATTTGTGCCGGAAACCACCAAAAGATGCGTGAGTCCAGAATTTTTAAAATCGGCAGAAACCCACGTCGGAAGCTGGTTTTTGACGCCGAGCAAAACACCGACCGTGATCGTCGCGTGATTTGGCGGGAGAGAAATTTTCACATTTTTCTCGAGAAAATTCCGAACATTTTTCGCACCGCGGAGCAAAAAATTCCCGCCGCCCGTTTCCAAAATTTCGAAACTTTCGGGCGACTGCACGATCGTTTGAACGTGAAATTTTTTGAGAAATTCGCGGTAGTCAAAATCGCCAAAATTCGTCGGCAGCGTCAATTTTCCACAGAGGGAAATTCGGTCGCCGTACTCGACTGCGACTGGGTTCTTGAGAATCAGCAGAAATTTCCCCGAGAAATTTTCGGCGCGCACCATCGCGCGCGTCGTTTTTTCACGCACGTCCGGAAAACTTCGCACCACTCCCGTCAGAGAAATTTCCTGTCCCACGCGCGGACGCAGCTCATCGTGCTGAAATTCGGTAGAAAATCGCCACTGCGCAAACGCGTTCGCCAGCAAAAATACGGCCAAAATTCCGATCCAAAATTTTCGAAAAATGAGTGATCCCGCGATTAAAATTCCGCCGAGAAAAAAAATCTCCCGACCAAATCCGATCGATCCCGCCGCGAGCCCGATCAAAACCGCCACCAGCCCAAATCGAAGCTGCTCGGACGGACGGAGTGTTTTGAAAAATGTGAACATTTTTGACGATTCCACTTTTTTAGTTTGAAACTTTTGCCACCGAAACTCAAAAATAGTTGAATGGATTCACTTTTCGTCCACGGATTCGAACTTCAAAATGCAGATGAATTCCCGTCGGCCCAAACACGTTTCCGGTATTTCCCATCAATCCGATCAACTGCCCCGTTTTAATTTCGTCGCCTTCTTCAATTTTTCGCGCGTTCATGTGCGCGTACAAAGTTTGCACGCCGTTTCCGTGATCGATGATGACGTAGCGGCCGTATCCGTAATTCCAACCGTCCGCCGAGCGAACAACCGTGCCGCTGGCAGCAGAATACAACGGCGTGTTGAGACGATTGGCGATGTCGATCGCGTAGTGTCGCGTGTTGAATCCCTGCGTGATGACACCTTTTGTCGGGCGATGCAGCTCAAATCCAATCGAACCGAGCGCAGAACTGCCGGAAAATTTCGACTGCGCCACAAATGTTTTTTTTGCATCAGGAATAAAAATTTCTTGTCCCACCGAAAGAATTCCGTCGGATTTAATCCCGTTGTACGCGGCAATTTTTTCCGAATCAATGTTGTGCGCTTTTGCAATTTCAGAAAGTAAATCACCATTTTTCACGGAATAAAAAATTCCATTTTTTGGCGGCACGCGCAACGTTTGTCCGACGGCCAGCGATTGTTTGGACGTCAATTTATTTGCCCACAACAGCGTGGAAACCTGCAGCCCAAATTTGTGCGCAACTTTGATGATGGTGTCTCCCGAACGAGCGGTGTAGTTCATCGTTTCCGTGCGTTTTTTGGGTTCGACTCGGACGATCACATTTCCATCTTCATCTTTGAGAAGAAATTCGTGCAAACCAGCTGTGTTGACGCCAGAAAAATTATCCAAAAATCCAACTTCCGAAACCGAAAAATGCGATAACTGATTTTCCCAACTGTTGCCGAAATGTTCCGAAGATCCGATAAAATACGCTGGCCGAAAACTCATCACAAACAACAACAAAAATCCTAAACTCAAAATCTGAATTCCAAACGGTGAATGTAAAATCCCTCGAAATAAGTTTGCAGCGGGCACAACGAAATATCTGTTCATGGAAAAATACTGCGATAATTTTAGGCAAAAACGCTCAAACGTCAAACACGACGGCAAAAGCTATTTTTGCGGCGAAACCAATTCGTTCAAAAAAGCGAAAAATGCATTTTCATCGTACGTTTCCGGAAAAAATTCCTGCGTGGTTCCGACGATGAGCGCCAGATCCGAGTACGTATTTTTTGATTGATCAAACCGAAACTGCAATCGCAGATTTTGAAATTGCGCTTCCGTGATTTGAAATGTTTGAAAATCTTCGTCCAAAACCGTGATATTTCTGCGAGAAATCGCAATATTTTTTTGTTGCAACATTTTTTCGACGACACGCCGCGCCAAAATTGATTCCGGGGTGAGCTGCGACACACTCGTCTCCGGCGCCGGAGAAAACTCCGGTTCCGCCACGGTTTCGTCCGACATTCCGCTGAGCCAGGTTTTGAGAAAATCACGCGGAATATTTTCTTCGATTTCGTCCCCGATCTGCAATTTTAAAAAACGCTGTCCCAAATAATCGAACGTCCCCGACGTTTCTTGTTCGAAAAAATAACCTTTTTCAAATCGGGATTCGAGCCCGTCGTCCGTCCGCGTGCTCCGAAAATCGAGCGGCGAAATCTCAATCCCCGCATCGGTGAGAAACGCCCACAATTCTTTCGCATTTTGAAGATCCGTTTTTTCTGGAACAATTTCGGTTTCGGGCAATTCTGCCGCCGCTTCCAAATCCGCCAACTGCGCCTCGAGATCATCCTGAACCGCACTGGTTTCGGTCGATTTTTGCAGTTCCGCCAGCGTTATTCCCGGCGCGCCGCCCAATTCGATAAATTTCAACGCGTCCGATGCGAGAGATGAAAATTGGAATTTAAACTCCGTCGCGATTTCGGAAATATTTCGTCGCGAAATTTCTCGGATGAAAAATGTGGTGATATTTTTTTTATCGGAAATATTTTTTTCGTGCACGTACAAACTGAAAAAATGGAGCGTTTCCACACCACTTTCGAGTGCGAGCGTTTTTTGAAGTTTCGGATCGAATGCTGCCAACGCCAGTTCGGAATCAATTATTTTTTCTCGCAACTGAAAAAATGGAAGTTCTCGCAGAAAATCATCGGTCTGCAGCAACGCTGTCAACTGTCGCCGCAGCTGTGTCACGCGCGGAAGCTGCTCCGCCGTGAAATGTATCGAATCCCAGCGCTGCGATATTTTTTCTAAATTTTCTTTCGTCTCGCGGAGAAAAAGATTCGATGCGAATAATTCTGTATTCCAAAATAATTTCTCAAGTTCGGTCAAATCGTCCGCCGCGACCGGATTTTCCCAGAGCCGAGAAAACACCGATTCGTCGCGATCTGGCACCGTGATCGGGAGCCAAATTTTCTGCGCCTGCTCAAAAAATCGCCAGTCCCGCGCAACAGTTGAATTTTCGAGAAGCAATTGTCGCCACTTTTCAGATTGCTGCGACACGCGAAAAGAATCGAGTTTTTTTTCTGCCGCGGAAAAATTTTCGGATTCCACAAGATCTCTCGCCGCCAAAATCGGAATCACCGCCTCATCAAACGCGAGCTGATCCTTTTTTTTATCAGAAACGCCGATCGCGTGATGAATCGAAAATGCGCGCAGATTTTGCGCCAACCCAACAAATCGCCACAACTCCGGTCGTTCCCAGGCGTTCGCACGAAACTGTTTTCGCAAATCGTAGTGCCGCACCAGCGCATCGTAAATTTTCGCCTCGGGCGCGGGATCAATCGCGATCTCCCACGTTTTTGCTGGTTCCATTCGAAGTGACTGAGTGCGTTCGAAATATTCTTTTTCCGTCGCCGAAAACGCATCGTGAAACGAAATTTTCATTCCCGACGGCAACACAAAATTTTCCGCGTCTGGAAACTGGAGAATGACCGGATGACTCACCGCAAAAACAGTCACCTGCTGCGCCGACGCATCGCGATCGAGAAAAACATTTGTTTTCGTGAAATCAATGATCACGTTCGCCACTTGAATTTTGTTGGTCTGCGTGGTGTCGGCCACATCGGAGAAAAATGTGCCGCCGAGAAAAATTTTTCCGTCGAGCAGTTGTCGCGTTTCGCTGGAAAAATCAATTTTTGCGCCAGAAAAAACACGGACAAATTCTCCGTTTGGAAAAAACCAATCTTCGTGAAAATCCGTTGTCAAAACCTGCGGTTCGTTGAAAACCTGCGCTGTGCGCTGCACGTCAGCCACCGCTGCGAAGCGAGCGCTCTCAGAAACAATCGCTGCAGAAAACACGAGCAACGCCATTCCGGTTCCCACGACGTAGTGCCAAAACTTCATCTGAAAAAGTGTACCTGTTTTCGGAAAATTGCAAAACTTTGACTTTCTGCAAAAAAAGTTTGAATTTTAGGAAAAACACGTACAATGCGGACACAAAAAATGAAAGGAGTAATTTTGGCGGGTGGGAATGGTTCCCGACTGTTTCCGAGCACCAAGGTGACCAACAAACACCTGATTCCGGTTTTCAACAAACCGATGGTGCTGTACCCAATTGAAACCCTGAAAAACTCAGGCGTTCGAGAGATTTTGATCATCACCAGTTCAGAAAATATTGGCGATTTTATGAAACTGCTCGGATCCGGCGCAGAGCACGGCGTAGATTTTACGTACAAAATTCAAGACGGTTCTGGCGGAATCGCGCAAGCGCTCGGTCTCGCGGAAGATTTTTCCGGAGGCGACAATCTCGCGATGATTTTGGGCGACAACATTTTTGAAGATGATTTTGCGGAAGAATTGATGCGATTCAAATCAGGCGCACAAATTTTTGTGAAACAAGTCGACGATCCGGGGCGTTTTGGAGTCGTGGAAATCGACGACGCAAGCATCGTCCGATCGATCGAGGAAAAACCCGCCGCACCGAAATCGGATCTCGCGCAAACCGGACTTTTTTTGTACGACAATCAGGTGTTTTCTTTTATTCGAGAAATCGGACCGTCCGAACGCGGCGAACTGGAAATCACCGACGTGAACAATATTTATTTGAGAAAAAGTCAGCTCCGCGCGCGTGAATTTTTTGGAATGTGGATCGACGCCGGAACACACGACAGTTTACTCGAAGCGAGCATTCTCGCGCAGGAAGCGTTCAATCCAGAGCAGTTGAAACTCCGACGAACAAAACGTTCGCTCCGCGAGCAACCAAAAGAAGTCACGCCAAAAATTACGATCGGTGTCGTGACGCACAACTCGGAAAAATATGTTGTTCCGTGCATCGAATCGCTGCTGGTGCAAAATTATGAAAACAAAGAAATTGTCATTCTCGATAATCAATCGAGCGACGACACACTGCAAATTTTGGAGAAAAAATTCCCAGAAATTCCGGTCATTCGCGCGGATTCAAATCTCGGATTTGCCCGCGGACACAACCAAATTTTACGAGAAACTGATGGTGATTTTTATGCGTGCGTCAACATCGACGCAATTTTAGAACCAAATTTTTTGTCAGCACTGGCAAAAGAAATCGAGCGCAAACCAATTTTTGGATCGGCGAGCGGAAAGCTCAAACACTGGGATTACCCAAGTTATTTGAGCGGTTCGACTTCAAAAGGAAAAACAAATTTCATCGACACCGTCGGAATCCGGATTTTGAAATCGCACCGATTTGAAGATATCGGCCAGGGCGAAGTGGATTTTGGACAGTTCGACGAAGCACGAGAAGTTTTTGGAGTTTCTGGCGCAGCGGTGCTGTACCGACGAAAAGCACTCGAAGATGTGAATTTTAAAAATGAACACGGCGAACGCGAATTTTTTGACGAATCGATGTTCATGTACAAAGAAGACGTCGATCTCGCGTACCGATTGCAGTGGGCCGGCTGGAAAGCAATGTACGCGCCCGTCGCCGTTGCGTACCACGACCGAACCGTCGGCGGAAAACATCGCAGCGCACTTGATTTGGTACGAAATCGTTTGAAAAAATCAAAAAACGTGAACCAAAATTCGTACATGAATCACCGAATTTTATTGCAGAAAAATTTCAGCAACGCATTTTCGACCGACATTCGCAGCGCGACCGCGTGGTACAATTTGAAAGTTTTCTTGTACATTTTGATTTTTGAAACAGAACTGCTGGGCGTGTGGTGGAAAATTTTCCGAATGCGAAAACGAATCCGCGCGTGGCGGAGTGCGATGCCGCGCCGCGTCAGCAAAACCGAAATTGAGAAATTTATGGAGAGTTGAGAAAGTTTTAGAATTAAAAGTTCAGAGTTGAGAGTTTTTAGAAAAATGATAAAAATTCTCATTCCCGTAAAAATGGGAATCTATTTTCCTGGATTCCCAATCGAGTTGGAAATGAGGAATCCCCCCCATTGCCAGAGAGAAAAATTCAGAGTTGAAAGTTTTTGAAAAAAAGTGACGAACAACGCCACCTTTTTTTATTTTTAGAAAATTATTTCTCCGCTCCGCACCGTTTTATTTTTCAAAAATTACTGTCCAAAAATGTCGAGATGCACCCATTCGAACGAAGCCGAGCTCGTTCCCTCCGCCACGCGCAAACAGCCCCAAAATGATCCCATATTATTTTCACCGTCGGGAACGAGATCGGTGTCGACTTCCACGTACTCAATTTTTCCAACGTGCGCTGCCGAAATACAATCCGACGTGGAACCGCCCACCGACGAATCCGTCGCAATTTTCAACGTTCCGGAAATATCAAGTTTTGAGTCTGGATCGGTCGTGCCAATTCCGACGTTTCCCTCGACGATCAAGCCGGAAGTTGGTGCGGCGATCGCACCGTACGTTTCCCCAATCGAAGAATTCCCGAGAACGCCGAATTTTGAAAGTGGCAAAGACGTGTTGATTCCAACATTTCCACTGGATTTTACGACCATTCGTTCGGAACGATTTCCGACACTCGTTCCTGTGACAAAAGAAATACGACCAGGAACAGATCCGCTCGACGGAGTTCCATCGACATAAAAATCAATTGCTGTCGGATTTTGAAAAACAGCTCCGTCGTATCCTCCCGCGATGAGACTCAACATCATATCGTTTTCTTGCACAGCGGTCGGTGAACTCGTGGTGTTGCGCGATCGTTCTCCGTAAAATGTAGTTCTGTGCGCCCTAGTATTTGATGCAGTGTATCCTGCGATGTCATGATAATTATTATTTCGAGAAGAAATAATCGACGCGTATCCGGTGGGCCACGCTGCTGCGAGCGCGACACCATCTCCAACGTGAAGATTTGCACTTGGACTAACGGTTCCGATTCCTACTTTGTCGGCGCTGACATCGACAAACAAAGTGTCCGTGTCAATCGCGACATCATCCGCGCCCGTCGTTGGCGAGAGAATCCCCGCGGTTTCCGTCCACTCGCCCGCAGGCAGATTTGTCAACCGCGAGCCGTCCCCGACGAAATAATCCGCCATCGCCGATCCGTCAACTTCCAATTTTGAAACCGGTGAACTCGTCCCGATTCCGATGTTTCCGTTTTTGAGCACAGTCAAAGCGTTCGCTCGTGAACTCGGCGCCGTTCCGATTCCGATTTCAAACAATGGGTCTGTTGCAACCCAAGAAGTAGCCGTTCCCCCTCCAACATTATACCGCCCCAGAGCAACTGTAGAATATCCATTCGCAGCCGTATTATACCCAAGCGCCGTTGAATGATTCCCACTCGCAGTCGTATCAACTCCAAACGCTGTTGAATAATGCCCACTCGCAGTTGTGCTATTCCCAAATGCTACAGAAATAATTCCACTCGCGGTTGTATCATGCCCAAACGCTACTGCATCATATCCACTCGCGGTTGCATCAAGCCCAAACGCCACAGAAAAAACCCCACTCGCAATTGTATTCTCACCAAACGCTGTTGAAGATTCTCCAATATTCACATCATCCCACTGTGTTCCAACTACGTCTCCCGCGCGAAATGCCCCCTTCTCAGGAATCCACATCATCCGTGTTCCTGCTCCGCTGACCGGTGTCGTTCCAGTTGTCCCAGACGCCAAAATCGAACCATTTACTATTTCCAGTTTTGAAACCGGATCGGTTGTCCCGATTCCAACATTTCCTGCGAAATAATTGTCGCCCGTGTTTGACGAAAAAATCGCGCCCGCGGTTTTGACCTGCGTGAGCGAAGTGTCGCCAATCACCGCTTGGTTGCTGGCGTCCGGCTCCGCGTTGTTCCCGAGCGCAATCGAATTTGAAAAAACAATTTTTGGCGTCAATGTCAGCGTCCCCGTGCCCGCGTCCGTGAAACTTGAAGTTTTACATTCCAACGTGTTCGCGTCGATGACAACCCACTGATTCGCGGTCGCAGCGAGCCCCGCGGGGAGCGTTCCCGTCGTGGTTGCGACGAAATTTCTCGATCCCGTGAAACCGTGCCCAGAAATTGTCACTTGATTGTCGGCGAAATTTACCGACGAAACATTTTTCGCGCTCGCGGTGTCGTCCGTCCACGCGTTGAACGCCTCATTTCCAATCGCCGTGTTCGAATCTCCGTCGTTGTACCGCAGCGCATAACTTCCCATTGCATTCAAATTGGCTCCCGTGTTGAATTGCAGAGAACGATGTCCCATCGCATTCGAAAAATCTCCCGTGTTGGATTGCATGGCGTACCCTCCCATCGCATTTGAATTCTCTCCCGTGTTGAATTGCAGCGCCGAATTTCCCATCGCATTTGAACTGGCTCCTGTGTTGGATTCCAGCGCCGAATTTCCCACCGCATTCGAAGCAACTCCCGAGTTGGATTCGCCCGCGTGTTCCCCGATGAAAGTCGTTTCTGTCGCCGTTCCGCCCGCATCGTCGCCGACGAAAACTGTGTGTTTCGTTGTTTCGTCCGTGCGGAAATTGTCTGATTTTATTTCGCCGACAACGTGTAATTCTGAATCCGGAACCGACGTTCCGATTCCGAGAAAATTATCAGAATCGTCCCAAAAAATATTTGTCGCATCCTGCGTCAACGCGCCATCCGAGCCGCCAAATGTCACGCCGCCCTCATCGAATCCCGTCAAATCCGCGCCCGTCAATGAATTTCCGCCAGATAAATTTCCATCCTCACCATTTTTTACAAATCCTGCGGTAGAAAAATCTCGAATCCGCACGCCACCAGCAACATCCAACGCCACCATCGGATCCGTCGCACCGATCCCAAGAAACTGATTTGAATTATCGTAAAAAACATTATCGAGCGTTGTTCGAATTGTGTTGAAATCCGAAATTGTCAATTTCCCCCCGATTGTTTTCGCCACGATCGTCGACGGACTGTGCGTGTACGCTGCCGCGTTCACCATCCCAAAAGAACAAAATAAAAATATACTTGGAACAACGATACGCAAAAATAATGCAATTTTTTTCATCGGAACACTGTGGGGAAATAATATCAACTCAATTCTCTTCTCTTCCTGCCATTCCTGACAAGTCCATCAAAAAAAACTGAATACCTTTCATAAACAACACAATCACTTTACCCGCTCCAGAAAAGAAACGACAAGAAATAGAGAACATTTTTTGTAGTCAATTTTTTAATTGAAAGAGAAAACAGAATATTTTATTCCACAAAATATTCAAAAGTCTAAAACTTAAAAATTACAATTTATTTTTTCCCAGCAAATTTTAACTCGAAGCTTCCGAGTCGCTCGTTCCAGCTTCTTCTGCTGACGCGTCTGATTCGGCTGTTTCCTCCGATCCTGCTGGCGTTTCTTCCGCCACAACTTTTGGTGCAGAAACAGAACAAATCACTGATTCTGGATCGAGAGAAATTTCGTATTTTTCCAAATCCAATTTCAAATCCGCAACCGTCAACTGATTTCCAAATTCTACGAGCGACGAAATGTCGAGTGAAAAATTTGACGGAATATCTGCAGGCAAACATTTGACTTCGAGCTCGTTGTGATCGACGGAAAAATAACCACCCAGTGTTTCCACCGCCGGTGCTTCTCCTGAAAATTCGATCGGAACGGTCACGGTCGTCGTGTCTTTCATGTTCACCGCGATGAAATCCACGTGAGAAATTTCGTATCGCACCGGATGAAGATTGACTTCTTTCATGATCACTTTCACTTTTTTTCCCTCCAAATCCAACTCCACCAAACCGCTGGTTCCCGCTTTTCGGTACACTCGCAAAACTTCCGAAGCGTCGACCGAGACAGGCGTCGGATCAACTTTGAATCCGTACAAAACTCCGAGCACGCGCCCGGCAGATTCTAAATCGCGATTTCCCGCGCGGGATGCTTCTCTTTTTTTTGCCGAAAGTTGGAATGTATCTGCGTTCATAGCGTCAAATTTTGAATGCCGGCGGATTCTAAAAGTTCTCTGTTTTTTGTCAACTCAGAAAAAAATTCGCACGATGTCGTTCCACGTCACCGCGACGAGCAATCCCATCAACGCGACGTACCCGCCCACGTGCACGGCGTTTTCAAGTTTCGAATTAATCTTGACGCGAAACGGCCAGAGTACAAATTCGACAATTTGAAATAAAAATCGTCCGCCATCGAGCGCCGGAATCGGAAGCAAATTAATGACTGCGAGCGACAACGACAGCAGCGCCCAGAGTTTTAAAATCGCAAGAAATCCCATCGGCAAAATTTTGTGCGTCGCTTCCGCAATCCCGACCGGCCCCGCCATTCCTTCGGGCAACCGTCCGTGCTGAATAATTTCGCTCGGAATTTCTGCGAGTTTGTCCACGATCGCGCCAGAAATCCGCCAACTTTCGGTGATGGAAAAAATAAACGCCGCCCCGACCGGTTTTTGAATATTTGAAATTTCTAAAATCGCGCGATCGCCGTTTTCGTCCGGTTCGTCGAGCACGACAAGTCCGGCGATTTCCGCGTCCAAAATATTTTGTTGTGTGATCAAAATCGGAGCCGTCCCGACCGAAAACAAAATTGTCAACGCAACCGTCGCCGCAACAAAATTCATAAAAATTCCCGCGAGCGTGATCGACATTCTTTTCCAGAGTTTTGCTTTTTCGAAACTGCGCGGATCGTTCGATTTTTCTTCTTCGCCAAGCATCCGCACAAATCCGCCGAACGGCACTGCGTTGATCGTGTACTCGACTCCTCCGCGTTTTTTGGAGAAAAGTTTTTTTCCCATTCCCAGCCCAAATTCCAAAACTTTGACACCGCATTTTCGCGCCGTGAAAAAATGTCCCCACTCGTGCACAAGAATCAGACAGGAAAAAATTATAAAAAACACAAAAATCGACGGAACGAAATTCACGATGGCGACAAAAAAAGATTCCAGCATTTGTGGCAGAAGTGTAGTGCGTTTTGAAGTTTTTTCAAATTTTAAAAATCATTTCGGCAAATCGACGCCACCGCAGCTCCACGGATTGCAGCGCAGCACGCGCCAGATCGCGCGCGGAACGCCGAAAAAAAACCCGTTTTTTTTGAGCGACAAAATTGCGTACTCCGAGCAACTCGGAAAAAATTTGCAGCCGCAAACTGGATTTCCCGCACCGGAAATCGAATGATCCGGCGAAAACGTCGACTGGTACGCACGGATCAGAAAAATGGTGACGCGCGCAAGTTGCCGATCAAGAAATTTTGGAACGGCGAAAAAAAGTTTCATTTATTTTTCCAATTTCTCAAACCACGGAAATTAAGTGCGATCAAAACAACATTCAACACCACTCCCGCGAGAATTCCCGCGCGAGTGTTCACCACGATCCACAAAACATTCGCAATCAAATACATCACAAATCCAATCCGTTTTTTGCTCCCGAGAAAATACACCGACAACAACGAAAAAGTCATTGCCAAAAAATCGAGCCCAAAATATGTCTGAAAACTTTCGAGAAAAAAATCACGCATTCGAGCTCAAGAAAAATTTGACGAGATCCTCAGTGTTCGCGTCGTCCGGCGCTTGATTTAGAATTTCAGAAATCGTGCCCGCATCGTACCCGAGATTTTTGAGCGCGTCAGTGGCTTCTGTTTTTGATTTCGATTTTGCCGCAGAAAAATCCGTGCCCGCGGATTCTAAATTGAGTTTTCCGCGCAGTTCGACGATCAACCGCTCGGCGGTTTTTTTACCGAGTCCCGGGATTTTGGTGAGAAACGCCACGTCGCCCTCCGCAACTGCTTTTTGGAATTGGTCTGCCGGAGTGGAAACCATCACGAGTGCCGTTTTTGGGCCGATGCCCGAGACACCGATAAGTTTTTCGAAAAGTTGTTTTTCGTCGCCCGAACCAAATCCGTACAGAGTAATTTCGGTTTCGCGGACAATCGTGAAAATTTCCGCGGAAAATTCTCCGCCTTTTTCACAACTCGCGAGCAACGATCCCGCGGGAGAAACGTTGTAGCCGACTCCGCCAGACGTCAGAACGAGAATTTTTTTTTCTGAAATCGACGCAATTTTTCCGGTCAAAAATCCAATCATCGAAAAGAGTTTACAAATTTTTAGAAATTTTTAAAATCGCAACGCTCTTTTTCAGATTTTGGAAAATTTTTCCGAGCGAAATGTTCCCGAACAAAATTCCCAAAACGAAAGTTGAAATGTGTTTTGTGAGGAAAAGGAGCGGTGATGAAATCCAGTGCGAGTTTCGCGCCAGCGGAACGAACCACGGATGAAATCACCCAGCGACGCAGGGGCTGTAGCTCAGATGGCTAGAGTACGACACTGGCAGTGTTGGGGTCAGGGGTTCGAGTCCCCTCAGCTCCACCAGATTTTCCAAAAATTTCCCCGAGCAAAATTCCGAAACGAAAGTTGAAATGTGTTTTGCGAGGAAAAGGAGCGGTGATGAAATCCAGTGCGAGTTTCGCGCCAGCGGAACGAACCACGGATGAAATCACAAAATTTCCCCCGAGCAAAATTCCAGAACGAAAGTTAGAATGTGTTTTGTGAGGAAGAGGAGCGGTGATGAAATCCAGTGCAAGTTCCGCGGCAGCGAAACGAACCACGGATGAAATCACAAAATTTCCCCCGAGCAAAATTCCAGAACGAAAGTTAGAATGTGTTTTGTGAGGAAGAGGAGCGGTGATGAAATCCAGTGCAAGTTCCGCGGCAGCGAAACGAACCACGGATGAAATCATCCAGCGACGAGGGGTTGTAGCTCAGTTGGCTAGAGCGTGCGGTTCGCAATCGCAAGGTCCGGGGTTCGATTCCCCGCAACTCCACCATTTTTGAAAAAAGGGAATCGAATCCTGGGTTCGATATTTCGCACCGATTCCACGACAGCGGGAGAGAATGCCGAAATCCTTGAACCGTTCCGCGGTGCAGGACGTGTGAAAGATTCCCCGCAACTCCACCCGTTTTCGTGCCAACGAAGACGGGCATTATTCTGTTTCCGTTCGAATTGTTTTTTCGGCACTCCGACTCGATTGGCAAAAAAAACTCCACTCCGCAGAGTCGAGCTTTTTTTAAAATTTTTACGAGAACTAAAAACTATCAACTCGAAACTCTTAACTTTCAAAATATCAGTAATCGTAGCACGCAGGAACTGTTTCACCCGTGACTTCAAGACAACGATGTTTGATCCAGATTTCATTTTTTTCGAAATCGTACCAAAACGTGCTCGTTTCCTGCACGCCATCGTCGTGCGTAAATTCGCCGTACATTTCGATCACTCCGCCCCGTCGCGGTCCAATTTCACTCGGAGTTGGAAACCAGCGGAAATTTTCTAAATTTTGTTTTTCAGCATCGGAAAGTTGTTCCAGGTTTTTTTGGTACCAATTGGTTTCTGCTCCCGCAAAATCTTCGCGAATCGCCGGCGACAAAACATTGCGCGCCGTGTCGTATCGCAACATCTGAAATCCGTTCACATTTCCGTACGGTGCTGCCACGAGCGCAATGACCATTTTTCCGTTGCGCGAATAACACGCCTGATCGATGTCATCGAGCGCGAGTTTTGAAGTGTGATCGACGCCCGACTCAAATTCGTTGAACCGAGGAAGCGCCGCTGCTTTTTCTGAAAATGCAGAAAACCAGTACTCGTTCGCGTAGTTTTGAATTTTTCCACACGTGTCGAACGCTCGCGTGTCGACAGGCGCGATGTACACTTTTTCTGACGTGATAATATTTTGTTGCACATTCATTCCGGCGGGCTGAGAAAGCAAACCTTTGACTTCTGCCATTCCTGCGCGGAGATTTGCAATTTCTTTTTTCAATGTTTCGAGTTCCGTCGTGTCTGGTTTTGAATCTGGTTTTGAAACGGATGCGATCTGCGATTTGAGCGCAGCGACTTCTTTTTGAAGCGATTTCAAAAGTTCCGAATCTCCGCTTGATTCCAAAATCGGCTGCGGCGTTTTCATATTTTTCTGCAAATCGGAAATCGTCTTTTGGAGCGACTGAATCTGCGATTCGAGTTTTTGAAAATCTTCCGACGGCAACGCAACTTCCGGCGTTTTTTTTACATTTTGAAATTCGGTTTCGAGCGATTTTAACTGCTCCTGCACCGACAAAAGTCCTGTTTCAATTTTTCCATTTTTTTCTTCCAACGCGGCATCTTGTGTCGCAAGTTGTTCCAATTTTTTGTCGCGTTCCTCCGCATTCTCATCGCCGATCACGATCTGCGTCACTCCGCTCGTCGTTGTCAAAATTTCGTTTTGCATATGTTCCAATCGCTGCTCGAGTCCGCTCCGGTAGTGGAAAAAATACCACGCCAGCGCTCCGACGATGAGAATCATCAAAACCGTGAAAAGTACAAAATCTCCGCGCGAATCTTTTTCGTCTGCTGCATCGAGCGGATCTTTTTCGCTGGGAATCACTTCAATATTATTTTCTAAATCCAAATTATTGGGCGCCTCTCCTGGCTCCAAATCCGAACTTTTTATTTCGACCGAAAACGGAATTTTTTTATCTGGCATTTTTTATTTTACAAGAAAAATCATGTCATTGTACCAGAATTTATGCGGAAAAACAAGCATCTTCAGCCTAACTTAATATTTTCTTCTTTTTTTATATCATTATCAATGATTGTCGCAGAACGATCATGTTTTTCGCGCCCCACCTGAACCATAAAATGCTAACTGGTTTTTATCGTAAAATGGTCTCACAGCTATTTTTTCAAAAATTTAAGTTCAACAAACTCCGCTGGAGACAATATTCTTTTAAGTTCTGTTAAAACATGTTTTTTAACTTCCTTTAATCGCGTATTAATCGTAGTATCAGAAATACCAAAAGACCTCGCCAATGCCTTATTTGTTGGTGATTCGAATCCGAAATACTTCTTTTCAAAAATTTCGACCGCAACAGGAGTTACTTCTTTTAGTTTTTTCAAAACATCTTTTATCAATTCTATAACTGCCTCCCACTCCAAGCCTTTTTGTTCATCTGGTGGAGATTCCAAGCGATCGATCATTGATGTATTATCTCCCTCACCATTTATCGGTGCATCCAAATGAACATTCGACTTCCCTATGTGGAGAATTCCATTTATTTTTTTTGGCAAAATATCAAGCGCCTCCGCAATTTCTTCAGGAGTTGGCTCTCGTCCAAACCTTTTTTCTAATTCGTTCCTTGCTTTCTTTGCTTTGTTATTCTTCCCAATTTTATTCAACGGCAATCGAACAAGCCGAGATTGTTCAGCCAATGCTTGTAAAATCGATTGCCGAATCCACCACACTGCATATGAAATAAATTTGAAACCACGCGTTTCGTCAAATTTCTGAGCAGCTTTTATCAATCCAAGATTCCCTTCATTAATCAAATCTGGAAGTGCTAATCCTTGAAATTGATACTCTTTGGCAACAGATACCACAAATCGCAAATTTGCTTTCACTAATTTTTCAAGCGCAACACTGTCGCCTTTTTTGATTTGTTGTGCCAAGTCAACTTCTTCTTCTTGTGTGATTAACGGAATTTTATCAACTTCTGATAAGTATAAATCAACCGACTTTTCGCTTCGGTCGGTACATACCTCCCGTTTTTTATTCAAATCTATTCCCATCGAGGGATCTTTTAGAACTTCCCAGTAAAAATGTCAATCAGATATTTTCACCCATCCAGATTCAAACGGAAATTTTTTCACTTCAATCTTTAGGTTTTGCATTTGTGGAAATCCTGATTCCAAGCTTTTTCGCAACTCCGCCAAAAATTTTTCCAGCAACTGAAACTCTTTTTCGAGCCCAAACCGCTCGACATGTTGCCGCACTGGGAAATAATCCAGCGCATCGGCGATTTCGTCTGATTGGGACGCTCTGGTCGCGTCAAAATCCCACCGCAGCGTCACGAGAATCTCCTGCGGCGCGGCGCGCTCTGCAGCAGTCGTACCGATCTGGATCCAAACAGGAATCTCCGCCAGTTCAAATTTCATCGCCGGAGTTGTACCGTTTTTGCAAAGAAATCGCAAAATAAATTGACTTTTTCTCCAGAAAAGTTTATCGATGTTTTGAGGTATCTTTTTTTTTGATACTGTTTTTTGTGTATTTAAAAATGGTCTTTCCTTCTCTCGCTGTCTCTCCGGACGTCATAGCTCATACAAAATCAAAGAATGATCTTCAGTTGTCGGCAGAAGCTTTAGCAATTATCGAAAACGGACAGGTCGACGAATCCGGACAGCTTTTAAAAAAGACGCTCCCCGTCGAAGAATTTTCTACACTCTTCAACGACGCTGCAAAAGCGACAATCTCCGATCAACAACCAAATGTCGACACCGAACCGGACTCCACACCTGAGGGATTTGATAACACTGCCGGAACTGTTTTTGGCGTGGATCAGAAACTCATCAAGGAAATAGAAAGCTTGGCTCAATTCACTAATCTTTTTGACCAGAACAAAACTACCATCTTAGAGTACGCAAAAAAACACAACACCCCCTCCACGCCCGAAGATCAACTCAAACAACGCGTCCAGACCTCCTGGCTCCTCAAAAAATGGGAACTCCAGATGTATGACATTGCTGAAAAGGCGTACGCGGAAACAGATGGTGATTTTGACGCTGCGTACGAAGCTACTGGAAAATTCATTGGGAAATTGAGTCTTTCTAAGCCTGCCGGTCAGTATCTTTTTGCGCAATATTCAGATTGGGTTGGTTGTCGTGTTGTACAAGATATCCGGGAGGAGGAAGCAGAACTCAGAAAAAAGAAATAATTTTTGATCTCACGACTCATTGCAAAGTTGATTTTTTTCTGGTAAAATAAAAGGTATTTTAGAAAAAATGGGACTTGAATCACAATTCCAAAATTTTGATGTACCCGAAAGTCCGGGAACACCCCCACCTGCCCCAAAAACACTCGACGAAATTAATGACCAGCACGCAGATACGAAGAAAGAAATTGAGGAAATCCGAACCGTCGAAAATCAACAGCTGGCCGATCCGAATTTGATTTTAGCAAACAATGATCCGTGGGGTACGACAACCACAACGCAACCCGATCCCTGGTCCACTGATCCCACTCTGAAAAATGAAACTGACCCGTGGAATGCTCCCGACACCCCGGAGGAAAATGAAACGCCAGAAACAAACGAATGGGAAACACATGAAAACAGAGAAGAAAATCTAGAAATCGAAAATAAAAAGAAAATTAAGACTGAATATTTGCAACTCAAAAATGAAGATCCGTTTGTGAAATTTTCAAAACTGAAAGATTTTGCTGAATCACTTAACCTGGGTCCATCCGTCGAACCGATGCTAACAATTCTGAATTTTTACGAGTTGGCACAGATCGGCACACAGTCCTCTGATCCAGCCGAACGAAAGGCCTTTGGCACAATTCTCTCCGGAGCGACACTTTCGGCGAGTGAGAAAAGTTTTGACAAAGTTCTCGATCAAATTTTCACTTCCACGGAAATCTCGGACGAAACGCGCGACAAAATTTTCAAAAAATTCGAAAAAATCTACGCCAAAAATCCCGCGCTCGCCGGAAAATTATTGAAAAAAGAAGCCGACAAAATCCGCGAAAAAAATCAAAAAGTTAAAACCAACGAAGCGACCGTAGAGCAGAACGAAACGACCGTGGTGCAGAACGAACAAAAAACTGAAATTTTCGAACAAGGATTCGAAGAAAAAAATACTGATTTTCTGGCACGATTTCAAAATTTTTCACCCGAACAAAAAACTAAATTTTGGAAAAAATTAAATCCAGAACAAAAATCGACGTTTCAAAATTTTCAAAAATTGATCGGCATCGCGACGCAACTTCCGGGGGAAAAAGATCGCGCGGCGGTGCAAAAAATCGTGAACGCGGCAAATCTGTCCGCGACGGGAAGTTTCGAGCACACGCTGCGCCAGATCTGCGAATCGCCCGATGTTTCGGCGGACGCGCGGGAAAAAATCGAACGCTCGTTTCTGGATTTCAAACCGCCAAAAATCGTCACCGCCAGCGATGCGATCGCGGAGGCAAAAACCCGCGACCGAGCCGCGAAAAAAGCCGAAAAACAAAAAACAAAAATCGACGCGTCGCTCCGGAACGTCGACGACCAGATTTTGGAGTTGGAAAAAAAATGGGACGCCGCCACGCCGGACGAACGCGAAAAATTGACCGCCGACATCGCCGCGCTCAAAAAACAAAAACTCGCGTTGCAGTCGCAGTCCGCCGAAGTGGAAAAAATGCTCGAACCAGAATTTCGAGAAATTTTCGTGCGCGGATCGCGCGTGTCGCGCGCAGGAAAAAACTTGAAAATCTCGCTTGACGACTGGAACGTGCTCGCACCGACGCAGCACATTTTTGATCCGCGAACCGCGCGCCGCACGTTCAACGGACTTTTTCTCGCCCGCGAGTTGAAAAAATTCAAACTCGACGACGAATTTTTGGGAGCTTTTCCACAAAATCAGCCGATGTCGCCGACGCAACTCGATCGCAGCGCGAAAATTTTGAACTGGCTGGGCGTGACCGATTCCGGCGAAATTTTATCCGCGGCGCGGCTCGACGAACTCGGCAAAAAACTGAAATTTTTGTACCGCGATCCGATCCGGCACGATGGCGGTTTTTTGAAAAAAGAAGACCTGCAAGTCTCAGGAATTTTATCCATTTCCGGCGAACCGAACGGAAAAGTTTTCGAAAATTTCTGGCGCACGCAGTCGCTCCCCGAGCGGGAAATTTAGTTTTCCAAAAACTTCGTGTCGTACTCAAATACTTTGAGTTTTTTTCGAAACGCATCTTTGAGTCCTTTCAAATTTGGATATTCTTTAATTTTCTTCCACGTCGCCGCTTCCACTGCCGCCTGCGACGGTTTTTGATCGCTGTCCAACTTCATATTATTTTCAAATTTTGCAAGAATGTTCCACTTGTCGAAGGCTTCATTTGCTTCCTCCTCTGATTCTGCTGCGCGCTGTTGCGATTCTGCTGCGCGCTGTTGCGATTTTTCAAGTTCTTTCCGCAATTCTTCATCCGTACACAAATCGTTCGCGGCGCCCCAAAAAATATATGAATCAAATCCAAATTTTTTATCCAATTTGTCCAGCCGCGAATCATAATTTTCCACCAAAGAACAAATCGTGTCAATCCAATTTTTATATTTTCCAGAATATTCTTTCACCAATTCTTTTCTCGCCGTCGAAAGCGCTCGATCTTCTTTCGTCTCCTGCGAAAACGCTTTTCCGGCGGCCGCGATCAGCAGCAAAAAAACCGCCAATTTTACTTTTCCAAAAATTCCGTTTTTCGGAACGCGCGAAACTTCCAGATTTTCTGGAATTTCTTCGGAAGTTTTTTCGGGCGAAATCACGGTTTCAATATTTTTCATCTCTCCCGATCTAAAACTTTTTCGAGAAAAAGTCAAGAAGTTTTCAATTTTCATCAAAAAACCGCGCACTCAAAAACTCATTCCCACTCGATCGTTCCCGGCGGTTTCGACGTGCAGTCCAAAAGTACCGCAGAAATTTCCGGATCGTTTTCCAAAATTTCTTTCGCCGCTCGATCAAAAAATTCCCACGAAAGTTTTCCGACGCTCGCGGACATCGCGTCGATCGAATCCACCGGACGCAGCACGATCGTCTCCGATCCCACAGAATTGAAAAAAATCGGCAGCAGCACCACCGGAAATTGCCAGACTTTTTCGTACGCGTTCATTTCGCGAAGAAGCCGCGTCACAACTGCGTCAGCAGCCTGCAGCCGCGCAACTCGCTCCGGAGAAAGATCGCATTTTTTGACAGAGATTTTTGAAATATTTCCGTCGTAATTTTTTCCGAGCAAAAGCGTACAACGATTAATTTCGTCGTAGTGATTGATCAGTTTTGTTGAAAATTTTTCAAGATTGTCGATCGTTTTTTCTCCCGGAATGGAAGTCAAAACCGCCGGATGCCGATACGTTCGAAAATCTCCCTGCACGCCGACCGATTTGATCGGGAGCTGAACAAACGGACGTTTTTTCGGCTGCATCGTGAACGCATCAATTTTTTCAACAAGCGTTTCATCAAAATTTTCGTCGGAGCACAAAATCCGCACGCCGAGTCCCGGTCCAGGAAACGGATGCCGCCACACGAGTTCGTGCGGCAACCCGAGCAGTTCTCCAAGCGCGCGCACTTCGTCTTTGTACAATTCCGCGACCGGCTCGATCACTTTTCCCGCGTCGATCAATTTTTGAACTTCCGGCGCGCGGTTGTGGTGCGTTTTAATTTTCGCGGCATTTTTGGTTCCGCCCGATTCAATCGTGTCCGGATAAATTGTTCCCTGCGCGAGCAGCCACGATTCATCGAGTCCGTTTTTTTTGAAAAATTCCTGCTGCACGTCAAGAAACGCGTGTCCGATTGTTTCGCGTTTTTGTTCGGGATCGGTCTGTCCGGCGAGTTTTTTCAAAAAATAATCTGCTTCTCGCAGCGTCGTCAAATCCGCTCCGATCGCGCGGATGGATTTTTCGACCTGAGAAACTTCGCCCTGCCGCAAAAGTCCCGTGTCAACAAAAAGTCCGCGCACGCGATCCGCGCCCAAAACCTTGGTCAAAAGTGCGAACGTCACCGTGCTGTCGACGCCGCCCGAGACAAAAAGAAAAACATTTTTGTCGCCAACTTTTTCCAATAATTTTTTTTCCTGTTCTTGATAAAATTTCTCCACGCTCCAATCCCGCGAACATCCGCAGAGATCGAGAAAATTTTCCAGCATTTTTTCTCCAAATTCGGTGTGTGTCACCTCAACGTGGCACTGCAACGAGAAAAAATTTCGCGACGAATCCCACGCGGCCGCCGTCGCGCAGTGTGGCGTCGTTCCACAGATTTCAAATCCCGGCGCAAATGTTTCGACCGCATCGACGTGATTCATCCAGACGACAGATTTTTCGGGAACATTTTTGAAAATCGGACATTTTCCGTCCTGCGTAAATTCAGATCGCCCAAATTCTCCCGTCGTTCCCGGAGCGACTTTTCCGCCGAGCGCCTGTGCAAAATATTGGTGTCCGTAGCACAACCCGAGCACGGGTTTTCCGAGTGCGAAAATTTCGTTGTCCGTTTGCGGCGAATCATCGGCAAAAACCGACTGCGGGCCGCCGGACAAAATAATTCCGCGGATCGAATCGTCCGCCAAATCCGTCGCGGTAGTTTCGCGCGGCAGCATGATTTCCGCGAGAACGCCGAGCCGCCGAATCCGGCTGGCGATCAAATGCGCGTACTGCCCACCGAAGTCGAGAATGATAATTTTTTCATGATTCATCGCTCGCAGTGTAGTCGCGCACGTATTTTTTTCAACTCGAAAATCGCAAAAATCGCTGCCAAAAATCGCCGCCAGAATTTTCAAAATCCGCGAGCTGAAACTTTTCGAGCGAAATCTCGGAATCAAAAATATTTTTTCCTGAACCGAAAATTTTTGGTGCGGTGAAAATTTGGAGTTCGTCCACAAAATTTTGGCGTAAAATTTCGGAACAAAATTGCGCGCCCGCCTCGACCAAAATCGAATCAATTCCGTTCGCAGCGCAGGTTTCGAGAATTTTGGAAAAATCGGTGCGCAGGAAAAAATGTATTTTTCGAGTCGCAGCAAAAATTTTGGAATCGGGTGAAATTTTTCGGTCGCCAATCACGATCGCTTCCGGCGCAGAAAATTTTCGCGGGAAATCCGAAAGTCGGCAGTCGAGCCGCGGATCGTCGGTGAAAACGGTTTCGGTTGTCGTCAAAATCGCAGAAACTTCGGCGCGAAGTGCGTGTACTTTTTTTCGGGAAAGTTCGGACGAAAACCAGTCGCCGCCCGGCGCGGTAATTTTTCCGTCCAAAGATTGTGCGAGTTTCACGATCACGTACGGACGATTTTGAGAAATCCAGTGTGAAAAAAACGGATTCAAATTTTGACTCGGCACGTGCGCCAAAACTTCCACGGAAATTCCTGCGGCACGAATTTTTTCCACATTTTTTCCACAAAAGTGCGGATCGAGCGATCCGACAAAAATTTTTTCTGGCGCGAGAGAAATCAGTCGCTGCGCGCAACTCGGCGTTTTTTTCCCGGGAAAATCGTCACACGGTTCGAGCGTGATCGAAACGGTGCAGCCAGCGAGCGAGTCGAAATTTTTCGTCGCCAAAACTTCCGCGTGCGGTTCACCAATTTTTTCGTGCGCACCCGTCGCCAAAACTTTTTCTCCACGAGAAATCACGCACCCGACGCGCGGATTCGGCGAAACAAAATGCGGATCGATTTTTGCCGCAAGTTCCGCAGCCAAATTTAAAAAATCCAACATTTTTAATTTTTAACTTTTAATTTTTCATTTCCCGCAGTTCATTCTGCCGTAAAATATATTTTCCCAAAATATCGAATTCCAAATTCACCGAATCTCCGATATTTTTTTTGCCAAAAAGTGTGTGCGAAAATGTGTGCGAAATCACGCAGATTTCAAAAAAACATTCCGCAGAATTTTTCGGAGAAACCGCGGAAACGGTCATCGAAGTTCCGTCGACCGCGACCGACCCTTTTTCAACCACGAGCGCCGCATTTTCCGGAGAAAATCCGATCCGAAATTTCCACGCGTCACCGTCTCGAGAAATCTTTGAAATTTTTCCAACTTCGTCGATGTGCCCGGTGACAAAATGTCCCGAGTTTCGGTCGCCGATTTTCGCCGAGCGCTCAAGATTTACCGAATCTCCCATTTTTGAATTCCCAAAAACAGTACGCCGGCGCGACTCCAGCATAATTTCGACCGTGAAATTTTCGAGTGAAGATTCCAAAACCGTCGCGCACATTCCGGAAATCGCGATCGAGTCTCCGATTTTGAATTTTTCAGAAAAATTGTGCGCGATCGAAAAAAGGTTCCCGTCGATCCGAGAAATTTTGCCAACCGATTCCACAATTCCTGTGAACATCGCGCTCAGCGTACTGATTTTCGCGAAATTTCCAAGTTGAAAAAATTTCGATTTTTTGGTACAATTCAGAGATGAAATTTGAAAAATACGAAAATAATTTTGAAAATCTGCGCGCAGAAACAAAACCAAATTTTGATGAAAAAGAAAAAAATACCTGCACTCAACGAAAAGAATTACAAGAAGAAATAAAACAATATTTTACAAATGAACCGGAATCCGGATGGAAAAAATGGCAAAAATGGCAAATCGATGGATTTCACAAAAATGCAGAATGCCCGCCAGAACAAATCCGTAAAATTGAAGGATTTGAATTCAAACTCGATGCAGGCGCAACTTTTGTAAAAGTTCGTTCCAACGACAGTGTGTACAAACTCTCTACCAAGCTCCGTGATATCAAACCAAACGGACGAGATCTTTCGCACCTCGATCCGAACGCACCAAAATTAAAATCAATCAACATTCCACCTGATGAACTTCAAAAAAATATTTGGATTCCGCTGCCGGAAAGTAAAGAAACGCGCGAACTCACAGATAAACAATTTTTTAATCACTGCCACGAAGCAATTGTTGAAATTTTGACGAATGATTCCTCTCGGGATATCGCATACAAAAAAGAACTCAATGCAATTTTAGATGAAATCGGAGAAGATAATCTTCTCGCGCTCATGATCGCAATCGCAAAACAAGAATCCGGAGTCCCAGTTGGACAATTTGTTTTTCATCGATGGGAATCATCAAAAAAGAAATTTGCCTACTCAATGTTTCAGATTTTGATACACACCGATCCAAAAACAAAAAAACCAACATCAGGACTCGTAGCCGCACAAAATATGGGAATGACACCCGGGCAATCGATGCATCCCAAAAATGCCGCAAAATTATTTATCGGAAAATTTTGTGAAGATTATCGAAGTTCAAAACCAGGCTGCACCGAAAAAGATATCGCCAAATACATGGAAGATCTTCACGATAATCCAGAAAAAATTGCCGAAATGCACAATGGGAAAAATTGGAAAACAAAAAACCCAAAATACGCAAATCAAATCAAACAATATTTAAAGGACGCACACAAAATCTTGTAACTAGTATCCCAACTTTTTGTATTGAATTTTCATTGCCTCAAATAAAACGTTGGCAATTTTTTGACGATATTTTGACGTTCGTAGAAGATACGATTCTCTCGAATCAAGCATGTCTCCAACTTCCAAAAAGGCACGAGCATCTGCCTCAGAGCCCCGATACTTCATAATATTTGCATTGCGTGTTTTTAATTTCCCATCTTTATAACCAGCTCCATTCGCTTTTTTAATTTCTTGTTTTACAGCTTCTTTCAAAATAATATCTGAAAAAGCCTGATCATTTTTATGTTGTTTTTTTGAAACACCTGGTGGATATAAACTTCCCATTCCATCATTTCCTTTTCCTGTACGAGCATCTGCGTGCAAATATAATAATAATTCACAAACATTTTTTTGTTTGGCAAAAAACTTTTTTGCAATTTTCATTCTCCGTTTAAAGTTCTTCGTTCTATTTCCTGTTGTCGATTCTGGTAGAATAGATTTTCCATTCGAAAAAACTTCATCCGGTTTTCCCTGAATAGATTTTTTTGAAAACCCATCTGGTAAAACTTGCCCATCCCGAATTTGTCCTTTTTCTTGATTTTTATCTACCACGGTCGTAGTTACGTGAGCACCATTTTCTTTGAGTTTTTTCAATAACCGCATTGAGATATCATAATTTATTTCATGTTCGTTCATAACAATTTCTTTTGATAGATTATACTCATGAACCGCTCCTGTATTATTCTCCAAATCAGATATTTTCATGCGAACTGAATTCCGTGTTTTTGCTCCATGACCTGGATCAATAACAACGTATAACTTTTTCAATGAATGGTTTTTTACCTCAATAGAATCAAACCATTTCTGAAAATTTTCAATTCCAACAGAAACAACCTCTCGCTCCTCTTCGCGCTCCTCCTCTCGATCTTCGCGCTCCTCTCTTTCTTCTATTTCATCCTGTTCTTCTTCCTCGTTTCCTGCAACCCCAGTAGAAAGCAATCCCAACGGCACCCAGATATTTACTCCAACCGGAATACTTGTGGAATTTTTTATTTTTTCAAACTCAGCATTTCTTTTTTTATTAAAATCAAAAACTGCCTGATGTACGCTTTTCTCTCCATAAAATCCATAACTGCTGAGAAGTGCGTGCAATCCTTGTTTCGGTTTTATTTCTAAAGAAATAACTCCTGGTAAAATATATGCTTCTCCTGATTTTATCGATGAAACCTCCTGGGTATTTACTTTTTGAAATATCTCAGAAAAAGCATCTTCAGATTCATGTATCGCACCGATCTCATCAATTTCTTGATATAAATCTTTCAAATTATCTCCATCCTTCGCTTTTATAACCACGTTTGCCTTGCGATAAATCATATCAATACGCACTGTTGAATACGCCCAAATCGGAATTTTTAACTTCATTCCAACTTTTAAATTCATCTTTGCATCAAGATTATTTATTGAACGAATTTGATCCAACAATCCGCTCTCATTCGGATCAACCCATCGTTTTTTTCGCAAAATACTATACAAGGTATCTCCTTTTTCAACCGTTATTTCTTCACATGAAAAAACCTGTTTTCCATATTTTTCATACGAAACAGGAATATCTAATTTTTTCTCCACAGTCTCTTTTTGTTTTTTTTCTTTGTCTTTCAAAACAGGAAGATCTCGCAAAAATATCAGCTCAGGTTTTCCTGATTTTTTAATGACAATACAAGGATTTTCTCCTTCAAAAATCAACGCTAATTTGTCATTTTTCCCACAAAAAATATTTTGTTTCACAATGTATGCCGCAAAAATTTCAATCTGTTTCTTTGTCAGTCGAAACAGTCCAGCTTTCCCATTTTTCCAATTCGCATCTAACAAGGTTTGTGTCCAATTGAGCCGTACTTTTACGAATTGTTTTTCTGAAATTTTTTCTGATGACTGAATCCTTCCAGTAAGTTCCGTAGAAAGAATTGAAAGATCCAATGATTCAAGTTCTTTCCGCTCCTTAGCAAATAAATCTTTCTTTGAAGTATTTTCAAATTCGAAATTTTTATGTGATTTTTCCATTTTTTAAAAAAATTCTGGTGATTGTACCAGAAAATCAAGAAAAAATCAATCACAGTCGACTCAAACCACGTGAAACGCACGAATAATTTCGCCCCGTTCTTTCGGATCTTTTTTGAAAAGAAAACTCCCCACCACCGCGATGTCCACACCGGATTTTGAAACTTCGCTCGCATTTTCTAAATTTATTCCGCCGTCCATTTCAATTTCGCCGGTGAAACCGCGCGCGCGCAAATCTTCAACTTTCAAAAGTGCCGCGTCCATAAATTTTTGTCCGCCAAATCCGGATTTTACCGACATCACCAAAATCTGATCCGCCAGCGACAAAATTTCGTCGGAAATCCAATCCGGATCAGTGAATCCGTCGATCGTGATTCCCGCGAGAACGCCACGAGATTTTAATTTTTTCAAAAGTGAAATCGCCCGAGGAATCCCCGTCGCTTCGATGTGAAACGTGATTGTTTTGCAGCCGAGCGCGATGAAACTTTCGATGAAATTTTCGGGATTCAAAACCATCAAATGCGCTTCGATCTCGCGTGGAAATTTTACTTTTTTCAAAATCCCCGCGCCCAGCGTGAGATTTGGGACGTACTGTCCGTCCATCACGTCGAGGTGAATCCGGTCTGCGCCGGAAATCGAATCCAATTCTTCTCCGAGTTGGGAAAAATCTGCGTCGAGAATCGAAGGAGAAATTTTCATTTTTTACGCGACAATTCTACCAAAAAATTGTTTTTTTTTCAAATTCTGGTAAAACGTGCGCGATGAAGTTTCGACGATTCAACAAACGTGAAGTTCGTCACCGAGCCAACGGAATCAAGACGATTTCGTCTCGAAAATTTCCACCACTCCCAAAATTTTTCCGAGAAAAACGCGGTGGCTGGTGGCGTCGCTGGCTCCGGAGAATTGGAATCACCGCGGCAATATTTTTTGCAGTGATGATCGCGTACGCGTGGATTTTTTTGCCCGACGTGGACGAAGCCGCGCAGCTGATTTTTGAAGAATCAACGGTAATTTACGATCGCGGCGCGCTCGATCCAGAGGAAAAACCCGAAAATCACGTTTTGTACATTATTCACGGCGACGAAAATCGGGAATTTGTTCCGCTGGACGAAATCAGTCCGTGGGTACGAAAAGCCACCGTTGCAATCGAAGACGATCGATTTTATCGACATTTTGGGTTCGACATCGGCGGAATTTTGAAAGCCACGATGTACGAAGTTTTTGGAATTGGCGAACGACGCGGCGGATCGACGATCACGCAGCAATTGGTGAAAAATACATTTTTGTCACAGGAACGAACTTTCACGCGAAAATTCAAAGAAATTTTACTGTCGATCAAAATGGAATTGGCGTACTCAAAAGATGAAATTTTAGAAATGTATCTCAACAAAATTCCGTACGGAAGCAACTCGCACGGAATCGAGGCGGCAAGCAAAACATTTTTTGGAAAATCGTCTCGCGATCTCACGCTCGCCGAAGCGTCTGTTCTCACGAGCCTTCCCGTGGCACCGACACGATTTTCGCCGTACGGATCAAACAAAGATTTGTTGCTCGGATTTTACGAGTACGACGAAAATTCAAGCGAACGCATGTACAAAAAAGGTCGAAAAGATCTCGTTCTCGAACGACTTTTGGACACGCACAAAATCACATTCGAAGATTTCAAAACGGCGTTTTCTGAATCAAAAGAACTGGAATTTAAACAGAACCGAACGGATATTCGCGCCCCGCATTTTGTGTTTCACGTGCGAGAACAATTGGAAAATAAATACGGCAAAGATTTTTTGAAATACGGCGGACTTCAAATTTTTACAACGCTCGATCCGGAGTTGCAACGAATCGCCGAGGAAACAATCGCGGTCAAAACACCGCACTACGAATCCACATACGGCGCACGAAATGTCGCACTCGCCACGATCGATCCGGAAAACGGCGAAGTGCTGGCGTACGTCGGCGGCAAAGATTATTTTGACGAAGCGCACGACGGACAAGTGGACGTACTCGCATCGCGACGACAACCTGGATCCAGTTTCAAGCCGATCGTGTACGCTGCGGGATTTGAAAAAGGATACTCCCCATCGACCGTTTTATTTGATGTGGAAACAGATTTTGGCGCAAATTATATTCCGCAAAATTTTGACGGAGAATTCGTCGGCCCCATCGCAGTCCGCGATGCGCTCAATCGCAGCGTCAACATTCCCGCAGTAAAAATGGCGTATCTGGCAACTCCGAAAAAAATTTTTGAAATCTCAGAAAAAATCGGCATCAAAATCGAGGGAAGTCCCGAAGATCACGGCGTTGCGATCGGAATCGGTGTCGCAGAAATAGAACCGCTCTCGCACATTTCCGCGTACCAAGTTTTTGCACGCGACGGCAGCTGGTACGAACCGACAACTATTTTGAAAATTGAAAACTCGGAAGGAAAAATACTAGAAAATTTTGATCCGACAAAAACACTCCGCGACGGACTTGATCCTGAAATTAGCGCGCTCGTGCGCAACATTCTCACGGATGAAACGACGCGTCCCACGACCGACGATTTTGACTGGAATAAATTGCTCCAACTCGAAGAATGGGACAACGGCGCAAAAACTGGAACCTCAAACCGAAACGTGGAAAATCCTGATTTTGATCCGACAAAACCCGAAGACGAAGATGAAAATCCACAAAAAATCACCGCTCCCGGAGACAGCTGGACGATCGGATTTACGCCGCATCTCGTGACCGGCGTCTGGGTGGGAAACAATCGCGGAGAACCAATGAAACCGGGAGCGACCGGACTCGCTGTGGCCGCACCAATTTGGAAAAGATTTATGCTGGATGCGCACGAGTTGCTGGTGGAAAACGGTGCCGATCCAGAAAAAAAATATCCAAATGTTCCACTCGAAACACGAAAAATTAATAAATTTTCGGGAAAACTCGCAACCGATGAAACGCCGCGACAACTTGTGAAAGAAGAAGTTTTTGCCAGTTTTGCGGTTCCAATCGAACTGGACGACAGCGTGAAAAAAGTCGATGTCAATAAATACACCGGACGTGTGGCAACAAATCTCACGCCATTTTATTCACGAGAAAAAAAATCCGTGCTGAATCTGAAATCCATCCGTCCAAATATGCCCAACTGGAATGAACCAGTCAAAGAATGGCTCGACGAACATCCGCGATTTTTGACAAGTTTGGGACTTTCGTTCGAGGAAACCGAAACACCCGAAATGGGAAGAGATCCAGAAATGACACTCACCGATCGCACCGAACGTCGCACTTCGTGGAGTCGCGTCCCGCGCAACGTTGAAAAAACAACCGCCAACGCTCCAAAAATCAGCATTTCTTCCCCAAAAAATGGCGGCGCAATCGCGCCCGGAACGGTGGAAATAGTGGTGAACGCCAACTCAAAATCAGGAATCCGCGAAGTAGAATTTTATTTCGACAATGATCTCATCACGTACGCAACGTACGCGCCGTGGTCAAGAAAAATAAATATTCCTGGAAAAGTTACGCCAGGAACAAAACATACGATCACCACCGTCGCGGTGGACAAACTTTTTCGCACTTCCAGTGCCACGATCGAAGTGAGTATCGCCCGCGACACAAACGGCCCAAATATTGTTTTTCTTGGACCGCTCCCGAACCAAAAAATTCCGATCAACTCAAATGTGCACTGGCTACTCGATGTCCAAGATTTTGAATCTGGAGTAAAAGTTGTTGAATTTTTGGTGAACGATGTTTCGCTCGGACACGACGACACACCGCCATTCGAAAAAAGTTTTGTCGCGCCAGATCACATCGGAAGAAAAACGCTCACCGCTCGCGCCTGGGACATGCACGGCAACCGGACAGAAAAATCCGTTCCGATCCAACTTGAACGCGAAAAAATAATTTTGTCGACCACGATAGAAATCAGCAGCGTCAAAATGTACCGCCAATCCATTTCCGTCGACGTCGTCGTCCCGAACGCAGAAAATTACGACTGGATCGAATTGACCGCCACGCAGGCAGACGCGGAAATTTTCACGCAGCGCATCGAATCTCCGGCAAAATTTGCAGTATTTCAAATTCCGAGAAATTTCGCTGGCGAAACACGAATCCAACTTTTTGCAAAACCGCACGGAGAAGCGTCCGACCGGTTCAGCGAGAAATGGACGGAGTTGTGATTTTTTGAAAATATGAGCTATTTTTTGATCGTTCGCGGCCCGCTGGGATCTGGAAAATCAACGATTTGCGCCGCACTCGCACAAAAAATTCAAGGCGAACTTTTTTCAATCGACAAACTTTTGGATGAAAATTTTTTGACCGAAGAAAAAGAGGACGGATACATTTCGCAAAAAAGTTTTTTGAAAGCGAATGAAATCACGCACGACACTGCAGAAAAAAGTTTGAAATCTGGAACGCCCGTAATTTTTGACGGAAATTTTTATTGGAAATCACAAATTGAAAACTTGGTGCAAACACTGCCGTTCCCGCATTTTATTTTCACACTGAAAGTCCCGCTGAAAACGTGTATCGAGCGCGATAAAAATCGGGAAATCTCACACGGAGAAATCGCCGCCACTGTCGTGTACAAAAAATCAACAGAATTCGAATTTGGGAACTCAATCGATGCGACAAAATCTCTGGAAAATTGCGTCGAAGAAATTTTAGAAATTTTACCAAAATTATAAATTTTTCTGACAAAACTCTTTTCTTGCGTACAATTTGAGTAATAAAAAATCTTCAAAATGAAAAAGAAAAAAAATGACAAAAGTTCGTGGGCCATCGGCGGCATGACAATGATCGGAATCGGAGTTGGATTTATTTTTTTACAAACATCGGCGCTCCTTTTTGTGGCATCCATCATGATCGGAATCGGTGCCGGGCTCGTGATTGCACCGTTAATTTCGAAAGAATAATTCTTCGATGAAACAGCACCCACTTCTTGCTCCCGAAAAAACAAACTACGCGGATCTCACGAAACACGAAACAAAACGGCACGTCATGCTGAAATTTTTGTTGATCGTCGCTGTATTTTTTGCGTACTTCGCGTTCATCGCGTACCGGTACGGACTGCAGCAGGGATTTTTTGTGACGGCGCTGTCGTGGTCATTTTTTGTGCTGTGCACGCCGATCGCCGACGCAGGATTTTTATTGGATTTTCCGATCCGGCTGATCACGCGATTGCGAATGTTTTTATCGGAAATTATTGTCTGGATTCTCGCAATTTTTGTAAATTTGTACGCATTTTTTCTGCATCCAGAAATGTACGAAAAAACGAGACTGCTCGAATTTTTTCACCAAATCCTCGCGCAACCAATTCCATTCTGGAGCATCGTTTTGATTTCCGGATTCGGAACATTTTTTTCCGTGAAATTTGGCGACGAACTGATGGACAAATCGCGGCACCACGAACGCGTTTTGCACCAGAAACACAAACATCACCACCGAATTTTGATTTTTATTTTTCTGTTTGTGATCGTACTGATTTTTTACCGATCGCTGCTCAAAAATCTCGGCATCGAACTGCCCATGTAAATTTTCCACGCAGAACTCGCAACTTTGAAATTCAAAGAACGCAGATCTGCGTTCCCTATTTTTTTTAAAATTTTCCGGAACACAAATAGGTGTTCCCTACTTTTTAACTCTCAACTCCAAACTCGAAACTCTAAACTTTTCCCAACTCTAAACTTTCCCCCCTGACAAGGGGGCGAGGAGGTTGTTTTTCCTCATTCCCAACTCGATTGGGAATCCAATAAAATAGATTCCCGTTTTCACGGGAATGAGAATTTTTATTATTTTTAAAAAGAACGCAGATCTGCGTTCCCTGCTTTTTTTAAAACTCTCAACTCGAAACTCTAAACTTTTCCAAACTCTAAACTCTCCGCTCATTTCACACAGGCGGAAACTCGTAATCCGGATGAAATCCGTCCTGCGGTTTTGTTTTTTCGAGAACGGAAAGCAACGTTTTTTCGGAACCAGACGAGTCTCCCGGAATCGATGAAATTTTCTCAGATTTTTCCGGCGGCAAAAGTTTTGTAAAAAATTCTTTTTTCGGAAGTTCAGAAATTTCGGTGCGAAAAATTTCGCCATTTTTAATTTTCCAAACGGCAGAACCGAACGAATTCAGCAAAAAATTTTCGTGCCCGAGAAACGCGGAAATCCAGTGATCGGCGCGAATTTGGTGCACAGGAATTTCTGCAGCGAACGCGATCGCGTTCAAAATCCCAGCTGCCGCGCGCAGCGAGGAAAATCCGCCCGGCCCCGCCACGCCGCCGGCGAACGTAATTTTTTTTGCGTCGAAATTTTTGAGAAAATCGAAAACTTCGTGGCCATCCGCACGCCGATCCGTCCACGAGTGAAATTTCAAAATTTCGTTATCCGCAGAAAACATCGCGCAGAAATGTGGATCGACAGCCGTGTTGAGAATAAATTTCACGAGCGGAGTTTAGTCTGCACGGAAATATTTTTCAAAAAAATCTTTGGATTCTTTGAGAACCGCCAGCATTTTTTCGCCATTTCCCTCGTGCAAACTTTTTGGAGAAAGTTTGAGTGTAAATTCGCCAGAGAAATTTTCGCGCGCGAGTTTTGTGAGCAAACTTTCAACGGGCAAAAGTCCGTGCGTGAGCGACGTGTACGTCTGTCCTTGGTACACATTTCCGAGGTACACGTGTTTGAGTTTCAACGCGAGCAAATTCGTCGCACGGATCACGTCTTCTTGAATTTTCCACAGCGCACACAAATCCAAACTCACATCGCCGGATTCACGCAGCGAGTGGAGCGACGATTCGGTGTGGCTGGGAAGAAATCCGAACCGCATTTTAAATTCAACATTTCGACGATTAAATTGAAGTTTGTTGACCTGCGCCAATTTCGGTGCCATCGTTTCCATCCATTTTTTGTAGTTGGAAGCGAGCGTCTCGGGCGGCGCGAGATTGATCGTCGTGTTTGGAAACTCTCGAACAACTTTTTCAAACGCTTCGACGTATTTTCCTGGATTCACAATCGGCAGCGAAAAAAGTTTGATCGGAATTTTGTACCGTTCGGATAATTCTTTCAAATACACCGGATCCTGCGTGTCAAAATCGTCGCAGACCATAATTTCAACACCGTCAAACTGCAAGTGCGCCGCGATGCGGAAAAATCGATCTAATCCATAATTTGGAAATGAAGCTGAAGTCAAATAAAGCATTTTTGTAAGTTCGCTCAAATTTTGACAACTCCGAGGAATTTTCGCAACTTTTTACGCAGAAAAGTCGTCGATCTCGATCCCCTGATTTTGAACGAGTGCCGTGGAAATTTTTTTGTGCGCGGCAGATAAAATCCGCTGAAACGTCGACTGACTCGTGTTCATTTTTTTCGCAGCGGAAACTTGATCCAGGTTTTCCACGTGCCGCAGCCGCAGCGCTTCAATTTCTTCGTGTGAAATTTTGGAAATTTGAAGCTGCGACAACGAAATCCCCGCGGGTTTGAAAAATTTTTTCCCGTGATTAAAATCAACTCGTCGCCGTCCACGCGGTCTCGGCATCACTCGTCGAGAAATCGAGAACATCCGCGTCCGCATCCGAATCCTCCGCGCGAAACTGGTTTTTTCGACGAATCAGTTTTTTCCGCTTCTTTGGGCGCACAATCTCCGCAACAGCGTCCGGTGCGCTCGCCGTTTCCGTCGGGACCGGTTCGATCTTTTCCAGGCATTTTTTGAAAATGAAAAACTACATTTTGAATTTATACCCAAAACTTTTGAGTGTCAAAACTTTTTTCAGTCACCAACATTCGCAAATACGCAGCGACAGATTTTTGAAATGATGTGGAATATCGCCGAGAAAACTTGATTTCGGTTTTGAAAAAAATACAATCTCGGTGCTCTTTTTGAAAAGACAGAAAACAACCGAGCAAAATTCCCAAGACGAAAGTTAAAATGTGTTTTGCGAGGAGAGGAGGAATTGCCGGAGTCGTGAAACTTTTTTTCTTTGAAAAAAATGAAACGACAGAGGCAGTTCCGACGATGGGGCGTCGCCAAGTGGTAAGGCACTGGTTTCTGGTACCAGCATTCGGGGGTTCGAATCCCTCCGCCCCAGCCAAATTATGCACTAAGCGAGATAGTGATTCACTCTCTAGCTCTTTGTGCTGTTTCGTGACCCGAATTATTTGGGGCTTTCGGAGATTGGATGGCTTGAAGAAGGGAGTGAGTGTCCCTTTGCCCTAGGGGGATGGGGCGGTAAGTGAATTTTCTAAATACAGCATTAATACTTTCTTGGAAAATGTTCTTTCCCTAGTTGCCAGAGATATTTATCAATTTGCTTGAGATCAAAATCCTCTAATTCATAGAATTCTCTAAACTTCATAAGAATCCTTTTGAATTCTGAATACGTTTTCAAATCAGCATTTTTGAAAGTGCAAAACTTATCTTTCTTTTTAAAATACATCAGAATCTTTTCTAAATACGAGTCATAGATAGGATATACTGTGGGTTTGTGATGACTGCAGTATTTTGTCGCAAAGGAATAAAAGTTTTTAAAAACCCCCTCTTTTACCTCCACATAGGCTATTTTATTTACAATTTCTAGATCATTTTTATCTAATTTTTTGTCTATATTTAAGGCGACGATATGCTTTGCTACAGCAAATGGTGAAAAAATATTGGTACTGTAGAAATCATTAAGAGCACATACTTTTATAAGCACATCATCTAGTTCTATATTTTGAGGATATGTTTTTGAAAATAGTTTTTTCAAGCTACTTTCTTGTGACACATAGCTATCCAATGAGTCCCATTTTTTGAGATAATATTGAATTTCTTTTGGAGCAGGAGTAGTAATATTCATCTTTCGTTTTTTTGAATTTTCTCAATCCCATCTTTCAAAACCATAGTGGCCTTGCAGTCATCTTCGTTATACAAAAGAATTCTTTCTAGTATTTTGGGGTCTTTCGTGTCTATATAATTATTAAACCACTGAATAGACAATGCGCCAGAGGGACTCTCGTCACGCCAATTAAATCCTAAATAAACAGCAAGCGCTTTCAATGAATAACTTCCAACAGGCCAATCTGTGTTCTTTAGAACTACATCTGTGTATAAGTCGATCACATTTTGATTTGCGAAAAAAACCTCTAATTCCTGTTCAGAAACAACATTAGGATATTTCTTTTGCATCCTGCGATATGTTGTCTTTTCATGGGCAGAATAATAATAAACAGAAAAATCATCCTGAGGAAGGGAACGAATGTAGTCCCAAAATCTTTGCCATGCATCTTCCTCTGCCTCATCGGAAATTTCTGTTGCGGTGAAATCAAGAAATCTTTCCCCCACTGCTGTTCGTTCGTATACACCATGTAAATAAACAAATTCTTGTGTTGGATCGTCCTCTATATCAAAAAACAACTCATGAGAGACTTTAGGGAAAACAATCGGTTCATAGACAACCGGTTTCTTAGTTTTCACCAATATTTCTGCTCGTCGAATTGTTTTTAATAAACTTTTTTCGCCCAATCCTTTCATAAAACTTTTGTCTTCTTTCTTTTTCTGAATAATTTCCTCTACATCTAAATCTAATAATTCCTCAACCTTATCAATTCCTAGATCATCATTAATCTTATCCCTAACACTCCGCCCAAGATAAAATACTTTTGTTAGATCCTGAGTGTTTTCACACCATTTTTTACAACTATTATACCATGGACAAAGCTTACATGCTCCAGCCATGGCTGGTTTATTTTTATCCTTATTCTGAATTAACAACGATGATTTTTGTTTGATTTCTTCATAAAATTCCCAATAAGACTGAGGTGTTCTCTTTCCCATAGGAATATCAAACTCATACAAAACTTCATTCTCATGAACATCAATAACCTTACCTATTTTTTGTTGAGAGAACCCCAATCGATTAAGTATTTCAAAATACAAGCAAAGCTGAACGGCATAATGCTTCTTTAGCTTTCCTTCTTCCTCAAAATCATCTCCTCCTTCTGTCGCCATTCCAGACTTAATGTCGACAGGAATATAATTTCCCTCAGACACTTTTCTTAACAGATCTGGAATCCCCAATAAATTATCGGCCTTAATTACCCCTTGATAGATTAAATTCATACCTGATTTCATTGCCGCCAATGTCTTTTCAAACCGTTCCTCCAGGGTGCCATCACTTAAATCTAGAAAATCACCTAGCTTACGAATTACTTTTTCTTCATGCTGAACACCTTTATTCCAAAGTAACTCTACAAAAGGGTTTGTCTCCTCAATCTTTTCATCCTTAGGACCATATTTATCACGCCAAACCTTATGAGGACATTGAATGTAGTCGTATAGAGTTGAGGCAGTTATGTACATGGGACATTATTTAATATTTATACCTTTCCACCAACCCCTCAAAGCTCATACTAAGCCCAATCACATTATGTGGTATTAAAACATACTCCCATTTTTTACCTCCATTCTTCAAATTGAATTCAGTTGCAGATTCACAAAATTTCTTTCCAGCCGCTGCCTTCTCTTGCACTTCTGGATTTTCCATATCATTTTCCTTTTTAACTTCAATCATATAGAGAGCATCCGTCGTTTCTACAACGAAATCAGTCTCGTACCTCTTAGAATTATGGGCATAATAAATACGGAACTGTGATCTTGCGGGGCGAAGCCATTTTTTAATTGAACCATCTTTTTCTAGAATTGTTGCTAAATCTTTTTCAGCTTTGGAGTCAAATTTGTATAAATTATGACAAGCACGCTTAAAACCACCGAATACCTTTGTGGGTATAGTATTGGTTGGATGTATCGTCTCACTGTAATGATGAACACTATCTTTGGTATACATGGAAAAGTTATGTGGCTCAATTTTTGTAAATGGATGAACCACAGGCTCCTCAAAACCTGCTTGCTCCATGTAAAAATGTTCTTTCAGTTGAGTATATATATTTTGCAATTTCACGCTTGTGGTAAAGAACAATATTTCTTAACTCATCATCAGGGCGGTTTTTCCCTAGTTTCAGTACTGCCTGATTGGCAAGTTTGTATAGTAAGTCACTAGCCTGATCGTAATCAATATCAGGGTAGTTTATAAGCTCGTTCACCAAAATATTGATAGGAATATCACGAACAACCCCACCACTCTCACTTTGAAGAACCTCTAATTCATTGGTTCGGAGCGTGGCACGAATAATCTCTTCGGAGACAGGCTGGTAATTCAGGTTTGAGGTATCAAGTTCGAATTCATTGTAGCCAGTTGCCACTTCATTGCTTTGCTGAATGAGAATACGTGGAATGGAAATTGTTTTTTCTATCACTTCTTCTATCACTTCTTCATACTCTTTTTTAGCCGCTTCAATAATTTCATGCCGAAAAAGGTTTTGCTGTGGCTCGCTCTCAACTCTTTCGATCATTCGCTCAAAAACAATTTTTTTTACTTCTTCGGTTTTAAGATCATTAATATTTGTTATTTCACCCCCCAAATTGGAAACTGTATCAAAAATAACCTGTTTTGCTTGCAGATTGATACTGGCTTCTTCTTTTTCTTTTTGGTTAGAAATCGTTTCAAGAGATTTTTCTTGTTTTTGTAAAATCTCACCATAGATTGATATTGAGGTAACGATAGTTTGATCTTCTGGCAAGTTATCAGGATCAATTTCGATAATATTTTCTTTCCTAATAATAGAGTTCGGATCATTGGCGGCATCAACTATTGCCTGAAAACGATCATGAGCAATAATAGTGAGCTTATCTACCTTATCAACGCCTGTTTTCTTGCCATACGGCAGACGCAAACCACGCCCGATTGTTTGTTCTGTCAGGATTTGTGCATTTGAAGCTCGTAATGGAATGATGGTGTACAGATTTGTTACATCCCACCCCTCCTTAAGCATATTTACGTGAATCACTATTTCGATGGTATTTTCAGGTTTCTCCAGATCAACCAGCTTTTGTACGTTTTCCTCTTTTTCACTTCCACTCTGATTAGAGTGGATTTCCATGACAACGCCCTTATGTCTACCTTCAAAAAATCTATCAGACTCAATAACCTCCTTTAGTTCGTTAGCGTGCGCAGTATCTCTTGCGACAACAAGAACAAATGGTTTCACTAGTCGGTTTCCCGTATCACGAGAATAAATATCAAGAGCTACTTTTGTATCTTCATGAATACGAATACCGTCTTCCAACTTAATTAAATCGAGCTCTTTTGGGTCATTTTTATATTGATCAGGATTAAAATCACGTCGTGTAGCCACGGCCGGATCTTTCAAAAAACCATCTCTGAGTCCATGAGCTAGAGAATATTCGTATACAACATTTTTAAACTTATTTCCCCGCGTATCAATTGGCGTTGCTGTTAACTCTAGACCGAGTACCGCTTTAAGTTCATTAATTGCTTTCATACCAGCTACAGCACGGTAATGATGTGATTCATCCATTAAAATAACAAGATCATCTAACTCAGAAAGATAGTTGAAATACGATTCGCCAAGATATTCGGAAAGCCTTTTAATCCTCGGCTCTCTGCCTCCACGCATTTCCGAGCTAATACGCTGAATATTGAAAACATTGATTTTCACGGATTCAGTAAAAAGTGTTGCTTGTCTCGCTTCTGTGTAATTATCACTGGTAATGATTCGAGGCGGTGATTGAACGAATTCACTAATGCCCTGAAAAACGTATTTCGGGTTATTTAGATTAGAAAAATCCTCAACCAGCTTATTGTAAATAGTCGTACCCGGAGCCAAAACAAAAAAGTTTTTAATCCCTTTTTCCAAATACAAATAAGCGATAAAAGCCCCCATCAATCTTGTTTTACCCACACCTGTTGCCAAGGCAAAGGTAATTGATGGAAAATCACGTTCAAAATCTGAGCAGGTTGGATACAGTGCACGGACTTTTTTAAACTCAGCTATTAAGTCCACTTCGTTGTTAAGTTCTAGTTCATTAGCTAATTTGGACAAGATCTCCAGACTTTCCGATTGCGGTGCGCGAAGACTGAGCCTGTTTTTAATTGTTTGTGCTGTTTTATTCATAAATATGGATTTTTCATTGTAGATACATATAATAACTTCTTCTCAATATCTTTTTCATTTATTCCTAATTTTTTATAATTTATAAAATGTTTAAACTGAGACTCCAAGATGCTAGCAACTTTTTTAAGATTATGAATATCTCTCAAAAACTGATTTATATCTTTTCTACTCAAGTCATGGACAAAGGAATAATCAAGTGTAACTGGTTTTTTGCCTATATCATGTTCTGGATATTTAAAATATAAATTTTGAAAATCAATAAACTTTGTTTTAGTTGAAAAATCACAGTTATAGTATTTCTTAACCAGCTCTTTTAGTTTTTTTAAGTCTCTCTTTGTGCAGACTTTAGAAATCTTATTGTCCAAATCTTCCATGAGACTGCTAGTATTATGGTGTTTAAAATATTTTTTGTCTAACTTTATTCCTAAACCTTTTATTATAAGCTCAATTCCATGCTTTATATTCCAAATAGCTGCGACTATCATTCCCCCATCTTGCAAACTATATAACTTTTTATCATCTTTAAATCCAAAATCAGTCTTTCCTATATTTTTCTTAGGGTCATGCCTAGAATAGCGAAATAAAAAATGCTAATCTGTAGTCATGATGAAGAAAAACAAATACGCAAATCGTTCCAAAATTTCCGAGAAAAAATTCAGAGAAATTGTGAAGTATTTTTCGATGGATTTGGAGGCAACAAAAATTGCCAAATTAACACATTTAAATCGAAATACAATTAACCGATATGTGAAAGCACTTCGGCAAAAAATTG